>ERZ1026814.528-NODE-528-length-20495-cov-5.690986_pt1 | contig 20495 bp, 20 predicted proteins | sample MGYA00520871_ERZ1026814 | MGnify/ENA primary metagenome ERZ1026814 (study PRJEB33270, sample SAMEA104284478) | anaerobic digester metagenome | biome: Anaerobic digester microbiome; feature: mesophilic sludge digester; material: Anaerobic digester biomass | place... | reverse complement strand
CCACCGGTATCTACACAGAGTCGATCGTCGGCAGCGTCAGATGTGTATAAGAGACAGGGTGTAAGCCGCACACTTTTATAAAAAAAACGGGAACAAAAAATTACTGGTTAATCCAAAATATGGCATGTTATCCTCCAGGAACAAGGAGGATAACATGGCCCAGGAGCGATTAACCATGAGAAAAATCAGAGAAATACTACGTCTGAAAAATGAGGCAGGCTTATCTAACCGAGCTATAGCCGGAGCCTGCAACATCTCCAATAGCACCGTTGGAGAGTATTTGCGGCGGGCAGAGAAAGCCGGAATCAGTTGGCCATTGGGGGATTTGAACGAAGACGAGTTATATAAAAAACTATTTGTCGAACCAGAGCCTGTTTCAGAAATAAAGGCCAAACCATTACCAGACTGGGAAGAGGTAAATAAAGAACTACGTAAAAAAGGTGTAACGCTGCAACTGGTCTGGATGGAATACATCGAGAAACATCCAGATGGATATAAACACTCTCAGTTTGGTGAATATTACCGTCGCTGGAAGAAAGAGCACTGTGAGCCCAGGATGCGTAATGTTCACGTGGGCGGTGAACGGATGCAGGTGGATTATGCAGGGGTAAAGATACGGGTTATAGATGCCGAAACCGGGGAGGTTTTCATGGCGCCGGTGTTTGTTGCAGTATTACCAGCCAGCAATTACACCTATGCTGAAGTCCAATCGGGAGAGAATCAGTGTAATTGGAACAATGGACATGTGAGAGCATTTACCTTCTTTGGGGGTGTGGTGAAGATTATTGTTCCAGATAATTTAAAAACAGGGGTAACCAGACCGGATTACTACGAGCCCAACATCAACCTGGCGTATCAGGAACTGGCAGAACACTTTCATGTTGCTGTTTTACCCGCCCGGGTAAGAAAACCAAGAGATAAGGGCAAGGTGGAAAATGCAGTTCAGAATGTAGAACGCTGGGTCATAGCCCCGTTGAGAAATCGCACTTTCTTCAGCCTGGGCGAAGCGAACCGGGCAATACGGGAAAGGCTGGATGAGTTCAACAACAAGATGATGTTGGCCGTGGGACGAACCCGGCGGCAGGAATTTGAGGAAATTGATCTGCCTGCTCTGCACCCGCTGCCAGAAAAGCCTTATGAATATGCATTTCGCAAGAAAGCCCGTGTGAATATCGATTATCACGTTGAATTTGAGAAGCATTTTTATTCAGTACCTCACAACTTGATTCACCAGGAAGTGGATTTGCGAGTCACGGAACACCTGGTTCAAATCATTCATAAAGGCAAGGATGTGGCTGTTCACCCGCGCAGTTCTAAATCAGGTGGATATACCACCTTACGCGAGCATATGCCCCCCAACCATCAATTTATGGACAAGATCAACGCCAACCAACTGCTCTCTTGGGCTGAAAAAGTAGGGCCGCAAACCCATGATTTGATCCAGGCGACCCTCAAATCACGCACTTATCCAGAACAGGCCTTTCGTTCCTGTCTGGGTATTCTCAGTCTGGCTAAAAAGCATCCTTCCTCCCGTATGGACCTGGCCTGCCAGGCGGTTCTGCAACACAAATCTTTATCCTATAAAGCTGTGAAGGATGAATTGGATTGGCTGATGAAACAAACGCCCCTTCCTGTTTCTGAAGCTCTTCCTGCCCATGACAACATTCGTGGCCATGAATACTACCAATAAAGGACACTGATTATGATCTTACAAACTCTGCTTGAAAAATTGCTATACCTGCGCCTTACTGCCTTCCGTAAAGGTCTTCAGGAGCAAGTTGGCAATTCCAGGTATGCTGATCTGCCTTTTGAAGAGCGGCTCCTGCTCCTGGTAGACTTGGAGTGCACCCATCTAGATGACAATCGCAACAAACGCCGCTTGAAATTGGCTGAATTCCCTTTGACCGCAGCCATTGAAGAGATTGATTTCTCTCCCGAGCGCGGGTTGGATAGACATTTGATCCTGGAGATGGCTCAAAGCACCTGGGTGGATAAGGCGCTCAATATTTTGGTGTTGGGTGCAACTGGCACCGGAAAAACGTTTATTGCGACTTCACTGGGAGTGGCAGCGTGTCGTTCCGGCTATTCTGTCCGTTATTGGCGCACTTCCCGTCTTCTCCACGCTATGGATCACGCCAGACAAGATGGTTCATATCTCGCTTTTTTGCGATCCCTGAACAAGACGGATGTGCTTATTTTGGATGATTGGATGCGTGACCCCATTTCATTATCCGGAACCCAGGATTTATTGGAAATATTTGATGATCGTTTCAACAAAAAGGCCACGCTGATTATTTCTCAAGTTCCGGTGACCGACTAGCATCTCCGTTTTCCTGACCCCACTTTGGCGGATGCCATTCTGGACAGAACCATTCACAACGCTTATCGTCTTTCTCTTCTCGGAGATTCGCAAAGAAAGTTGCGTGGAAACCGGACCATGCCGCACACTTATAATACCTTATGCCAGTATTTTTTTGTCCCAACTGTGCGGCATGGAGCGGTTAATGTGTGCGATTTGACCGGCGCGCACAACGTAGAAGGCCATCAGGAAGGCGCTGTCACTCGAAGAGTGCTACACGAAAGGATACAATCCAAAAAGGCCTGGGAACAACTGTTACAATCTCCAGTTTGCCTTCTGCGATGAATTGAAGGCTTTTATCACTGGATTTGTACGCAGCGGCAACACATATACTGCCAATGGTGCAGCCGAATTGATAAAAGAAATCGTTGCCCATATTAAAACCGATGATTTAGAAATCCTGTTTCGCATGGACAGCGGATATTTTGATGACGATATCATTGAAACCATCGAATCTGCTGGTTGCAAGTATTTGATCAAAGGAAAAGAATATCCAACGCTCGCCTCTCAAGTGACTGATCCATACATTTCATTCACGAAAGGTGATGAAGGCAGAGAAACAACTGAGCTTGTTACGAAACTGGACACTTTGGACAAAGACAGGAGATTTGTTGTATCCCGCGTATTAAAACCAGAAAAAGACAGGTCGCAATTATCTTTTCTGGAAGGCAACGATTTCGAATACTTCTATTTTGTGACCAATACTGAGGTGGGTTCAGAAAAAGTGGTCATTGCTTACGAAAAACGCGGCAATGCCGAAAATTACATCAAGGAAGCCAAATATGACATGGCGGTTGGATGTCTTTTACTAAAATCGTTTTGGGCGAATGAGGCCATATTCCAAATGATGATGCTTTCATACAATCTGTTCTTGCTGTTCAAATTTGATTTTCTGGGCATTTCTGAATTTCGGCAGCAAATTAAAACCTTTCGTTTGAAGTATGTTTTTCTGGCAGGGAAAATTATTAGAACGGCAAGATATGTGGTGATGAAACTTCCGGCAAAATACCCGTTTAGAGACGTGTATGAAAAATGCATGGCTTAATCATCGGTCTCAATAATCCCAATTTGTTTTTCTATTTAACCAATAGTGTGAAATCACATGAGAATACTGAAACACCCCTTGTTAAAAGTGATAGGTTATCCATTTTTGAGTGAATTTCAGCTAATAATTTTGTTCACTTTAAACGTTTATGTGTACAGAAAGAAGAAACAGCCAAAAGTTTCACCAGGTGGTTTCACCAGGTTTGGGTGAAAATGGTATAAAATTGTTGTTGAGATGGAATTTCGGAATTATTCATAAAGGTTAAAATAGATATTCTGGTTACAGTGTTAATCAAATCTCAATGGATAATGGATTTTTGATGGTGTTCAGTCAAATAGACCACATTTTTTTGAAAAAGCATGTTTTGAAGGAAAAGATCATAATTTTCATTAGTGAGCTTTTCTATCAATTCGCACAAACTTAATTGGAGGTTAGTATGGAACTTACTAAATACATAATGAAGAAAAGCTTCTTATTTCTCTCTTCCATCCTCGTTTTAGGACTTGTTTTTGCTTGTTCGCCTTCAGACTTAGCCTTAAACAACGAAGTGTCCCAGGTGCATATTCCAAACGATGTGACCAATACACCAGAATCGCAAAGTTTGCCCATTGAAGAGGTTCCCTTAGAGCAGCATGAATTTACTGCTGATTTGGTCCCGATGTTCTACTTTCCTACTCCCGACTCCAATTATGTGATTGACTATCAACGGAGCAAGTACGTAAAATTAATTTTTGATCAGATAAATTCACAATATTACACAATCCCCCGAAGCGATGAAATACTTATCTTTGATATAGTGTCAAGGCAAAATGTACAGACTGTTTACAAATCTGATTGTAACTATCTTGCCAATCATTTTTTGGCAGGGGACTACTTATTAACTCAATGCAAGGAGCGTACTTGTCCTCCTAGGGAAATAACAATACAGTTTTGGCATGTGCCTAGCAATGAATTAATTAAATCCTTTGAAATTGGGAGTGAAATTGGATGCAATTCTTACCTAGATTCTATCGTATCTCCTGACGGGAGGTTTGTTTTACTGACCGGCCGACTGTCTACGAACCTTTTTTCAATAGACCCTCCTGAAGAAATCGAAATCGACGAGTATATGGGGAATTATTTCAATCCATCAGCGGATAATGAGTTTTTCGTAGCAAATGATAGTGAGTTGTACAAATGGATGGACAATGGCTTTAAATTTGTAGAAAGCGTAGGTACACCTTCTACCTTGAACTATTTATCAGTGTCAGCAGGTGCTCAACGGATGGCATATCGAGACTTATCTTCTGATCCAGATGCTTTGGTTGTCTATGATAGAGAAAACCAAAAAGAGGTCTTAAGAGTTAATGAATCGGATATCATGGGGGGTGATGGAAAGATAAATAGAACAGCATTTTCCCACGATGGGCAATTATTATTAATAAGCGGTGAACAGAATGATGAACAAATCGTGTTACTCCTCGATATAGGTAAGATGAACATTTTATACAGTTATCGAACTCAGAATATGATTGCAATACCTAGAGTGATTAACTTACCTGAGTCCGTTCGCGATTCATGGGATTGGCAGGATTATTGATAGTTCTCTGATTGTTATATTATATTTTAAATATTCACTGCTCGTTAATTAAATAATACCCGGATTCTACGTCGCCGAATCAGTGAAGGAAAGGCACTTTTAGAAAACAGCTCCTTTTTACCCCAAAAAAGGGCCGTTTTGGGCAATTTTTCATCCGTTTTGAACCAAAATCGACACATTTTGACCTATTTTTAAGATGTTCAAACAGGTATTTTCAGGTTCGTACTTTCACCCATTGGGTGAAATAAAAACCACGAATAAAGACCACATGTTAAAATTGAGATAAATCGTATTTTTGTAGTAAAGGACGTTGAGGTGATCCATAAAATTGTTTTTGCAGCCAGGAATCTGACATCAAACGCGGGCTTGTTTCTACTGCTGGAAAACGCAAAGGCTAATGGGATTTTTGATCTGATTAACACCGGCCTTGTGTTTGATCACCCATCGGCCAACAAAATCAAGATGAACCACATCAAGACGATGCTCTGTGGCCACTTTATTTGGATCGATAGACTGGAAAGAATCAAACTTATGCAAGGAGATCCGCTGGTTGAAGCGTTTGGGATTTCGGTGAAAGTTAAGTGGCTAAGAAAAACTGGACACGAAAACGGGCAAAAATAAGGTGTAAACTGAACACATTATGCCCACGATGCAGAATCACTCGATCAGGATATCGAAAACCTGAAAATCAAGATCGATAGCGGGGTTGATCACCTGGTCACCCAGCTGTTTTTCGATAACGATAAGTTTTATGCCTTCCGTGAGAAAGCCGAGCGTGCCGGGATTAATGTGCCCATCGAAGCAGGCATCATGCCCATCACTAACCTGCACCAAATTGAGCGCACCGTGGCGCTCAGTGGCGCCAGCGTGCCGGCTAAGCTCTCGCGCCTCTTCAGCCGCTACAGCGATAACCCCAAAGCGCTGTTCGATGCCGGCATCTTTTACGCCACCGAGCAGATTATGGACCTGATCGACCACGATGTGCGCGGCATTCACCTCTACACCATGAACAACGTGGAGACCGCCACACGCATCAGCGACGCCATTCAGAACGTGCTCGAGGCGGAAAATACCCCAAAGAACGCTGCGTAAATATTTAAAACCTTACAATCAATTTTCTTTCAATAGTGGCAACCTCTCGATAATTAATTGCTTTCTATCTTAGACTTATGGATGTTTATAATCATCTTGGATAAAAACGTATCATCCAAAATTGTTTTTATAAAATCACTCAACCTTTTCATATTCATAATCAACACCTGAAAGAGACAGTGTTAAAGTTTTTCCTTTATTGCTCAGTGTTGCGATTGTAGGTCCATTAATTCCCCAAAGACCTTCCATATCCAACTTAATTTTGTCGGAATCTTCAATCGAATAGGTTCCAGAAATATTTAATCCAATTGAAGATTCCATGACAAATGTATTGTCTTTAAAAAATTCAATAGTTTCTCCGCTTCCATCAGTTGATTCCCATTTCCCTAAGACAGGGTTACTGGAACCACAAGCAGCCATAACGACGCTTATCAAGCTGAAAACCAACATTAAAGAAACAAACCTGCTTGTTTTGTTCATAAAAACCTCCTAATTGTCGTAAATTTATTTTTGCCTTATTTTTGCCTTATTATAATTCAAAGATAAAGGTCAGATCCGTAAATACACCAAATTGCTGGATATGAAAGTAAATCTGTTTAGTATTCAAAGGAATTACGCCGATAAATGCAGGTATATGTTCTTCTGAACTGCACCATGAACGGCTCGATTTAAATTCGATTAATTCATTCGGTTCCATTTCTATTTGCCTGTCCATGTACGGTAAATCTACATCGCAGCTTCCAAGGTCGAGTGGGTAAGAATTCCCCAAATCATCATAGACGATAAAATCGTTTGCTTTATACCGAAGAATCTCTACTTTATCACTCCAATTTTGAAGAGTAAAATTGAAAAATAAGAGACCGTTATCAACGCGAATGTTCGGGTCAAACAGAATTTCAAAGTCTTTATATGCGACTGATTTACCAGCTGAAACAGCTGAAGGTAAGGTTACCAACATAGATGGTTTCACGACGACATCTAGATAATCAGGGTTTGTAGATTGATTAGTTGAAAAAAACCAGTCTGGAGAGCTAATAAAGAATAGAATAAACCCCACAATAACGAGGTAGACCCAAAACTTATTTGCGCCTCTTTTAATTGGAGGATTTTCGTTATTTTCCGCTTTAGAAGGGGTGTCCTTAGTCGTTAGTGGGGGTGAGTAATCAATGATATCCTGTTTATCTTCTGAGTAAAATTCTGTGCCGCAGTATGGGCAGACAAAACCATGCCGCCGATCAATGCGTGAAACCGGGGCTCCGCAAGCTGGACAAACAGATCGTAACAGTTTTCCAGACATTACAAGCTTCTAAAGATCGATAATAACATCAACATTAGTAAATGGTCCAAAGCCGTCAAAGTGAATAATGAGATGTCCGGCTTCTAATGGAATAGGGCCAACAAACATCCCAATACCATCCTCGTCTGAATCTCGTCCGTAGTCACCTGATGAAATAGTATGACTACTTAACCCCTTAATTTCTAAGTTCTTTATTTGATAATAATATTTTTCGCTTTCGGTCCAACCATAAATATTAACTATGGGGCTTGGTTCATAAACATTGCCTAAATTGTCTTTTGCTGTTATAGCCGAATTTGTAAAGCGGAAAATGCGGTTTGTTTCTCCTAAATTTCTGACATAAATATCAATACCCCACAAATTTTTATCTTCATTAATATTCAATTCTTTACTTACCATCATAGACCAACCACCATAAACGATTGGTTGGCCGGCTGGTACAGGTTCCGTTGGCAAAAATTCTGGAGTTGGCGTCTGCAATAGCAATGCTGCATCCGGCTCTTCATTAGTTGGAGGTTCAGGTACATCTTCCTGATTTTCTTGGGAATTTAGATTCTCTTGTAGTAGTGCATTTTGAGTTTGCAATGCACTCACCTGGTTTTGTAATTCCTGTGAATATTCCTCATTTCCTGAGCTGCAGGATGAAAGTACGATTGCCAGTGCTGCTGCAAGAATAAAAACAATAAAACTTTTCTTTCTCGTCATCGGATTTTTCATTTTATCCTCCTTTTCTCGATCCCTATTAACCAAACACTTGTTTTTAGCTTATTTAATTTTTTTTATTATACCCATTTCAAGTTCGAGTTTAGACAAAAAGTAGGGCGGCTTTACCCTTGAGCAAAGCCGCACCCTGGTAGAAACTTAGCGTGTGCAACAAAAAGCCTCTACCAAGGAGAACATTAACAGCCTAATCGAGTTTCGTCAAGCCATTTATGAGCAAGGGATGCTGGCTCGCCGGGATGCACTCTTTGACCTGTTGGACACACTCATTGTTGAAGGACGGGTCGCGTCATTCGCCTATTTGAGCCAGTCGGAGCGGTTTAGCCGGAAATGGCCAAGTCTATACAGTGCGGTGGAAGACGGGCAGTTGGACGGGGACTGGTTGCAGAGCTTTCTGGCACAGCAGGTGCCTGGTAAAGGGGTCAATATCTTTGCCTTGGACGGTTCACCCTGGCCAAGACCGCGGGCTCGCGCACTGGAAGATCGGCAGTATGTCTACCAGGCCAGCAGCGATGTCAACGGCGGTACGGTCACCATTGGCCACCCCTATTCACTCTTGGAGTGGTCCGTGGAAGCGCATTCCAGTTGGTCCCTGCCAGTGGATGCGCGCCGGGTGAGCAGCGATCAGAGTGCCGTGGCTGTGGGCGCAGAGCAGATCCGTCGGCTGTCACAGGCTCGCGCCGCTTTTCAGGGAGCGCTGGACATCGTCGCATGTGACGGCAAGTATGGTCATGCTGGCTTTTTGCGTTTGGTCCAAGGGCTGCGGAGCGGAATTGTGACCCGGCTGCGCTGTGATCGGGTGCTCTATCAGGTGCAACCACCGCCGACCGGCAAACGGGGCCGACCCCAAAAGCATGGTTCACGCTTTGCCTTCAAAGAGCCGCATAGCTGGGGAGCGCCAGACGAGGTCATCGAATTGGAAGACCCTTACTGGGGACAAGTACACCTGGAGCGCTGGAGCCAACTGCATGAGAAAAAAGGTGCCGACGTTCCGTACGATGTCATCCGGGCCAGCGTTCACCAGGAACGGGAAAAACCACCGCCCGCCCTCTGGCTGGCCTGGCTTCCACCCCAGCAGCTCCCTGCTGGACTGTCCGTCACCGTACAAACCATCTGGCGCGCATACGACAGCCGCTGGCCGATTGAACCGGGACTGCACTTCCGCAAAGCCACCCTGGGCTGGACGCTGCCACGCTTTCAAAGCAAAGAGGCGGGGGATCGCTGGACCTGGCTCACGGCCCTGGCGACCTGGATGATCTTCCTGGCCAGTACGATTGTGGAAGATGCGCCCCTTCCCTGGCAGAAAGTCCAGCAGCACTTGACCCCGCAGCGGGTGCAGCAGAGCATTCGTCCGATTTTTGCGCTAATTGGCACCCCCGCTCGCCCGCCAAAACAACGCGGAATTCCGCCCGGCTGGCCCAAAGGCAAGCGCAGAACGCCCAAACCCCGTTATCCGGTGGTCAAGAAGACCCCTGTCGCGGTAAAAACGGCTTGAAACTCGGTCTCTAAGGTGCTGTTTCAGCCTGACCTCAAAGTCAGGTTACTGACGTTTGTCTAAACTTGAACTCGAAACTATTGACCAAAATTGTTGGCTATGGAAAGTTCCATTACTTCCCAAAATTCCGCAACGCACTCATCATAGTTTTCAGTACTTGGGAAAAGAGCTAATTGATATGCGTAATCATCCCAATAGACGTGAATCATGTCTGGAACTCCAGTCGATTTGGGGATCTCAAGATCTAATATGAACTCTGTTTCAGCAAGGAAATGAGTATCAGATTCGTACGTATAAGGGGGAGGCCCATCTGGTCCCCCATCGCGATAACCATCAGAGGCAATATTACAGTCGGAATAGAGTTTTGAGTCAAGCGAGTTGTATTCTGTGGGTTCCCATTTTGCTTTGTCATAAGTTAAGTAGAACTCAGGATCATTCCAGTTCCAAATCTTAATCTGACCATATTCAATGGGTGTCGATTGGCTGATGATGAGTTTATCATTTGAGTCCATATCTGCTAAAAGAAGCATTGCTCCTTCTTGTATGTAAAACTCAGATTTGAAGCTGATATTGATTATTTCTCCTGCATCTGGAAAGTCGGTAAATCTCTGCATATTCGCATTGATATCCTCAAGTGTGTCTACTTTTGCTGAAGCACCATGAATCATAGGATCATCAGTCCAGAGAAAGGTGACATCTGGCGCCTTGTCTCGGCTAAATCGATATTGGTGAACCTGATTAAGAACACTGCCATCAGGTGAGTAAACAGGGAAGGGACCCAGCGGTTCACTACTACTGAGGAGATAAACCAGAGAATGTATGGGTTGGCCGACGACACGTGTACGATCATAATCAAGAATGTCATGGTAAAAAACTACTTCTATAGCCTTATTTGAAGCAAGGGTCACAATTGTTTTAAGAATGACTTCTGTTTGTGCCTCATATAATTCTATTTGCTTCTTCTCAGCGAGACGAGCAGGCCATTCAGGATCTAAGTTAATCTCGGTGACCCAAATCGGAATAGAATCGCCGGTTAAAGTAGCGATATCTCGAGCAGCTATGTCAATATATGCCTGCATATCAACACTTACTTGCTTACTGCCCCAGATCATATTACGGCTTTCATCGGGCAGGTAATCTCCCCACTCGATATATAATCCAACAATATCGAAACATCCGGTCTGACAGTTTGACAAAGTCTCCTTGAGGAACTCAAGCGGATCAAGGCCGAGGTATTCACTATCACCAAGATTATTGAGCCCGCCGAATACGACAAGGTCATTCCGTTCGGTTACCTTTATGACCTCATAGGCGATTTTTAGCATTTCTGCATACAATGCTGGATCAACAAAGGTTGCATTCGGACGCACAGATTTCCAAAAGGCAACTGTGTTGACTTGACTGCCAATTTGCCAATAATCCACGGTATCAGACAATTCACTTACGATTTCATAGAGATAACTACGCCAGAATCTGAGAAACTCCTGATCAGATATGTTTGTATCCCAAGGGGCGCCAATAAGAGTTGCCATCACCTCGAGATTGTTCTCTCTTATATATCCTTTCCAAAGGTCAATTGAATTCGCACCAAAATCTAGATTTATATCGCCATTAGGTCTTATCTGGATTTGATCCCATGGGAAGATTTCTTGGACAAGTTTGAAGCCAATGTTGGCAATGTCTTCATAGGCACGAAATGTATTACTAAGTTGTAAATTTGGTGACAATGCCCATCCGAACTGTAGTCCTTGTAAGTTGTCTATAGGGGTATTGTATTCATGAGCAGAATTTCCAATGCCTACAGCCGCAAAAGCATTTCGCACCTGATTACAATAATTTTCTGAAAATTCAAGATCGCTACAAGAGATTAACATTGCATTTCTGGCTTCAATAAATTTAGCATTGGTTTGGAGAAGTGGAAGAGAACGGAAAACGATCATAGCCGCATTTTCGATACCGATCCCAAAGACTTTGATTCCACTTTTCTCTCCTCCTTCAGAAAGCAGGTAAAGAGCATGAGAATAAATAGTGGCGTTGAGGTGGCCGTTACCATAGCTATCTTCACCTTCTTTATTAGGTTTAGGATAAATAAATTTTTCAAAATGATCCGGATAGGTTTCTTTAGTTCCATTTACTGGATCCTGCATATCTCTTATCGTTTTGCCGCGAAGTGTAATTTGCCATCTTTCCTTGCTTGGATCTGCAACGGCGGCAAAAAAATCTGATAATGCTTCCTTTAGAGCAGAGGCTTGTGGATTGGGATAATTACTTTCCAATATCACAAAGTCTTTTGTGACAAGGTGTTGGAATTCATGAGCGAAGACATCGATACCCTTTTCACTCGCAGGGTCTGTGTAAGCAATCACAGGAGGAATATCGTACTCAACGCTATAAACCGAAAAAGGAGAACCTTTGTCGAAAAAATTATTACCCTCTATCGATAGATTGACAAGGATGGTGAGTTTAGAATCCATATCATTAAATTCTGAATAGCTAAAATTGGTTTGGTAATAATCCACAACTTTTGAATAATATTCAGTCAGATGATCAACTTGATCCATGTCCGGATAATTGCCTGACGTCGAGGCGGCGAGCAGGGGTTTGGAGTTGATTTTTTTGATGGTAGGGTATGTGTCAAAATCTTCCTCGTTTAATTCTTCATTTTGATAGTCGCGGATCTCGTATGAAAAAGTGGTGATATAGGTACTGGTTGAAATCAGTGAACCGTCGGCATCTTTGATAATGACCTCCCCATAATCTTCATCCCAACTAGCCACGCAAACCCAGGCTAGATAGGCAGGAATTTGCTGGCCTACCATAATCGGGCTATAGATTACTAAGGTAGGCATGACGCCTTGTGGAAGGTAAAAGTTTAAGGCTTCGAAGGCAGCTCTGGCAGTAATGGAATCCATTTTCGGTGAAATAGAATCCGGTAGAAAGGCATCGGGAGTATAGTTAGAATTAACTAGTGTGATAGAACCCTGATCGTCAAATGCAACCCGAATATCGGATTGATATACAGGGATATCGTTGTAAACCTGTTGGTATTGCTTGATTAAGATGCCATTAGGTTGATCGAACTGGTTGACTTGCTGGAAGTTTTGATCAAATTGACTGATTTGGTAAAGCTCTGAATTATTTTCAAAATAGGATTCCACACGCTCTTCGAAGCTCTGATCGGTGAGGGCTGGCAAACCAGTGATGACAGAATTGATAACGCCTTCTCTAGCGAAGATCTCCGTTTCAGCGGGGGCTTTAATAGCCAGGTTCTTGGCAGCCTGATACTGGGAAACGGACATCTCTCCCTTGATGAGCAATGTGTCTTCGGGTACTTCTATAAGAAGATTAGCGGGCGGATTTGCAGATTGTATGAGCGAGGAAAATATGCTACAAGAGGTGAGTACTAGAAGTGTTAAGATGATCAAAATTTGTTTAAGAAAGCCTTTGTTTTTTGAATATTTCCTAGGATAATCCTCTTTTTTCATCATGACCTATTCTCCTGGGCAATTGTTGGAAAAAACAATTTTATTTTACCATGCGTCTCTTTCTCAAAAGTTCATAAATGAGAGGGATGCAAAAAAAGAGAGTTCCTTGATAATAAGGTTGCAAAACCAAAAAATAAAGGAACTTAAGTGGCTAAGAAAAATTGGACACGAAAACGGGCAAAAATAAGGTGTAAACTGAACACATTATGCCCACGAGAAAACACTTCACCGCCAGCCAAAAGGCGCAAATTGCGTTGGAAATCCTGAAAGAAGAAAAAAAACGGTCAACCAGATTGCCTCCGAATACGGGGTGCATCCGAACGTACTGTATCGCTGGAAGAAACAAGCCCTCGAAAACCTGCCCAGGCTGTTCGAGGATGAGAACAAGGGCGAGCGTGCCGGGCAGGCGGAACACGAACGCCAGGTGAGTGAACTGTACAGAGAGATCGGCCGGTTGACCACCCAGCTCGAGTGGTTGAAAAAAAAAGCTGGCTATGGAGAGTAGACCAGGGCGCATGACCATGCTCGAAACTCGCTCCCTGGAACTATCGCTCAAAGATCAAGCTGAACTGCTGGGCTTGAGCCGTTCCAGCCTGTACTATCCATCCACTGCCACCTTCGCCTGCAGAGGTGGTCATCAAACACCGCATCGACGAGATTTACACGCGCTGGCCTTTTTATGGTTCCCGGCGTATCACGGTCAAACTCAACCAGGAGGAAATCCCGGTTTCGCGGCCCATGGTGCAGCGTTATATGCGTGAAATGGGCATTTCGGGCATCGCTCCCGGCCCAAATACGAGCAAACCGGCCCCTGAGCACAAGATTTACCCCTATTTGCTGCGCCAGGTGAGCGCTCAATACCCCAATCACGTCTGGGGCATTGACATCACCTATATCCGCCTGGCAGGTGGCTGGATGTACCTGGTGGCCATTTTGGACTGGTTCTCTCGCTTCGTGGTTGCCTGGGAACTGGACCAAACCCTCGAGCTGCCCTTTGTTCTGACCGCTGTGGATCACGCTCTCTCACAGGCGACGCCAGCCATCTGGAACAGTGATCAAGGCAGCCACTTCACCAGCCCACAATATCTCGAGCGCCTTTCCGCTGCCGGCGTCCAGATCAGCATGGATGGCCGCGGTCGGGCGGCGGACAGAGAGTGTTGAAAAAGTGGTTTTCATAGATCGATCCTCCTAGAATATATTAGCCACTGACCTCACTGTCATGGCAGCTCTCTCTGCTTCGAAACACAACCCCAGTATCAAAGCTTTTTACGATCATCTTGTTCGCATGGGAAAGGAGAAGAAAGTGGCACTAACAGCTTGTATGCGTAAATTATTGGTCATTTTAAATGCCATTGTTCGCATTAACCAAGCATTCAGCCTCTTGCCGGTAAATTAACCTTGACTTTTATCACAGTTGTTGCGAGGAGGGCATTCTTTGCCCGACGAAGCAATCTTTTCTATCGTGTCAGAAGATTGCTTCGCCCCTGCGAGGCTCACCCAGCGGGGTTCGCAATGACATAAAACCCTCTGTTCTCGCATGGTACCCTACGGATAGGCTGCGCACTCTTCTGACCATGCCAAAGGGCTGTGAGACCTACGGTCAAAACCACTCGCACGGTCTGGAGACCGGCGAGAGCGATTAAAAAAATCCTCGCTCGGTACCCTACGGGTAGGCTACGCACTCAGAGACCGTCGAGAACAAAAGGTCTGTTGGGATGGCTTACCTTCTCGGTTCGTTCCGCTGGTAGGTGCCCTATTTGCCGCCGCTTTTGTGTTCCAGTTGCACGCGCTCAATCTGCATGCCGCGGTCTACGAACGCACCGTCAATTAACAGAGCTATGCTACCCTCCCGGTGTAGGGTGGGCTGGCAGCCGGCCAACCCACCATCGATTAACAATTGTCATAGGTTTTAGTGCGTTATTTACTGTAACCTTTATTGGCCTAATTATGCAAAAAATCAGATTTCTTTCAAGTAGAGAAGATCAGAAAATATAGTTTCAATTTCGCTATATTGCGGACTAACAGGTTTTAATAGAATCATTGGTATATCAGCAGCAATTCTGCCGATATCTTTACTTACAATATAAATTCTTGCAACTGCTTGACCCATTTTGTGGTGGTTATAAGTCGATAAGACTTCTATTGCTGCTGGTGTGGATTTCTCAGAAATTAAGCAAATAACAAAAGCATTATTATGAAATGCCCCTGTATTTTTCTTCAATAAATAATCATAATTTCTTTTCCAAACCTCAGCTGCTGTCCCATCCAAAAAATCTACTGTTTTTATTAAACAATAGAACCCCACTGCTCTTGAAATATCCTTCCTTGCAACAATATCAAACTCCATGTCGCAAAAAACATTACTTTCAATTGAATAATTGAAATCCTTTAAACGTTTGATTATTGCTTCATTTCCCATGTTTTCCTCTTGGTGCTTTTTGTCAGATTGTAGGCGGAAATAGTATAGCAAAGAATCCAGCAAGCGTCAACATCAGACCTCGAGGGTGTTGAAACAAGAGGAGATTAAGTGAAAACGCCTGCTCAGCAGCTGGAAATTGCTCGAAAACAGGTACAATCACGCCTCAGCGCTGTTCACAATTCACCTTATTTTGGTTCTTTTTACCTTCCTTTCGACCTCTACCGACAATACACCCTGGGTTAAGCGGCTGGAGCGGGTTGCGTTTTGAAGCCGACCCCCGTCAGGAGTTTGACCAATCGTTTCAAATTGAGCGCCATCGCGGTGAAGAAGGCCTGCACCGCGAACTTCACTTTGCCAAGATAGCGACAACGTCCCAGGCCATGCCCTTGCTTGGCTTCGCCAAATTTGCGCTCGATTTTGTAACGTTCCTTCAACCCCCGGTGATACTGGGGCGTTTTACGCAGGGCTATCCAGACCTCTTTGTTGGCGTCCTTCTTTTCAATGCGGTTGTCTTTCAATCGAATGGCTGAATGCAGCCCGCGATGCTGTAGATAGAAATGGTTATTGCCATCGTCATAGCCTTTATCTGCCGCCACGGTCTCCAGCGGCAATTTCTGCTCCAGGTCATGCTCGATCAACTCACAAAAATGATGACCATCGTAGGCCTCTCCTGAGGTCACCTCTAAGCTGGTGATGAGCCCGCTCTCGGCATTTAGGCTGACATGGGCTTTGTAACCGTAGAAGTATTCGGTTTGTTCGATCTCTTTGCCTGCTTCGTCCTTGACCTTGCGTTTGTGCTTGACACCCCAGCGGGCATCCGGGTCATGGGGCTCTTTGCCTTTGGTTTGTCGCTTTGTATCTTTAGCGGTATTGACATTCGCTACACTATGAACGCTATCCACGATCTGGATCGAACCAAATTGAACTCCCTTTTGTTGCGCAATTTGGATGATCTCCGCCAGCATTTCTTCGAAAACTTTCAGTTTGCCGCGGCGGAGCAACCGCTCGCGAAAAACTGTCAGGGTGGAATGATCCGGCGCTTTCTGATCCACCGCCAGGCCAACAAAATACTTGGCTGGCAAGTTTTCGTTGATATAGACTTCCACCTGGCGTTCCGAGAGGTTGTACAGAAAAGCTATCAATTCTGCCTTAAGCACCAGTGCCGGGTCAAACGGTGGACGACCAACCACCCCTTCCCCCTTGTATAAAACCGGATCAGCTTGCGGGTGTAGCGTTTCCAGTCGATGATTTCGTTCAGCATGCGTAGAAAATGGTCTGCTGGCACGATCTGATCATAAAGGTATTTACCGTAAAAGGAATTCTCGCCGCTCTCTACATACCGTTGTTTTTCCATCGCTGCCTCTCAGGGTTGGGATTAGACTGCTTTGATTGAATCATATTTTGCCTAAAAGGTCAATTTTTGACTTGTTTTTCAACACCCTCCGGACAATATCTTTACCGAACGCTTGTGGCGTTCGGTAAAATACGAGGAGGTGTACCTCAACGATTATGCTTCTCCCCGCCAGGCGAGAGCAGGTCTGGCTCGTTACTTCCACTTCTATAACTTCGAACGCCCCCACCAGGCTCTCGACTACCAGGCGCCTGCCCAGGTTTATGCTGTTAAAGATCAGACGATGCTATACTCAACCTTAGAAAGGAGTCCACCTTACAGGAACCTCTTTTCGTGTCTAAATAACCTTTACCACCCCAATAATCCCAATTTGTTTTTCTATTTAACCAATAGTGTGAAATCACATGAGAATACTGAAACACCCCTTGTTAAAAGTGATAGGTTATCCATTTTTGAGTGAATTTCAGCTAATAATTTTGTTCACTTTAAACGTTTATGTGTACAGAAAGAAGAAACAGCCAAAATTTTCACCAGGTTTGGGTGAAAATGGTATAAAATTGTTGTTGACGTGGAATTTCGAATATAATTAGAAAAGATTCCCAATTCAAAAATTAATACGGAGACAAATATGAACATTGATCTGATTAAGGATAATGTCACTCCCGCAGAGGGAGAACACTCTGTCCGAACCTATTATTGCACTTATTACCAATCCAAATTGTTAGGGCTGGAAGCCAAAGGGTTCCTAGGGGTTACTAACAAGAGGGTAATTTTCCAAGCAAATGGCACCTCGAATGCAGGAAATAGTGTAATACAAAGTGAGCTCCCGATATCAGATGTATCTGGCATAAGCTGTTACAAAGGAACATACTTTAGCCTTGGTCATCTTCTCGGGGCTTTCCTGCTTACTGCAATAGCCTCTGGAATAGTAACAGCTATCATTGGCGCCATAGGAGCCATGAGTAGAAGTAGTGATGGCTTTCTGGCAATTGGATGGATAACGGCTATTGGGACAGTGGTCGGCTCTTTTTTAACGCAACGGAAATCAATTTGGCGTTCTGTCCTGGCAGGATCGTCTGTATCTGCTTTAACTGCTCTCGGTGGAGGCTCTTTATTAAATAGCTTCAGTTTTTTGGGAGGGTACAACCGTTCAGGGGGTTGGGAGTTTATTCTGGCAGCTATAGTCGGAATTTACGCTCTGGTTTGCGTTTTCTGGTATGCAAGACGTCCAACATTCTCTCTCGCAATCAGTTCAAATGGTGGGTCAAGTACACCGATTAGCATTTCAGGCGCAAGTGGTATTGGGATATTTGATGTATCCGCTGGAAAAGCCCTAAATGCGGAGCCAGCAGAAGAAGCCGAACCGATGTTAAAGGAATTAGGCGCAATTATTTTGGATATTCAAACACTTGGTGATTTTGGTATCGACAAGTGGAAAACCCTGTGATTTTGAATACAAGGAGATCCGACATGTTAACAGGCAATCCATTTATCACTTTATCTGAAAACGAGCAGATTATTCGCACTTACCAATGTACAAAATTGCGTAAGTTTCTATCTTCGCCAACGATTGGTTACCTTTCAATCACGAATAAGCGCATTGTTTATCACAGTGAGGGTAAATCCATAAATGGTTCCAGCTCAATAATCTCTGAAATGCCCTTAGAAGATGTCGCTGGAATCAGTACATCCTTGGGAATCTCTTTTAATTGGATTATTTTCTTATTGGTAAGTATCGTTTTGTTTTTAGGGTCATCCTTACTTGAAGAAATTCTACCGAGATTTCTCACGGGTTGGGTTGTAAGTATTTTATTGGTCTTGCCCTATTTCATCGGGTTCCTATTTGAGAAAAACATACTCAATAAAGATCTCAGAGAGCAAGCAATTAAGAAACTGGAAGAATCATCCATAAACAGTGCCATAAAACAAAAAGATAGCGCATTTTATATGGGTGTATTCCAGATTCTATTCTATATAGGATTGGCATTTCTATCATGGAATCTGGCGTTTCGAACAGATCTGCTATATCAAGCACCTACATTGGGATACATAATTCTCCTTGGGGCCTATTTTTTAATTTATATCTTGTTTTTCGGAAGAATCCGATCGTTTAGTCTACGGATCACTTCAAGAACTGCAAAGGGGACAGGTATTTACATTCCAGGGAATTTCTTAGCAGGGATCTTTCGTGGTGATACTGCTGCATCGCAATCGATGAGTGCCGGACCTGACAAGGACGCGGAAGTTGTTGTAAAAGAACTTGGTGCATTAATTACTGATATTCAACTAATGGGCGACCTTGGAATCCAGAAGTGGGAGCAAGCCCGCTCATAAAAAAGTAAACGTAATACAGCCATTTGCTCTCCGGACAATGGAGACTGGTGATCGCCAGGGCTGTATCAGGAGGTCTATGTACCAGATTGATAAATCCACTGCGCGAAAGATCCTGATAGAGGAGCAGGGCTTCTCCTCACAAAGGGTGGACCGCCTTCTGGCGGATTACCCGCTTATCCGAGAACCACTAGCAAGCGCGGTCAAGCAATGGTTGGACGATCGAACCATTTCCCCGGTGAAAGTGGAGGGATTGGGAATCCAGCAGGTCATGCAGGACCAGCATTACCACTTTCTGGTAGCGGTCAAAAACCTCAACATCCTGCTGGATGAATCCACCCCTGATGATGAGCGCATGCGACTGCTAAAGGCCTTGCGGACACCGGCAGTATTCTTATAGAAAGGGGGTGGACCATGGCGCTGCCAAATGTTTATGGTATGCGGGCGGATGTGTGGGCCAGGACTCCCGTTTATATGAGGCTGGGCGCACTTCAACAGATGGAAAACCAGCTTGCTTCTCAAGAAAATAGACCGGCCTTACCAGTGGCTGAAATTCCATCAGATAAAAGGGAGATTGGTTCTGATGGACAGCCAACACTACGCGGATATTTCGATCCAGCAGTCGGCGAAAATGGAGGTATCTTTATTGATCCTCAACTGATACAAAACGATGAACCTTACCAGTCCGCGGAGACTTATTTTCACGAGGCGCGCCATGCCTACCAATATCAGACTGCCTACTACCCTGAAATCTATCCCGAAGTCAGCAGGGAACAGGCAGACCAGTGGCGTATGAATGAAGAGGCATACATTGGCCGCGAGGATATCGAGCTGGGAGAATACCAATATGGGCATTATTATGGCCAGCCCATGGAAGTGGATGCACGCCAGACCGGGCAGGAGCGGACTGAAGAATTATACGCGGGTCAATTCCAGGATCAGGCAGGCTACCCCCAATACCGCGCAAATGCCGATGCAGCCAGTGAAAATAGAGAACAAAAAGCGATCGCCCAGCTGGGTCCAGACTACCAGGAACAGGCCTGGCAGGGAGTGCAGGCCAAGCTGTCTCTTATACACATCTCCGAGCCCACGAGACCGTACTAGATCTCGTATGCCGTCTTCTGCTTGAAAAAAAAAAAAGAAAAAGAAGAAAAGAAAGAAGCAAAGAAAAGAAGACGGTCAATATCCAACACTAGAAAGAAGTTAACCGTACAATACTGGACATACATACACAGTACAGAACGAACAAGGGATACCCATAAAGCGACAAAGTCATCAAACTGTACACTAAACTCAACAAGACAGACAACACATCGACATGC
>ERZ1026814.520-NODE-520-length-20736-cov-4.334029_pt1 | contig 20736 bp, 20 predicted proteins | sample MGYA00520871_ERZ1026814 | MGnify/ENA primary metagenome ERZ1026814 (study PRJEB33270, sample SAMEA104284478) | anaerobic digester metagenome | biome: Anaerobic digester microbiome; feature: mesophilic sludge digester; material: Anaerobic digester biomass | place... | reverse complement strand
GGATGTGAATAGTCTACTGATGATATGCTGATTTTTTTTTTAATGATACGGCGACCACCGAGATCTACACAGAGTAGATCGTCGGCAGCGTCAGATGTGTATAAGAGACAGGAGCAATTCTATTCCTGGCATCCGATGCATCCAGTTATATGACCGGTTCCAACCTGGTTGTCGATGGAGGTTGGACTGCATGGTAAAACCACCCGAAGTGCTTGCCGTTATCCAGGCGCGGGGCGGTTCGAAGGGCATTCCCCGCAAGAACATCCGCTTGTTTGCCGGGGCGCCGTTGATTGCCTGGAGCATTGCTGCAGGATTGCAGGCGGAGACAGTCACCCGGGTGATCCTTTCCACCGATGATGAAGAGATAGCTGCTGTTGGACGCCAACATGGAGCGGAGACCCCCTTCCGGCGTCCCGCGGAATATGCCCGGGATGATTCAACCGACCTGCCGGTATTTGAACATGCCTTGCGATGGCTGGCAGATCACGAGAATTACCACCCGGATATGGTTGTGCAGCTGCGCCCCACCTCGCCGGTTCGTCCGGTTGGTTTACTGGATGAAGCTGTCAGGCTTTTGCTTGACCATCCTGAAGCGGATTCGGTACGCGGGGTGGTACCTGCCGGTCAGAACCCGCATAAAATGTGGAAAATTGACCCGCAATCCGGTTGTATGCATCCATTATTAAGCGTGCCTGGCATCGCTGAGCCATACAACGCACCGCGACAGGCACTTCCACCAGTCCACTGGCAGACCGGGCATGTTGATGTCATCCGCCCCGGAGTCATTACCCAAAAACATTCCATGTCTGGAGATGTGATCCTGCCGGTGCTGATTGATCCCCGATATACCGTGGATATTGATAATCCTTCCGACTGGCAGCGCGCTGAATGGCTGGTTATGAACGGGGGATTGGATATGGTGCGCCCCTTGACCGGGAAACGCCTGCTGCCAGCCCGTCCGGCACTCCTGGTGATGGATTTTGATGGAGTATTAACGGACAACAGGGTCTGGACTGACCTGGAGGGGCGCGAATTTGTTTCTTCAAGCAAGAGTGACAGCATGGGGTTGACGCTTCTGCAGAAGGCAGGCATACCGGCAGTGGTTCTTTCAAGCGAGAACAATGAGGTTGTTGCAGCCCGCTGCCGGAAAATCAAGGTGGCATGTCATCAGGGCATTCTGGACAAACCTGCAGTGCTGAAACAAATGATGGAAGAGCGTCATGTGGATCCAAATCAGGTGGTTTACCTGGGTAATGACGTCAACGACCTGCCCTGTTTTCCGATGGTGGGTTGTGCTGTTGTCCCGGCGGATGCTGAACCGGAAGCCAGGTTGGCTGCCGACCTTGTTTTAAAACACTGCGGAGGAATGGGTGCGGTGCGCGAACTGTGCCGGTTATTGCTGGAGCAACCGGGTCATTGACTGGGTGCTTTCCAGATGGTGTTATAATTTGGCGAGACCTCCGGTGGAAATCCAATCCAACGGGATGATGAGGTTTAAGTCTGTCGAAATCCTGAGGTGTTTATGAACTGGAATATTTTTCTTTCGTCACCATTTTTATTAGGATTAGCCTACCTCGATCCGGGCTCGGGAAGCCTGCTTTTGCAGGTTCTACTGGCACTCTTCCTGGGAGCCGGCTTTACCATCAAACTCTATTGGAAGAAGATCAAATCCTTCTTCAATAAAAACAAGGGTGAATCCGATATTCCTGTCGAACAGGATTCAGAACCAATGCAAGGTGAGGAAACAGATGACACGGAATGAGGTGCGTATCGGCGCCTCGTTTCGCGATCCGGGAGGATTTCTTTTTTGGCGTGATGGTGAGTTATATCGCCAGGTGAACCGGATCAGTGAGGTGGATTACCGGAGATTGATGGATTCGGGTTTATATTCCCGGCTGGTAAAAATGAGCCTGCTGATCCCTCACCGGGAAGTGAATATTGAACCCGCCGATCCGGGACAAGCTGCCTGCATCATCCAACCGGAACGGGTGGAGTTTATTTCGTATCCTTATGAATGGTGTTTCAGCCAGTTGAAGGATGCCGCCCTGACGACCCTTGCCATCCAAAAAGAAGCATTGGAATTTAACCTGTCCCTCAAGGATGCCAGTGCTTACAACATCCAGTTTCACCAGGGACGACCGATGTTGATCGATACGCTCTCGTTCGAGCAATACAAGGAAGGTCAACCATGGGTGGCATACCGCCAGTTTTGCCAGCATTTTCTGGCTCCGCTGGCATTGATGTCCAAACGGGATATCCGCTTGGGACAGTTGCTGCGGATTTACATTGATGGTGTGCCCTTGGACCTGGCGAGCACGTTATTGCCAGGCAGTTCACGCTGGAACCTGTCGCTTTTTACGCATATCCATATGCATGCCAGTGCTCAAAAACGATATGCAGACCGCGGCAGTGACGCAAAAGCAGCATCTTCAGCCAGGTTTAGCCGGACTGCACTTTTGGGGCTGGTTGACAGCCTGGAAGGGGTTGTGCGCAGCCTGGAATGGAAACCTACCGGTACGGAATGGGCGGATTATTATGACTCCACCAACTATACGCGGACAGCGTTTGATGACAAGCAAAAAATCATCATTGGCTGGCTGGATCAAATTCAACCCAAAATAGTTTGGGATTTGGGTGCCAATAATGGCGTATTCAGCAGGCTGGCATCCGAGCGCGGTGCATTGACAGTTGCGTTTGATATTGATCCGGCAGCCGTCGAGCAGAATTACCACGAATGCCGGATGAAAACGGAAACCCATCTGCTGCCGCTGGTGATGGATTTGACCAATCCAAGCCCGGGTCTGGGGTGGGATCATCGCGAACGGTTGTCCCTGCGCAAGCGCGGACCCATTGATATGGTCATGGCGCTGGCACTGGTGCATCATTTGGCTATATCCAACAATGTGCCCCTGCCGCAGCTGGCTGAATATTTTGCCAGGCTGGGAAAGTGGTTGATTGTGGAATTTGTCCCCAAGGGAGATTCCCAGGTGGAACGTCTGTTGGCAAGCCGTGAGGATATTTTCCCGGATTATACTGAAGAGGGATTTGAGGCGGCTTTTATGCTTTCATTTGATATTGTAAAAAAAGAAAATATTGACGATTCCAGGCGCATCCTTTATTTGATGCGTTCAAAATGATTTTTAATGAAATGAATTTTCTTCAGGAGAACAAGGCATGAGTGAAATTGTCCGAATTGGCAGCCGCCAGGTGGGGAAGGGTCAGCCAACTTATATCGTTGCTGAAATTGGCATCAATCATAACGGGGATGTGGAGATTGCCCGTCAACTCATTGAAGCTGCCCGTCACGCCGGGGTGGATGCGGTTAAATTCCAGAAACGGACACCCGAGCTTTGTGTTCCCCCCGAACAACGCGGGCAGATGCGGGATACCCCCTGGGGTTACATCAGTTATCTGGACTACCGCTACAAGGTTGAATTTAGCCGGGAGGAGTATTCCGAAATTAACCGTTTTTGCAAACAGATTGGCATGACCTGGTTCGCTTCTGTTTGGGATGAACAATCGGTTGACTTCCTGGCGGATTATGATCCGGTATGTTACAAGGTGCCTTCAGCCTCCCTGACGGATCATAAATTACTCCGTCACCTGCATCAGACCGGTAAACCGGTGATCCTGTCGACTGGCATGTCCACCATGGACCAAATCCAGGATGCGGTGGATGTGCTGGGTTTGGACAATCTGATCATCACCCATGCCACCAGCACGTATCCCTGTGAACCGCATGAATTGAATTTACGCATGATCCCCACCCTGGAAAAGAAATTTCCCTGCCCGGTTGGGTATTCAGGGCATGAAGTGGGTTTGATTCCCTCGGTGGTGGCAGTCTCATTGGGAGCCTGCCTTGTGGAACGACATATTACACTCGACCGGGCGATGTGGGGTGGCGACCAGGCTGCCTCGGTGGAGCCTGGCGGGTTTGAACGCCTGGTGAAATACATTCGGGTGACGGAACAATCAATGGGCGATGGTGTTAAGAAAGTTTACGAAAGCGAAATGCCATCGCTGCGGAAACTACGGCGGTACCAGTAAGACCATGCCTGCAGCCAAATGGTTTCAAAATAATCGACAGAGAATCCAGCGGGTGGCGGGGCGCTGGTGGAACAACCAGAAACTCGCCCGGATGGCATTTCAAATCAAGCGCAATGCACCTGTCAACGCTTCCTCCCAGCCGGTTGTCTTTTTTAATGCCTCCACCCGTCTGGAGGCAATGAGCCTCAATGCTGCTTTCAGTCTGTTAACCAGCTGGGCACTGCAGCTCTCTGGGGTGCCGGTTGTTCATTTTATTTGTGAACAGGGAATGACGCGTTGTGTACTGGGCACCGATCGCGATGACCCGCTGGCGGAACCTCCCTGTTGGCGCTGCATTCTGCAATCACGCGCCACCTATGCTTATGCCAATCGGCGGCGGTTTACGTTTGTTTACGATGCTCCACTCTCCAAGGAGCTCCAACCGCTGCGTTTGCCTGAGTTGATGAATTTTCAAAAAAATGGGCTGCCGCTGGGTCAACTTGTTTTACCGGCATTACGCTGGGTGCTGCGCCGCAACACCTTGATGGATGATAATGCCACCTGTCTGCTGTACCGGTATTATATTCTCTCAGCCAGCCATGTTGCCAGGGAATTTAAAGCCTTGCTGGATGATGTCAATCCCCGGGCGGTGGTGGTATTCAACGGACAGTTTTACCCCGAGGCGACCGCCCGCTTCATTGCCAGACAGCGCGGTTTGCCGGTCATCTCGCACGAGGTGGGTCTCCGTCCATTTACCGGATATTTCACCCGTGGGGAGGCGACTGCTTATCCGCTGGATATTCCTGATGACTTTATATTATCGGAAGCCCAAAATCAACGCCTGGACAGTTACCTGGAAGAACGCTTTCAGGGAAATTTCAGCATGGCGGGAATCCGCTTCTGGTCGGAAATGCGTGCCTTATCACCTGAATTTCTGGAGAAGGCGGGTCATTTCAAACAAATCGTCCCTGTCTTCACAAATGTCATCTTTGACACCAGCCAGTCCCACGCCAATGTGATTTATCCGGATATGTTCACCTGGCTGGATGATATCCGCAAGGTGATGTCAGCTCACCCGGAAACGCTTTTTGTATTGCGCGCCCATCCTGACGAGAGCCGACCCGGCAAAAAGAGCCGCGAGAGTGTGGCAGATTGGGCAAGAGACAACCATATTGATACCCTGCCAAATGTCATTTTTGTGGATTCATCAGAGCCCTTCAGCTCCTATGAACTTATCCAGCGATCCAAATTTGTGATGATTTATAATTCCACAATTGGTTTGGAAGCTTCCATTATGGGAGCGGCAGTGTTGAGTGCCGGGAAAGCCCGGTTTACCCAATTGCCGACTGTCTTCTTCCCGGACACATTGGAGGAGTACCACCGGCAGTTGGAGGAATTCCTTTCGGGGGAGAGAATCACCACTCCTCCGGAATTCGCAAATAATGCCCGACGTTTTCTTTATTATCAACTTTACCGTTCATCACTGTCATTCGGTGAATTTTTGGAGGATGATCGCGTCTGGCGCGGTTTTGTGCGTCTCAAACGGTTTGGCTGGGAGGCGTTATATCCCGGGTCTTCCCACACGATGCAAGTGGTGGTGGATGGTATTTTGGAGGGCAAGGAATTTCTGCTGGAAGATTAATCGGATCCTGGAGTTGTGAGTGATGCCTGTCTGTTCCATAGTCATTCGAGCCTTTAATGAGGAAAGACATATCCCACGCCTGCTGACCGGCATCCGGGAGCAAAACATCAGGGATGTGCAGGTGATCCTGGTGGATTCGGGTTCCACAGATGGAACAGTGGCAGCTGCCCGGCAGTATGGTGTTGACATCGTGCACATTCTGCCACAGGAATTCACCTTTGGGCGGTCGCTAAACCGTGGCATAGCCGCAGCCAGCGCCGACCTGGTTGTAATTGCCTCAGCGCACATCTATCCCGTTTATCCCGACTGGCTGGAACGTTTACTGGAGCCATTCACAGATCCCAGGGTTGCGCTTGCATATGGCAAGCAGCGCGGATCTCCATCCACCCATTTCTCAGAACATCAAATATTTCGGCAATGGTTTCCCGATGAAGCCCATCCCGACCAGCCTTATCCATTCTGTAACAATGCCAATGCAGCCATCCGGAAGGAACGCTGGCTGGAACTGCCTTATGACGAAACCCTGACGGGTCTGGAGGACCTGGCGTGGGCGCGCAGGGTGCAGGAGCAGGGGCATGCCATTCACTATGTACCCGAGGCTGAGGTTATTCATGTTCACAGTGAGACCTGGCATGGCATTTTCAACCGCTACCGCCGAGAGGCAATTGCATTCAAACAAATTTACCCGCATGAATCATTCACAGCGGATGATTTCAACCGCCTGCTGCGCGCCCATATTCGGAATGACTGGCAGACTGCCTGGCGGGAGGGTGTATTTTGGAAGGTCTGGCTGGATGTGGTGCGTTTTCGCTGGCAGCAGCTGCGGGGTACCTACATCGGCTACCGGCAATCCGGTCCGTTGACCTGGCAATTAAAGAAAGCTTTTTATTATCCACGCTGGAACATCGCACCCCCAGTCCCACGCGAGGTGGAACCCATTGATTATCAACAATCACCGCCACGGGAGGTGAGCTCATGAAGAACAGTAAAGTTGTCGCATTGGTACCCATGCGGCACCATTCGGTGCGCGTGCCGGGCAAGAATTACCGAATTTTGGCAGGGCGTCCTCTTTTCCATCACATTTTGTTGACGCTCCTGGCTGTGCCGGAAATCAGTGAAATCGTAGTGGACACGGACAGCCCGGATATTATGGAAGGGATTGCGAAGGATTTTCCCGCCGTGCATGTGATCGAACGCCCGGTGAATTTGCGTGCCGATGATGTGCCAATGAATGAAATCCTCATGCATGATACATCCAAGGTGCCGGCTGATTTCTATCTGCAAACCCACAGCACCAACCCCTTGCTGCGCCCTGAGACGGTTTCCCGTGGCATACACACATTATTCCAGAATTATCCTGCTTATGACTCGCTATTTGGAGTAACCCGGCTGCAAACCCGCCTGTGGGATTCCCTGGGACGTCCGGTGAACCACAACCCCGCAATCCTGCTGCGGACACAGGATTTACCGCCCATCTACGAGGAGAATTCCTGTATTTATCTTTTCACCCGGCAAACCCTGGAAATCCGCAGGAACCGGATTGGAGAACGTCCATTCCTGTTTGAAATTAACCCGGAAGAAGCGCGGGATATCGACGAGGAATTTGATTTCCTGATTGCTGACCTGCTCTTGAGCCACCGGCTCAATTCCTGACCTTTCCTTCTCTGGTACAATACAAATTATGCCCACCATATTATTTTCCGCTCCATACATGATCCCATTTGTGGATCGTTTTCAACCGGTTCTGGCACACTACGGTGTGGATTTGATCCAGACGGAGGTGCACGAACGCCTGGGGGAGGATGAAATAATAAAATATGCCGGCAAATTTGACGGCACGATTTGCGGTGATGATCGTTACACCCCGCCTGTATTGGATCGCTGCATACCCCGTCTGAAGGTGATTTCCAAGTGGGGAACCGGTATTGATTCGATTGACAAAGCATACGCTGAGAAGCTGGGAATTTCAGTTCGGAATACACCCAATGCCTTTACCCTGCCTGTGGCTGATTCGGTGATGGGGTACATCCTGGCATTTGCCCGCCGCCAACCCTGGATGGACAGGGCAATGAAAGCCGGCGAGTGGGAAAAGATCCCTGGCAGATCCCTCAGCGAGTGCACCCTGGGGGTGATTGGGGTTGGCAATATTGGCAAAGCAGTCATCCGGAGAGCGCGCGCCTTTGGCATGCGTCTCCTGGGGACGGATATCATCCAGATTGCCCCCGATTTCCTAGCGGAAAACGGCGTAACCATGCTGCCGCTGCGTGAATTGTTGGAACAATCTGACTTCATCAGCATGAACTGTAATTTAAATCCCACCAGTCACCACCTCGTCAACCGGCAGACGCTGGAATGGGTCAAACCGGGAGCCATCCTGATTAATAGCGCACGCGGTCCGATTGTGGAAGAAACCGCCCTGGTCGAAGCCCTGCAAAGCGGCAGACTGGCAGGTGCAGCTCTGGATGTATTTGAAGTGGAACCACTGCCCCAGGACTCACCGCTATTGAAAATGGACCAGGTCATGCTGGCTCCGCACAACACCAATTCCAGTCCAGCGGCGTGGGAACGGGTGCATTGGAATACCATCCGCAACCTGCTGGAAGGTCTGAATATACCATGCACAGACCTGTCGCAGTGGATGGTTTCATAAGAGATAGATATTTATTCAAGGATTGTGCCATGAATTCTGAATCAGTCCGTTACCTGCTGATTACCGGCGCGGCTGGGGGGATTGGACGTGCAACAGTGCACCTGTTCGCTGAAAGAGGCTGGCGTGTGATTGGGGTGGATCGTAATCCATTTGGGGATAACTTCCCGGCGGATGGCTTCTTTATCCAGGCTGACATTTCCAATCCGGCGGATTTGGAGAGGATTTACAACCTGGCACAGAGTTTTACCAAAACTTTGGATGCAGTCGTAAATAACGCTGCTCTGCAAATCACCAAACCGCTCCTGGAAACCACGGTGGAGGAATGGGATGCCGTGATGGCATCCAATCTGCGTTCCGTATTTTTGGGTGCCCGGCTGGCATATCCCTTGTTGAAGGCAGGCAGCGGCGGGGCAATCGTCAATGTTTCCTCGGTGCATGCCATCCAGACTTCGGCAAATATTTCCGCCTATGCAGCAAGCAAGGGCGGTTTGCTGGCGTTGACCCGCGCCATGGCAATTGAGTTTGCGGGTGATAATATCCGCGTCAATGCAATTCTGCCCGGTGCAGTGGATACACCCATGCTGCGTGCCGGCATGGAACGGGATCATGTCTCCGGAGCGACGATTCTGGATCGATTGGAAAACCTGGCGTCCAAAACCGTGAACGGCAGGGTTGGGCAGCCGGAGGAAATTGCCCGCGCCATCTACTTCCTGGCTGATTCCAACCAGTCCTCGTTCATGACCGGGCAGGCGCTGGTGGTTGACGGGGGAGCGACTGCGAGGTTAAGCACCGAATGAGTACATTGAAGAACTCCATTAAGAAAATCACGCCACCCGGTTTGATGAGTGCAGCCCGGAATACTCTGGATACATTGAACCGATTAAAGGATCTGCCGGAAGCCACGTTTCATCCCTGGCGGCGCGATACCATCCACCGTCTGGGAGCGTTGCGCGACATACACAAAGGAGAACGTTGTTTTATCATTGGCAATGGTCCCAGTTTGCGTCAGACAGACCTTACGAAATTACGCGGGGAGACCACGATCGGCTTGAACCGCATTTTCCTGGCTTTTGATGAACTGGGTTTCGAGACTTCCTATCTTGTCTCAGTCAATGATCTGGTGATTGAACAATCATCCCTTGAATTACAGGCGCTGGGCATGCCGCGATTTTTCTCCTGGCGCAGCCACCGGCATATCCAGCCGGACCAGGATATGTACTTTCTGTACACCACTTACACCGGTCCGCGGTTTGCCCGTGATGTGCGCGGCAGGCTGTGGGAGGGTGCGACGGTCACTTATGTGGCATTGCAACTGGCGTTTTTCCTGGGCTTTAAAACCGTGATTCTCATCGGTGTGGATCATAATTTTGTCACAAAGGGAAAACCCAATGAGACAGTTGTTTCCCAGGGTGATGACCCCAATCATTTCCACCCGGGTTATTTTGGCAAAGGTTTCCGCTGGCAGCTTCCCGACCTGGAAACCTCGGAACGGGCTTACCGGATGGCTCGCACGGCGTATGAGGATGCAGGTCGTATCGTGCTGGATGCAACTGTGGACGGGAAATTAACCGTATTTCCCAAAGTCGATTACCTGAGCCTTTTCCAATAGCGGAGCAGCCATGCCGCTTGTTTCCGTGATCACCCCCTCATACAACCAGATGAAATTCCTGGAAAAAACCATGCATTCCGTGCTGGATCAGGATTATCCGGATCTGGAATATTTTGTCATGGATGGGGGTTCAACGGATGGCAGTGTGGAGGTTATTCAAAAGTATGCGGACCGGCTGACGGGATGGGTTTCAGAGCCTGACCGGGGGCAGGCGGATGCTGTGAACAAGGGTTTTCAACGCGCCCGCGGAGAATATATCGGCTGGTTGAATTCGGATGACCTCTACCAACCCGGCAGCATCCGGCGTGCTGTTGAGTGTTTCCAGACGCATCCGGAGGCGGGCATGGTCTTTGGGGATGTCCTGGCAATAGATGGTGATGGCAGGGCGATCAACCTGATGAAATATGGAAATTGGGGTCTGCCGGACTTAATGACATTTCATATCATTGGTCAACCGGGTGTGTTTTTCCGCCGGTCCATTTTGGAAAAAACTGGCGGTTTGGATTTGAGTTATCATTTTCTTCTGGATCATCATCTCTGGCTGCGAATGGCTGCACTGGCGCCCATGGTTTACCAACCTGAAACCCAGGCGAGTGCCCGGTTTCACCCGGCTGCAAAAAACCGTGCACAGGCGGCGCTTTTTGGGCAGGAGGCGTACCGCCTGGCGGAGTGGTTGGAAACCGATCCGGTGTATGCAGCTTTTTTCCCGAAACTTCACCGGCAGGTCTGGGCGGGTGCCCATCGCATGAATGCCCGATATTTATTGGATGGACACCAGCCGCTCGCAGCGCTGAAAGCTTACTGGCAGGGATTAAAACTCAATCCTGTGACCGTTCTACCGGAAAGCCACCGGATGATCTATGCTGTGTTGAGTCTATTGGGATTGGGCAGTCTGCGAAAGATTTATTATGGTTTGCGACAGCGGCGATTTGATGCCCGCAACAAGGGGAGGGAAAAAGAATGACAAATATTTCTGTTCATCCACAAACCGGGGGCACCTGGCAGCGTTTTTGGTTGGGAATTGTGGTTGCCCTGATCTTCGCAGTTGGGATTGGAGTCCGCCTCTATGATTTGACGGATTTGCCGCTTGATTTTCATCCCACACGCCAGCTTCATTCCGCCTTGATTGCGCGGGGGATGTATTATCAAAACCTGGAAACAGCCCCGGATTGGCAGCGGGAACTGGCTGTCCGGCAGTGGAAGGCGGAAGGTCTCATTGAACCACAAATACTGGAATCGCTTACAGCCCTCACTTATCGCCTGGCTGGTGGTGACTACCTCTGGATTCCCCGTCTGTATTCGATTTTATTCTGGACACTTGGGGGTGTGGCTTTGCTTCTGCTGGCGTTGGACCTGGCTGGCGGAATGGGGGCAGTGATAGCCTTGATGTTTTACTTCCTGTCCCCTTATGCAGTCCAGGCGTCCCGCGCCTTCATGCCCGATCCAATGATGGTCATGTTAATGATCTTTTCCTTCTGGGCGGCAACGCGCTGGCTGCGTTCGATGAATAATAATGGCAGGGGCAGCTGGGGTTGGGCGGTTGCGGCTGGAATTCTTACCGGCATTGCCATGCTGACAAAGTCGGTGGCAGGATTTTTTCTGTTGTTCATCTGGATGGGTCTGGTATTAACCGGACCTGGATTGAAACGCGCCATTAAGTCCACCCAGGTATGGGTGATTGTTTTTCTGGCAGTTCTGCCGTCCATCGTTTATTACCTGTACGGCACATTGGTGGTGCATCTGCTGCAGGGACAATTTTCCCTGCGGTTTTTTCCACAACTCTGGAAGGACCCGGCTTTTTATTTGCGCTGGCTGGGCGAGGTGAAGGGGGTGATCGGGTTTGGCTGGCTCCTGACGGCTTTGCTGGGGAGTCTGGTCGTCCGGAATCGGACCTTGCGGGCCGGGTTGTTGGGCTGGTGGATTGGATATGTGATTTATGGGATGGTCTTCGCATATCACATCTCCACACATGATTATTACACCCTGCCGCTTGTGCCGGCAGCGGCGCTGGGGATTGGCTCAGCCGGTGAAGCTTTGCTTGCCCGCATGCGCAGCAGTTCCCGCTGGCTGCAGGCGGCTGCAGCATTGGTCCTATTGGCAGGTATTGTTTTCCCGGCATATGATGCCCGCACCACGTTAAAAAAAGCTGATTACCGATCGGAAGCCACAGCCTGGAAGCGTATCGGTTCCCAATTTGCCCCGGAAGATGGAGTTGTGGGATTGACCTCCAATTATGGCGCATCTCTGGAATACTGGGGCTGGCGGTCAATTACGGTTTGGCAATACGCGGCGGATGTTTCCATGCGGGAACTGGCAGGTCAAACCATTGATTTCAAGTCGGAATTTACAAATAAAACCGCGGGAAATGACTACTTCCTGATTACCAATTTTGGAGAACTGGACAAACAGCCAGCCCTGAAGGAAATACTTGCCCAAAATTATCCCCTGATCCGCCAGGAAGCTGATTTCTGGATTTATGATCTTCAACATCCCCTTAACCCCTGATAGGAAGCCATGATGCAGCCACTTGTCACCATTGTCACCCCATCCTTCAACCATGAGGTATTTTTGGAGCGGACCATTCAATCCGTGTTAAATCAGGATTATCCAAACCTGGAGTACCTGATCATGGATGGAGGTTCCACGGATGGCTCGGTGGAGATCATCAAAAAGTACGCTGACAGACTTGCTGGATGGATTTCTGAGAAGGATCGCGGGCAGACCGATGCCATCAACAAGGGATTTTCCAGAGCGCAGGGTGACATCCTGGCGTGGATTAACTCGGATGACACCTACGAACCCGGTGCAGTGACGGCTGCAGTGAAGGCTTTTCAGCAGCATCCGGAAGCTGCGGCGGTGTATGCGGATTGTAATTTTATTGATGAGAACGACCGCCGGATTGGTAAATTCCCAGCCGCACAGACGGATTACCGCAAATTGAGGCAGGGCTATGTGCATGTCCCCCAGCAGGCGACATTTTTCCGCAATTCCCTTTGGCGGCAGGTGGGTCCGCTGGATTCAACATTTTATTTTGCAATGGATTATGACCTTTGGGTGCGGCTGGCGAAACTGGCACCTCTGGTGTATCTGCCTGGACCGGTATGGGCGAATTTCCGATTGCATTCGGATGCCAAGACAATTGTAGCGGATGACCGCTGCTGGCCCGAGATGTTGCGAGTGCATTACCGGGACGGCGGTTCCCGGCTGGGTGTGATTGTTTTCAAGTACTGGCTGCGGCGTCTGGCTGCGCCGTTGATAAACTGGCGGAGAAGACGCATGTTCAAAAGGAATCCGGTGGAGAGGTGACCCATGATCCATAAGCCATATTCCCCATTTTCACAATTTTCAGATCCAGGCAGCGGATTTTTTCAAGAGATCGTTTTACGTGTCAAGCTTGTGTTGCACCTGATGGGGGATCAGCGGGTCAATTTTTTCCTTAAATTAATTCCAATTGCCGGTCTGGCATATTTTTTCATTCCCGACCTGGGCATTGGTCCGATTGATGATATCGCCATACTCTGGTTGGTGAGTTATCTGTTCATCAAGTTCTGTCCGGACGAGGTTGTGGATGAACATTTCCAACGGTTGAAAAAATCACACCCAATATCCAGACCAAAACTGGATGATGACGAACAGGTGATAGAAGGTGAGTTCCAACCCCTGGATGAGGATGTGAAGTAGGCAGGTTTTCGCCCCTTGGGCAGGTAAAAAAGGCAGGAGACTCCAATGCGACGATATGGAATTGCTTTGGTTGTTTCGTTGGTTTTCCTCTTCATAACCCTGGCTGGCTGTACCTCAGCAGTTGTTTCAACCATGATTTCAACCCCAACCCGGGTTGTTGCCCCTACGATGACCCTGACCCCAACCAGGACATTGATTCCCACCGAAGGCTGGTTTCGCAATGTTTCCTCGTTTCCCAACCCGGTGGATTATCAATGGAAGGTGGTACTGACTGGATTGACAAACCCTCTGGATATGGCTGATGCAGGTGACGGTCGCATGTTTTTCGTTGAAAAGAAGGGTGTCATCCGTCTGGCTGTGGATGGTATCCTGCAGGAGATTCCTTTCCTGGATATCAGCAATCAAGTTGGCTCGCAGGGAATGGAACAGGGTCTCCTGGGGCTGGCATTGGAACCCAATTTTATTTCCACCGGACGGTTTTATGTCAACTATACCGACCAGGATGGTAATACCAACATTTCGCGTTTTACATCCCCTCCCGGTGCTCTCCAGGCAGCGCCGGGAAGTGAGGTTCAACTTCTTTTCATCACCCAGCCATTTGAAAATCACAATGGGGGCGGGCTGGCGTTCGGTCCGGATGATTGTCTTTATATCGGGGTTGGAGATGGAGGCTCCCATGGGGATCCACAGGGGAACGGTCAATCGCTTGATACCCGGCTGGGAAAGCTGCTGCGCATTGATGTGATCAACCGGGAATACTACTTCATCCCGCCGGATAATCCAGACTTAAAAAGTGAGTTTCCTGAAATTTGGGCTTATGGGCTGCGTAATCCCTGGCGATTTTCCTTTGACAGAGCGTCCGGTGATCTTTACCTGGCGGATGTGGGACAGGATTCATTTGAAGAAGTAAATTATCTTCACTGGACGGTGGATGGCGGGGTTAATTTTGGTTGGAATTTCCGCGAGGGAATGCATCCATTCGCAGAAACCCCGCCGGCAGGAGTGACATTGATGGATCCCGTCTGGGAATATGGGCATGATCAGGGCTGTTCCATCACCGGCGGATATGTCTACCGGGGAAAACAATTGCAGGATTGGGAGGGCATTTACCTGGCGGGTGACTATTGCAGCCGGAAAGTCTGGGGTTTGCTGCGAATGCCGGACGGAAGCTGGCAGACCAGGTTATTGTTCGAGGATGTGGGGGGACGCATCAGTTCCTTTGGTCGGGATGCGGACGGTGAAATATACCTTCTGAGGTATGATATTGGCGATATACTCCGCCTGGAGCACAAGTAACTGGTATGCCCAGGCGGACGGGTTGAATAATTAAAAATCCCCCGCCTGTCGAGGAGGGGGATTTACTTATCGATGGAAATCAAATTACTGGATGACGCCCAGTCTGCGTCCCACACTGGAAAACGCCTGCAGACCGGCATCCAGGTCCTCCCGCTCATGGGAAGCGGAGATCATCACGCGGATGCGTGCCTTGCCCCGGGGAACCGTTGGGAAGCCCAGCGACATGGCAAAGACATTGGCATCAAACAATTCCCGGCTGAATTGCTGTGCCAGGGGAGCTTCCCCCAGCATGACGGGGGTGATGGGGGTTACGGATTGACCGATATCGAAGCCCAGGCGTTTCATTTCACCCTTGAAATAATGGGTGTTTTTCCAGAGCCGGTCCACCAGTTCGGTGGATTCTTCCAGGATATCCAGGGCGGCGATGGTGGCGGCGACATCCGCCGGTGTGACCGCCGAGGAGAACAGGAAAGGTCGTCCACGCTGACGCAGCCATTCGATGATGATGGCTTTACCGGCGACGATCCCACCCACCACGCCAAAGGCTTTGGAAATGGTTCCGACTTCCACATCAACCTTGCCGTGCAAGCCGAAATGATCCACGATGCCGCGTCCACCCCTGCCCAGTACACCTTCACCATGGGCATCATCCACCATTAAAAGAATATCATGGGCATTGGAAATTTCACAGATTTTATCCAGGGGGGCAACATCGCCGTCCATACTGAACACACCATCGGTGATGATGAGTCCCCGGCGGTAGGTGCCCCCGGCTTCCTTGATTGCCCGTTCAAGATCAATGGGGTTATTGTGGGCATAGCGGACGATGCGGGCACCGGAAAGGCGGCTGCCGTCGATGATGCTGGCATGATTTAGTTCATCGGAGAAAATCACATCCTCCTTGCCAACCAGAGCGGGGATGGTTGCGGTATTGGCGCAAAATCCGCTCTGGAAGGTGATGGCGGCTTCCACACCCTTGAAGGCAGCCAGGCGCCGCTCCAATTCCAGGTGCAGGTCCATGGTTCCGGCAATGGAACGCACTGCACCGGGTCCAACCCCGTATTTATCCAGGATTTTTTTGGCGGCAGCTACCAGCCGCGGATGGTTTGCCAGCCCCAAATAATTGTTGGAGCAAAAATTGAGAACACGTTTGCCATCCACGATCAACCAGGCACCCTGAGCTGATTCGATCGTGCGAATACGGTTGTACAAACCAGCTTCCTTTAAACTACTAATTTCCTGATTAATCCATTCATAACGATTGGTCATCATAACTCCTCATCTGTACTTATAAGAGGGAATGGTTTCACAGCCTGTCCAATGATAAAATGACTGCAGGACTCATTATACAACGACTTGACAGCGTAATTCATCAGAGGGTGCGGGGACAAAAATCATGATTGATCAATTTCGTCGGTCGGACCGGGTGGGGAGGATAAATAGCCCATTTCCAATAAAACCCGGCGAATGGCATCAGCGGCACCGGGTTTGATGACGATGATCGTGGGTGATAATATTTCGCCCAACCAGCGTGATGCCCGGCTTTTGCGCAATGCTTCCAGAATTGCAGGCGAATCCACCCGCAGAAGGGTGGCTTCCTGCAGCCGGGCCTGCACACCGACCTGATCCCATCTTTCCAGCGCCTGGATAAAAGTGGGCGGCAGGGGGGTGGAACCGTGCCGGCGAAGCAACGCCAGAAGCTGGGATGTTTTCAAGCCCTGGGCGCGGGCATGTTCCAATGAATCAGGTGTCACCTGATACCGGTAGTCCTCCCGGTTTTCAGGCAGCCATTCACAAAAGCGGGCTGCCTGGTAACGCATTGCACGCGGTGACCGAAAGGGCATCATTAAAATTCCATCTGATGTGACGCGCAGATTTTCCTCGTCCGGCGGCAGGTTGGTGGGAGGTATCGAGTGCCAGAGATCGGCAGACCAGGTGGACAAGGAAAAAGCCGCGGGTGGGGCATCAATTTCAGGTGCAGCCAGGTTCACCAGACCCAGCCAATGCATGGGTCCGCAGATGAGGTAACGGATCAGTGCGCCGTCGACATCATCCCAATGGGAAAATCCGCGCAGGTATTGACCGCTGCCCGCCTGTTTGATGAACCACGAGTCATAATCACCGGCGGGTCTTTGAAAATCCGGATGCCGGCTGTGGATGGTGCTGACAAAAGCGGAAATACTCCACCAGGTTCCGGCAGGCACAAGACTGATCCAATCCATCACAGCTTTGCGCGCCTCGTATGGGTTGTTGGTCCAGTTCCCTTCAGTTACCAGGTCGGGGAGCTGACGTAATTCATTGAATATTTGGCTTTGAGACCAACCTTGCAGGAGTTTAAGCAAAGCCTCCGGGCGGGGGGATTCCAAGAAAGCACGGGCTGCTTCCGGCAGGGGTTGTCCATTTGTATCCAGCAAACCGATGGCATCCAGCAAATCCCTAAATACGGCTGCCGGGAGAGCGGCACCGGTCACGGTAAATTGCGGGGGTTCCATTCCCAACCGGGAGGCAGCCAGATAAGTACAGGCATCATCCAAAATGCGGTCCGTGGCTGGAATATGGATGGCTGACTCGCGGGGTGTTGCCGGACGACCAGGCGGTGTTTCAATGGAAGCAGACTGAAAAACCCGCAAACCGTGCAGCGGTAAATCATCCGGGATATAGGCAGCTTCTTGCAACTCTGGAGGGATGTCAAGAAAGACACGTCCTATGAGGGCGCGATACCAGAGAATTTCAGAAGTGGATATGGGATTCAAGTCAGGTCGTTCACGATCGCGCTTCCCGGCACCCATCTGCCGTATATTTCCAAAACGACGGCTGAATAATGCCCAGCTCATTCGCCCATCCGATTCCAACAAAGCTGCCAGGGCTTCCCGCGCCTCAACGGGCAGAACATCAAGCATTTCCTGCACCAGGGTTGGATCGTGAAGAGCTTCCAGCAGGATGGGAAGGGCGGAGCGGGCATCCGGGGCGGATAATTCCAATCCCCAGGCATCCGCAACCATTTTTAAAAAAGCCAGGTCTTGACCCTGGAGGGTATGTTCCAGATCGGGCATGAATTCATCTCATTGGGGGACAGGTTTGATCTGATTATACTTCACCAGTCACCGTTGTTCATGCCGTTGGTTTCCCAGCCATCCCTGCCCCTGAGCGGAACGAATGCAACCGGAAGAATATCCTCGGAATCAAATTCCTCACCGGTGCGAACCCACCGCTGCAGGACTTGTGACCAGCGCGATCCGACTGGTATCACCAGCCTGCCCCCGGGAGCCAGTTGTTTGAATAGGATTGGAGGGACGCGGGGAGCAGCTGCAGTAACCATGATTGCCGCATAGGGCGCCGCATCCTGCCAGCCCAGGGTGCCATCCCCTACATGAATGTGAACATTGGTAATTTTTAATTCATCCAAGGTGCGCCGGGCACGTTTGGCAAGCTCGGCATGGCGCTCCACGGTGTGCACGAGGGCTGCCATTCCTGCCAGGATAGCCGCCTGGTAACCTGATCCGGTGCCAATTTCAAGAACGGTTTCATCCCCCTGCAAATTGCACAAATCAGTCATCAATGCCACGATGTAAGGTTGTGAAATCGTCTGTCCCAACCCGATGGAAAGCGGACCATCCTCATACGCCCAGTTGTGCATATCCGGAGGTACAAAGCGATGGCGCGGCACCTGTCGCAGCACCTCCAGAAGATGCGGGGTGCGAATTCCACGCCGCATAATCTGCCTGGTGACCATTTCATCCCGCAGATCTTGGTATTCATCCTTCATGCTAACATTGTAGCGTGATTCTGGATCTGCGAACCATCCAGGCGGGGAATTGATTCCTGTAAACCAAAAATCAGGGATCAATCCACGTCAGCCAATATCTTACGGTGTTCTCAATTCAGTGGCGTGATGCAGGTTCGGATGCTGTACCATCTCCTGCCGGACAGTTTGATACAAATTGTCAGCATGCAATTCGGTGATGGTATAGCAGGGCGAATTGAGATGATCTGCCAGAGCCTGAGCCAGCCCCTGGTCAAATGCGGTGTGTTCCATGTTGATTACCACACAGTGGATCTTTTCCTCGGCTATCTGCTGAGCGATTCGATGGGTTTCCTCCAGGGGGGGCAGGTGACCCATCGATACATTGCCGGCACCGTCAGTGAGTACAATCAGCAGCGGCATCACATCCGGATGGAGTAACTTTTCCTGGCGCAGGATGTCATATGCCATCTGCAAGCCTGCTGAAAGGGGAGTCTTCCCACCGATGGGGATATTGGTCAATGCCCGTTGCGCCAGGATGACCGAGTTGGTCGGCGGCAGAACCAGGGTGGCGCGATCCTTTTGAAAAACAATCAAACCCACGCGGTCGCGTCGTTGATAGGCATCCGTCAACAAGGATAAAATTGCGCCCTTGGTTGCCGCCATGCGTTCAGCAACTGCCATGGACCAGGAAGCATCCACCAGGAATAAAATCAGGTTGGCTGAACGTCGAACCCGGATTTTTCGCATGTAGTCACTGGGGAGAATGGCAAATGCCACCCGCTTGCGCTGTTCACTGCGGCGTCTCTGGTAGGGGGCGGCAGCTCGCAGAGTGGCATCAAATGCCAGGTCGTAGGGGTTTCCATTTGCCCAGCGGGACTGGACGTACCGTCCCCGTTTTCGTTCAGTACGCGTGCGGGAGCGGCGACCGGCAACATGCCTGACGATTTTATCCAGCGGAGTATCCAGTTTTCGGGGGGTAAACGCCGGATCTGAGCGTACTTTCTTGCCGCCATCCCACCAATGGGCGGCACGCTGGTCAAAAACGGATTGCGGATTGGATTCAGGTTCGTCCACCGAGGGATTATCCTCTTCCGTCTCCACAATGTCATCTACTTTTTTTTTTGCCCGAAGGCTTCGTCCTCTTCTTCGCCGGTTTCTTCTGATTTTCTACCGGTGGACTGGGATTCTCCCTGCAACTGTTCAATCCTGTCCTGCAATTCTTCCATGGACATTTCAGATTGTTGGAAGGGTCCCCGCTTGATGCGATGGGGGAGGGCAAGTTCTGCAGCCAGGGCAATGTCCCGGTCGGTGATGGCGGTGCGCCCTTCAAATGCTGCCTGGGCACGAGCCGCCTTGAGGATGACCAGGTCGGCGCGGTGACCGTCCACGTTTAATGAAGCAGTCAAAGAAGCAATCGCCAGCAGGTCGCGGCGGGAGTGAGTGACGTCATCCAAAATCCGGCGGGCGGCTTCGATCTGGCGGGACAGTTCCTGTTCCTTGGGGAGCCACAGGTCGCGGAAACCGGCGGCATCTTTTTCAAATTCCAGGTTGCGTTCCATGATCAGCACACGTTCCCGTGTTTCGTGGATGCCAAAAATATCCACACTGAGGGCAAAACGGTCCAACAGTTGCGGGCGCAGGTCGCCTTCTTCGGGGTTCATGGTTCCAACGAGGATAAACCGGGCGGGATGGGAGAAGGAAATACCCTCCCGTTCGACAATATTCATTCCCATGGCGGCTGAATCCAAAAGAACATCCACCACGTGGTCATCCAGAAGGTTGACCTCGTCAATGTATAGCAAACCGCGGTTGGCGGCAGCCAGAACGCCGGCATCAAAGTGGCGTTCACCTTTCTGAATGGCGCGCTCGATATCCAGGGTGCCAACCACGCGGTCTTCGGTAGCCGACACCGGCAGGTTGACGAAAGAAGTAGCTGTCTCTTATACACATCTCCGAGCCCACGAGACCGTACTAGATCTCGTATGCCGTCTTCTGCTTGAAAAAAAAAATAGTGACAAAACATATACTCAATCTACTATTTCTAGAACTACTCATTCAATCATAACCCCCTGTATTATTTCACATTC
>ERZ1026814.517-NODE-517-length-20799-cov-5.851442_pt1 | contig 20799 bp, 15 predicted proteins | sample MGYA00520871_ERZ1026814 | MGnify/ENA primary metagenome ERZ1026814 (study PRJEB33270, sample SAMEA104284478) | anaerobic digester metagenome | biome: Anaerobic digester microbiome; feature: mesophilic sludge digester; material: Anaerobic digester biomass | place... | reverse complement strand
GAAACTTTGGATTTTGACGTACCCGGCGAACTGCGGTTCATAAGAAATTCCTCCATTTTTGGAAAAATGTCTACCGCTGTGCGCCAGGCTAACGAAAAACCAGAGCCCGACGGACTCTGGTTTGACTCTAGTAGCGGGGAGTGGATTCGAACCACTGACCTCCGGGTTATGAGGGTGGAACCTGAAATCGTTACCTTTGCCCTCCGGTCTCGTCCTTTTTACGAACATTGCGTACGATGGTTCCGATGAGCCACGCAAACTTCAGTTGCTCTTTTCCACTATTATAGCCAATTAATTGGCCTTTTGCCAAGAACAAACGAGAAGAAAACTCGGGTTTTCACCTCAAACGTTTATATTTTATACCAGTTGATTTTACTTTGAAAGGATAATTATAAATAGTGACCTTTAGATAGAAACAATTACTAACAACTCTTGAAGCTGCAGCTCTCTATTTGAGGAGAACTGCAGCTTTTGTTTTCTATGGAACAGGAAGGAATAAATGTCAGAAACGAAATTAACTTTTGATTATTACTACGGCAACCAAGCTGAGCAGTTTGCCTTTTATCGCATACCCAAACAGCTCTTCACTAACCCCGCTTTCTCCAAGCTTTCAAGCGATGCCAAGGTGCTTTATGGCCTGATGTTGGATCGAATGAGCCTGTCAATAAAAAGTGGTTGGAAAGATCCCGATGAAAAGATCTACATCTATTTTACATTGTCCGAAATTCAGGAATTTATGAATTGTGGACATAACAAAGGGGTCAGGATTCTGGCTGAACTGGATTCTGAAAAAGGAATTGGCCTGATAAAAAGAGTCAGGCAAGGCATGGGGAAACCAACAAAAATCTATGTTATGAATTTTCTTGGCATAGGTGACGAAAAAGATGATCTTGTTGTGGACGAGCCTGAAGACTTCCCAAAAGAGGAAAACAAGACTTCCGATAATGGGAAGTCAAGAGTTCCTGAAAGAGGAAGTCAAGACTTCCGAAAAAAGGAGTTAATTAAGACTGATAATTTTAAGACTGAGTCTATTAAGACTGATAAAAAAGAATTAATCTATCAATCTATCTATCCATCACAACAAAAAGTTCCTGAAAAGGCAAACGCTGAGATTGATCGATGGATGGAATTTAGAGAAATTTTTAAGAAAAACATCGAATACGAATACATCCTTGATCGCGATCCGGAGATGATTCCGGAAATCCTGGAGATTATGATCGAAACTGCCTGTTCAAAAGCTAAATCATTTAGCATCAATGGCACTCGAATCTCTGCTGAGCGGGTAAGAGAGAGGCTCCTGAGCCTCAACTCAATGCACATCGAATATGTCCTGGACTCGCTAAATCAAAACACCAGTAAAATCCAGAATATCAGAGCCTATCTGCTTGCCACGCTCTATAACGCCCCCAAAACAATAAATACTTTCTACAGAACCATGGTAAACCATGACATGTATGGCAATACCAGGAACAGGAGGTACTGATGCAGGAAGAGATTTCACAACGAAGCGTTACTCTGATTGTTCAAACCGGGAAAATGACCGGAAAGGTCTTTCTCCAGGCAATTCAAAAATATCTCGATATCCTCAAACAGCAGCGTGAATTAAAAGCGAGAGAAAAACAGCTCCACCCTGCTTACCAGGGTCGCATGACCATCAGGCAACTGATGAAAGAAAGATCAGGCCTTTCGAATATCGAAATTCACGATGAACATATTCACGATTTTGAAAGAATAGCCAGACGGTACGGCATCGAATATGCGATCAAGAAAGAACGTAACAAAGAGGCACCTCATTATTTGATTTTCTTTCGGTCCCGGGATACGGATGTGTTGCAAACTGCCTTCAACGAGTTCGTGAAGAAACGCCTCAAGATACAGGAGCGTCCATCACTTCGGGAAAAGCTTCAGAAACTCAAGCTTCAGCACAAGGAAAGAGCCGCGCGGGTGCCTGAGAAAGTTCAGAGAAAGGAGTTTGTCCGGTGATTTCACGAATCCCAAAAAGTCAGTTATTAAATTTAGCATATCTCCTGCCCTTCTATGTTGGCAACAAGCTCGCCCAGATATTCCGGCTTCTTCAGGGTGGAGATATCATTGACCGGTTCATCGCTGTCTCCTCAAACCTAAAATTTATCGGTCAATATCCGTTGCCATCGTTCAATCTTCAGGACCTGATTATCGGTCTGATATTTGCTGTTGGGATAAAGCTCATTGTGGTTGTGAAAGCACAGAACAGAAAGAAGTTTCGTAAAGGCACGGAATATGGCTCTGCCCGCTGGGGAACAGCAAAAGACATCGCTCCGTATATTGACAAGAATCCACGAAACAATATCATCCTTACCAAAACCGAATCGCTCACCATGAACAGTCGCCCCAAAAACCCAAAGTTTGCCCGAAATAAGAATGTGTTGGTTATTGGGGGTTCTGGTTCAGGCAAAACCCGTTTCTTCATCAAGCCCAATCTGATGCAAATGCATTCCAGCTATGTGGTGACCGACCCAAAAGGAACCATTCTCACCGAATGTGGCACGATGCTCAAACGCAACGGCTACCACATCCGGGTACTGAACACGATCAATTTCAAACGCAGCATGCACTACAATCCCTTTGCTTACATCCACTCTGAGAAAGACATTCTCAAACTGGTCAATGCCATCATCATCAATACCAAAGGGGAAGGAGAGAAGGCAGGGGAAGACTTTTGGATCAAAGCAGAGCGTTTGTACTATTCTGCCCTGATTGGCTACATCTGGTATGAAGCGCCGGAACGGGAGCAAAACTTCACAACCTTGCTTGAAATGATCGACGCCTCTGAAGCACGGGAAGATGATGAAAACTTTAAGAACCCGGTCGATGAGTTGTTTGAGGAACTGGAAGAAAAAGCCCCGGAGCACTTTGCCATAAGGCAGTACAAGAAATACAAACTGGCTGCCGGGAAGACCGCCAAGTCCATCCTTATTTCCTGTGGTGCCAGGCTGGCTCCGTTTGATATTCAGGAACTGAGGGAACTGATGAGCTGCGATGAAATGGACCTGGACACTCTTGGTGATGAGAAGTCAGCCTTGTTTGTGATCATCAGTGATACCGATGACACCTTCAATTTTGTGGTTGCGATTCTTTACACTCAGTTATTCAACTTGCTTTGTGATAAAGCGGACAATGTTTATGGTGGAAGGTTACCAATTCATGTGCGCTGCCTGCTGGATGAATTTCCTAACATAGGACAGATACCACGCTTTGAACGCTTGATTGCCACCATTCGCAGTCGTGAGATTTCAGCCTGCATCGTCCTCCAGGCTCAAAGTCAGCTCAAGGCACTCTACAAAGAACATGCTGAAACGATTGTTGGCAACTGTGACAGCATGCTTTTCCTGGGCGGAAAAGAAAAAACCACTCTTAAGGAAATCTCGGAGATACTGGGTAAGGAGACGATTGATCTCGACAATACTTCTGAAAACAGAGGGCGAGAAAAGACCCATGGGATCAGTCATCAGAAAATGGGCAAAGACCTGATGAGCCAGGATGAGCTGGCGGTGATGGATAACTCAAAATGCATCCTTCAACTTCGTGGTGAACGCCCATTCTTGTCAGAGAAATACGATATCACCAGGCATCCGAATTACAGATTTCTTTCAGATACAGATTCTAAGCTGGCATTTATTTTTAGAAAGGAAGTTGATAAAAACATGAAGTTAGAAACAGACCGTGTCTCAGAAATTTACAACGTGGGTTTTGTTTCATCAGACGCATAAACTCATATCGACATTTTTGGATGTTTAACTAACAATAAATTCCAGTTTTTACCAACTTGCCGCTTTAACATGATATAAGCGGCAAGTTTTTGACAACCCCGCAAATGAGAAGTATTATTCAAGAAGCTATTATATTGCCGCTCGTAACGTGTGTGAGCGGCAGACAGGTAAATATGAAACAAAAACTTGAAGAAATTAAGACACTTGCAAAACGAACTAATGGTATTTTTCGCACCGCTGATCTAAAGAAACTGGGATTTACTGCGTATGAGATTCGAAAAATGCTTGAAAAGCACTTTATTGAAAGAATAAAGCATGGATATTACAGTCTTTCAGAGACCGTTGAGAACTGCTCGGATGCAGAAATAATCGCGAGACTATTCCCCGAAGGGGTGCTCTGTATGTATACAGCACTCTTTTATCATGGTTATTCTGATCGTACACCGCTGGCCTGGGATATCGCAATCAATAAAGATGTTTCAAAATCGCGTTTCAAAATCGATTACCCTTACGTACAACCTTACTACATGGAAGCACGCCTGCTTTTGTTCGGAATCACGAATGCCACTTATGGTGACACAGACCTGAAGATATTTGACAAGGATCGACTGATTTGCGAATGTGTTTTTTTTGAAAATAAGATTGATCGCGAAACGTACAATAAAGCAATTCAGGGTTATATTGCTGATCCGAATAAGAACATTTCGAATTTGCTCGATTACTCTAAGAAGCGACGAATACTAAAGAAAATAAAAAGCCGGATTGGTATCTGGCTGTAGATCAATGATTCGATCGTTCTTTGGAAAACAAATAAGATCACTATAAGAAAGGTTGTGATTGATGACGGATTTGGAAGCATCAGTTCTTGCGCGTCTAAAAAGAAAATCAAAAGAGAGCGGAAAATCTCTTCAACTCCTTTTGCAGCTGTTTTGCCAGGAAGAGTTTTTGCGTCGATTAAGTGGATCAGAGTATGCGGATCATCTGGTGCTTAAAGGCGGCATGTTCATCTATACTCTCAGTAACTTTTCAAGCCGGTCAACTGCTGATATTGACTTTCTTTTACAGAAGCAACCTGGCGGCATTGAAGACATTCAAAGGATGGTGAACGAAATCATATCAGTCGATACTGGAAACAATTACATACAACTGATCCCTCAAGGCTATAAGATCATATCGCTACAACGGAAGTATAAGGGGGTAAGTTTTCAACTCCTCGGGCTTGTAAAGAACACAAAAACGCCTTTCAATGTCGATATTGGAATTGGTGATGTCATTGTTCCAGAACCCGAGAAATTAATTATCCCCGTGCAACTGGAAGATTTTATACCTGCCAGGATTCTAACGTACTCATTAGAAAGCACAATTGCAGAAAAATTTGAAGCACTGATCCAAAGGCAACAATTGACAAGTCGCATGAAGGACATTTACGATATTTACTATCTCTCGAACCAATTTGACTTTGATGGGAATCTCCTTCAACAGGCTATCTCGCAAACGATCACAAATCGAAAGACCTTTTACGAGCCTGACAGTCTAGATAAAGTCATTGCCTTGTCTGATGATCCAGACATTCAGATTCGTTGGCGTCAATTTCTTTATCGAACCCAATTGCCAGAACTTAATCTCAAACTTGTTTTTTTGGGGATTGATCAATTCCTGCGACCGGTTTGGACTTCAATCATTCAAAGTAAAACTCACAATAAGACCTGGAGAACTCGGACAAGCAATTGGATTTGAGTTTCTCCTAAAAGGCATATTTTAGATACTGGACAGTTTTGCTTCATAATAATGTTTCTGCCTGATTCTCCTGGGATCCGACTTATGGCTAATACAAAAATATTGGAAACAATGCTTCAAAAAACTATTTTACTGAAAAACTATAACATTATGTATAAAGATCTGATCAATTCCAAAATATAACTTCGTTCAAACTAAAGATTCTTAAGCGGTCGTTTTCCTTGCTCCATCCCAATCGGCGGCTGGTAGAAAGTTCTAAGAATCCGACGGATTCGAAGTCGAATTGAAGACCTTCCATATTATAGTTTGTCATGTTTGTTACAATCAATGGCTCAATAATTGCGGTCTTATCCTCAAATTGAATCAAAAGGTTTCCTTCCGGTGTAAAATCAGCGCTTCTTATATTTCTATCAAATCCTGTTCTGCTGATGAATTTCCCATCAGCTAAATTCCATACCCACACCTCAGTTTCAGAAATTAAAGCCATCACCATACTTGAATCTTTAGATACTATTACATTTCTAAACCAGCCCAGGTTGTTTATTTTTGCAACTTCCCTCTTGCTGGCATACTCAAAGATCTTTATGAAACCGTCTTCTTCTGTTGAATAACCAATGACATATTTGCCATCCGGACTCATTGTAAAGCCAGCGTCTGCGCTGAGCCTCCCTGTCGAGATAATAGCGATATCTCCCAACTCTTCCTGGGTTTCCAGATTCTTAAAATAAACGTTCTGGAGATGCAAATTTGCTAAAGCGGGCGTATCTCCCACAAATTCGATCTTTTTGCCAACCCCAGCACCAAACCGATACAAATAATTCCAGCTCCCCTGTTCAAAAACTGCAATATCAAAATTAGTTCTGATTGCCATATACCTTTGATTACGCGAAAAAACTACATCTGTTACTCCGTTTGGATCTTCAGGAATAAAATCGGAAATATGAATTGTTTTGATACAATCAAGTGGATTTAGTTGATAAATATAAACAGTCTGCTCATCACCAACAGCGACAAACCGTTCATCAGGAGAAATTCCCAGCATGCTGACATTCTCAATATTTAACAGCTCTTTCACCTTAACTGTTCTGGTCGTACCAATATCAAATTCCGATTCTCCCAGGCTCGCAGCAAGACGTTCCTGAGCAGGAGATGAAACTGATTCAGTGCTTATGTCTATCCCGGGTTGGGGTTCTTCAATCGTTGCCGCTGGTCGTATTTCAATTGCGGCAGGCTGGGTATTAAGCATCGTTGCAGTCGGCTTACTGATTGAAGTTTGAAGCTGTGATGATCTAACGCTTTTCAAGACCATATTAATTACCCAAATGCCAATAAACAATAGCATGATCCCAAATACTGCAATCACCCAGATTAAGCTTTTCTTACCAGGGGCAATTTTTGATTGCGGTGTAATATCGACCTTAGGTTTATTTGCATTGCTCCCAATGCTTGTTCCGGATTTGAAGTTTATTTCTGATTTTTTATCGGTAAAAGAAAGGCTGGTGGCTTTCCCAAGGGTCAATAATTCCGCGGATAATTCCTCTATTGAACTATGCCGATTTGCAGGTAGAGTTGCGAGCGCTTTATCAATAACCTGTCTGACCGGACCTGACAATTGGGCATTAAATACAGGACCGTCTATTAGATGCTTGGTCATCACCTCAGCAGGTGTTTTTCCCTCAAACAAAACCTCATCCGTCAGCATCTCGTAGAGGATGCAGCCCAGGCTGTAAATATCTGTCTGAGGAGTGGCTGGTTCTCCGCGCCAGACTTCTGGCGCCATGTAGGCGGGTGTGCCGACCAGCCCGCCGCTCATGGAAAGGGAAACGCTCGAGTCAGTGTGTAAGGCTTTGGCAAAGCCGAGGTCACTGACGCGCGCTGCGCCTTCCTCATCAAAGAGGATATTGCCGGGTTTGAGGTCGCGGTGGATAATACCTTTTTTATGGGCATAACTGAGACCGTCAGCAACCTGGTTGAGGATGGTGAGCGCCTTTTTTTCAGGCAGGGCGCCTTCTTTTTGCAGCATGTCTTTCAAGGAGCCGCCAGGCATGTAAGCCATGGCGATGTAGTAGAGCCCTTGATATTCGCCAAAATCGTAAACAGATACGATATTGGAATGGTCAAGCTGTGCTGCCAGCCGCGCTTCGTTGCGAAAACGGGAAACAAAGCCAGGGTCGTTGACCAGGTTCGGGTGCAAAACTTTCACCGCGACAACGCGATCCAAAACCGCATCGCGGGCTTTATACACCACCCCAAAGCCGCCCCTGCCCAACTCCTCGAGAATTTCGTATTTGCCAAGTTTCGTTTTATCTGTCATGTCTCTCTTTTCTCAGCTTCTTCCAGGATCACAGCTTATTATATGAAGAAAAGGACAAAAATGTTGATCAATAAAACCAAACCTACGAAACTGCGCGCCCGATCGGAGATCGCCGCGGTCGCTTCGCTCCCTCGCGATGACTGTAGTCCATTGTGCCGTTTGGTATTACGCATCTGCCCCTGCGTTTCATTGCGGCAAACATGAAAATTAATGCCTGCCTCGGTTGCGGCAGGCACTTTTTCGCCCGTTCATGGGCTGGCAAGATCAGCGCCCGCTTTCACCTGCACGCCCTGCACAGTTGAATGAACAGGATTCTGGCAGCCTTTCGGCTAAGAAAGCGATAGAACGCAGCGGAACCCGTTGTTGTTGTTCGTATTGGTTGGATTGTTGTTGTTCCGGTTAGCCGCCCGGATATTCCTATTGTTGTTGTTCCAGGAGCCGCCACGTTTCCTGATCTTCCTCTCCTAATTCTAACTAATTATGCTGTTTTATCAACTTTCAACTTCCAGCCATGAATTAATTTTCCGATTTCAACCAATTTTTCTGAGATAAAAGCATACTGGTTCATGGTCATGTTCTTCGTGTCCCTGGCAAGACGACATAAAACAGTCAGTTTCCTCACCTCAAAGTCTGCCATCAGGAGCTGTTGTTTTTTATTCTCATCCAATGTAGCCATCAGGATTGAATCGTAGAGACGATAAACAGAGTCATCGATGCGTTTCGCCAGGCGGAATCTTTCCAGCTTGGAGTAATGAGCGGTATGGTTATGTAACCATAGGAGGATGTCATAGGTTTTCACGAATAACGGGGATTCATTCATTTTTATTCATCAACGTACCAGGCATGTATCCCCAGGCGGTGTAAAAAATTATTGCGCAGGTGCCAGGTATTTCCCCAGCGAACATGGTTCAGCCATCCTCTCAGTTGGTCCTGGAAATGTTTCTCTGTGATCTCAGCATTTCTCGTTGCCTGAAGACTGTCAGAGATTTTCCGGTTTGCATTAATAAGTTTTTGTCGTTTCAGCCTTGCATATTCCGGAAAGATGCGAAAGCCCAGAAAAGTTATGCCCTGGCTTGTTGGTGTTGGTTGAGCTGACCCTTCATGGATCACAAGGCGTAATTTTTCCAAAAATTTGATCGTTTCTCTCCGAATATTCCATAATTTCCCTTTATCGTTTGAAAAAACAACCAGGTCATCTACATAACGCGCCCATGTTTCCACCCCCAAAACGTGACTCATATATAAATCCAACTCGTGAAGATAAACGTTTGCCCAAAACTGTGAGCTCATGTTCCCGATGGGCAGACCGCGCGGTCTGAGGATGGAAAACAAGTCATCACCCGGGAACCAAACCATTTCATACTCATTTCCCAATACATCTTCGCCACTCTTTAAGATGATCTCGCATAGTTTTAAGGTTTTTTCACAGTCAATTTCACGCGCCAGAAGATCAAATAATATTTCATGGTCAATCGATGGAAAAAATTGTTTCACATCCATAAAGAGATAATACTGATATTTTTTCATCATTTTAGCGCAATAATTCAGCGCTTTATGAGTGCCTTTGCCAGTACGATTGGCATAACTGTTGGCAAGAAACTGCTTTTCATAGATCGGTTCCAAAACAGAAACAACAGCGTGATGGACAATTCTGTCCCTGAAATCCGCTGCGCTTATCAATCTTTTCTTTGGATCATGGATATAAAAACTATGATATTTTCCATGTTCATAAACCTCAGAGATTAAATCCTCTCTTAGTTCAAGCAGATTCTTTTCCAAAGAAATTTCAAAAGCAGCAATGTCTGGTCGGGATCTCCGACCTTTTGAAGCTTTTTTATAGGATAGATATAAATTTTCAAAAGAAGTCAATTCATCCCACATAGGCTAAAAGAGACTTGATTTAATAAAATTTTTTAACAAGGGGGCTTGCCCCCTTGAACCCCCAGAAATTAGAATTTAGAAAATAGAAGCCCGCAGCCATGTATACCTGTTTTGCTCCGGCTCTTTTACGGTTGCGGGAGAACGCAGCGGAACCCGTTGTAGCCGTTCGCATCGGTTGGATAGTTGTTGTTCCGGTAAGCCGCCCGGATAATCCTATTGCTGTCGTTCCAGGAGCCGCCACGCAGCACTCTGTATTCCCCCGAAGAGGGTCCGCTTGGGTTCCTGGTTGGTGAGGTGCTGTAATAGTTGCTGCCATACCAATCATTAACCCACTCCCTGACGTTGCCCGCCATGTTCAATGCCCCATAAGGGCTGGCGCCTGCCTCATAATCTGTCACCGGGCTGGTGTCGCCTGTATTCCATGCATAATTTGCCAGACTGCTGGTCGGGCTTTGATTGCCCCAGGGGTAGGTCCTGCCGTCCGTTCCTCTGGCTGCTTTCTCCCATTGGGCTTCCGTCGGCAGGTCTCCTCCCGCCCACTGGCAATATGCCCGCGCCTGATTCCAATTAACATAGATGACCGGATAATCATCGTATTCCGGATTGCCATAGTAATTGCTGCGGGTATAAGATTTTGTATAGCTTGGCTTCGTGCAATCGCCAGCGGCAACACATTTTGCGTATTGAGCGTTACTGACCTCGTACTTATCGATCCAGTAGGAATCCAGATAAACCGTGTGTGCCGGTTTTTCATCGTCCCAGGCATCGGCGTCGTTGCCGCCCATCTCAAACTCGCCCGCAGGCACGAAGACCATTTCCATCCCATCTGTCTCACGGGTCATGATAGAGCCGATGCCAAAAGACAGATCAGGTGTGCGGGTTGGCGTTTTGCTAGGAGGCTTTGTCGGTGTTTCTGTCGGTTTTTGGGTTGCGGTCCGGGTAGGCGTTTCGTTTGCCACCGGAACAGGAGCGTAGCGATTTCTGCCTTTCAGAAGACTAAAGCTCAGCACGATCAGCGAGATCGCCAGTATCCCCAGACTGGCAAAGAGCATCCATTTCCTGTCATCTTTCTTTTCAGGTAGAGCTTGAAGTTCCTCAGTGCGCTTCTCATCCGCCGTTTGTGCGATTTGCTGCGTTGCTGCTTCTGGAACCTGTCCATCCTCTTCAATGATTGGCGCTTGTTCGCCTGGTGCTTCCACCTGGTGGCTGTCGTCTTCAGCCGCTTTTTTCTTCACGGTGGGCGATTCACGCCCTCCAATGAGAGATTGCAATCTCTCACGCAATGGCGTTTTTTCTATCTCATTATGAAGTTCTGCTTCTTGTTCAGAACCGGAATCAGATAAAAGCTTATCATAAGCTTCACTAATTGCCTGGACGCACGGATATCGGTCGTTAGGGTCCATGGCAAGGCATTTGTCGAGCAACTCATGCCATCCTTCAGGTAATGTGTGTTTGTATTGAGGCCTGTCTACGAGGTGTTTTGTCATGGATTCTGCCGGGGTTTCCCCTTCAAAGAGAGTTTGCCCCGTCAGCATTTCGTGAATGATACAACCCAGGCTGTAGATATCTGATTGGGGTGATGCCGGTTTACCCCGCCAGATCTCCGGCGCCATGTAGGCGGGCGTGCCGATCATCCCGCCGGTCATGCTCAACGATACGCTGGAATCGGCGTGCAAGGCTTTTGCGAACCCAAGATCGCTGATGCGGGCGATCTCATATTGGTCGAAGAGGATGTTTCCTGGCTTAAGATCGCGGTGGATGATGCCGTTCCCGTGAATAACTTCCAATCCCCTAAGGATCTGCGGCAGGACATCATGAACCTGTTCTTCTGGCAGCGCGCCACCTTTGAGCCTGTCTTTGAGCGAGCCGCCTGCCATGAGCCCCATGGCGATAAAATAGCGCCCGTCTTCCTGCCCGAGGTCGTGTACTGGTACGAGATTCGGGTGATCAAGCTGAGCAGCCAGGCGGGCTTCCTGCTCAAAACGACCGATGAAGCCAGGGTCGACCGTAAGCTGACTGTGGAGAACTTTCAGGGCGACCAGCCGCCCAAGAACGCTGTCACGCGCGCGGTAGACGATCCCAAATCCCCCTCTGCCAAGCTCTTCAAGAATTTCATATCTTCCAAGTTTCATGATCCCATCCCTGAACAATGTCGATAATTATCCCTATTATATTGTATCTTTCCCCGGTTTCATCAGTAAATTCGCCGACAAAGCAGGATAATTTAATCTAATAAGGTGTTAATAATTGTGTGAATATTTATTTATAGCTTCCAATGATTAGCAGAGTATCCTGCAAAGAAATCCAGCCATAGAATGCGATGACGGCTACTCAGACCATGGCGGATGCGCCCTTTGATTCAGAGAAAGCCCGCAAAGGCGCCCCCTTTGCCCTCATACCCTTTTACATGTATCACCAGATCCATTTCTGTGTTGAAGTCAATGTACTTTTTTCAAAGACAGAGCAAAAATATAGTATTAAAGTAAAAGACAGTGTTTCAGGCATCACCATAAACTTGAAAAAGTAATTAAATATTTTATACGCTAATTTATTAGCGTATACAAACTGGCTGGATTATTCTCACGTTTCCTGATTCGAAAAGGACTGAATATAGGTTAAGATCAATCTTTTGTTTGCCAAACCCACGATCTTTTTTTGTGCTATCCAAATAAATCATGTCGATGTCAGTTTCACAAAGCTTTTGTGCTTGTTCTATGGAATTGAAATCCAACAAAGGGGGAACTTTTACAGTTTCCAAACCTGTTAAGGTATAAATCCAACCTCCTGAATCGGCATACTCAAGATAGTCGAATTCCGCCATTCCAGCTATCAAGATCTTTGTTTCTCCGGGTTTGAAATTATTTTTGAGCCAAACGAATGATTTGATTTGATCTGTTCCCACCAGCACATATTTGTCCACAGGATTTGTTTTAACCTGCCATGGTGTAGCAAGCAAAATTAGTATGAGAAAAAAAATTACAAGAATTCGTTCATAATCCGGTGATTTTTTTGGTACAAGGCAACTCATCTCATTAGCAGAAGCAACAAACAGCATTGCCAGTGGTATTGGAAAAGTGAGTAGAAAGTACTCGTGGTTAATTAGATTGGGGCTCAGGTTCAAGCGCAATGGGATAGGTATTTTCGAAAAAGACGCAATAATTATCAGAAAAACAATCGGTAAAACAAGCTTGTTTTCACCACCCACCACAGATTTCCAGATTGCCACTCCACAAGAAACAGCTAAAAGCAGAAAAATGATTATTTCAGAATATTGAATCGTAGAAGTATTTTGAAAATTGATAAACAAAACAAATGATAATAACAGGATTAAAACAATTGTAAGGATCAAGCTGCATTTCTTTTTTAGTAATTTTGTATAAATCAGACAAGCCAGGGTAAAGCTTCCGATTATGATTAATGATCTTGTATGAACAAATGTCTCCAGGATCATTAACAAAAACAAGATGAGAGCATTAACTTTTTTGTGGCTTTTAGAATCATAATTGATAAATTGTAAAATGAAACTTAGCAAAACTGGCAATACAGTAATACTCATTATTGCTGGGTACTTTCCCCAATTTAATCCAAAAGACGGGAATTTAGAAATCGAAACAAACAACAAAGTAGCAAGTAGATTAGTTAGTTCAAATTTTGTGTAAGATCCAGTTAGATAGTAGAGGCTTATCGGAAAAATGGCAACAATGAACAATCCTGATGCAACCATCAAATAATGAGGCGGTATTTTACTGACAAAGGTCAATGTTGAAATCAGGACATGGTAACCAAAATGATATAGCAGACCTGGCAACTGCACATTTAAGCCTAATACTTTATGACTTTCCGACCCCAATAAGAGCTTGATGTATTCATGATGCCTGATGCTGTCAATAAAAAGTGGCAGAGATTGGTTTCTAAAGAAATAAAGAGTCAGGGAAAATTGTAGAGTTGCAAACAAAAATAAAATACAATGAGTATTCTTTAATTTTAAATTATTTATCAGCGGTCTGGTTTTTATGAATTGGTAGGTTTGGAATATAAAAACAGTCAGTTGAAAGAATAGTAGAAGAAGTAAAAGAGATTTATTGTATAAGATTATTGGAATTGAAACAAATACAGCGCCCAATATCCCCATCGGAATAGAAACCAGCCAAATCTTTTCGCCCTCTAGTCCAAAACTTAATCGTTTAACGACTTTTTTGACCGAAATAAGTTGAACAAACAGAAAAAAACCTATTGTTAGTATAGCCTTCAAGAAAGTAAGGCTATCCATTTACCCATTGTACTTTGATGTGGGAACAAAAAGCAGGATTTCTCCCGATGCAACTGTTTTGTCAGTCCCTGAATCTACTATTTCAATTGAGATCTGTTGGTTAGTTGGTTGTCCTTGACCGGTACATTCAAATACATTTGAGAGGTAACTATGAGAAACACATTTAAGCTTTACCTGATGATTTAAGCGTAAATAGAAATCTCCCTCTTTTAAAATAGAACTTTTAAACATAAATGTGACTTTTGTAGGACTGTTTGTCCAGGTGGAAACGCAGTTATCTGTAATGTTACGGTTATCACAAAGACCGGTTTTATCAATGTGTATCAAGGCAGGTGTAGACGTAGCTTGAGAAACAGATGAAAGGGGAGTTGGAGTGCTGGTTGAAACCGACGACGACATGCGAGCCTCTTCGTTGGGAACCGCTTTTGTAACATAAATCGTTTTTTCAGTAGGCATTTGTTCCGGCTGCTGTTGTACTGGGGCGGGATTATAAGCGTGTTGTTGTTTACTTCCAAAATAAATGAGGGAAACAACTGTCACTATGCCTAAAACAAAAATAACTAAAGCAACAGAAATTATGCCTAAAAATTTTTTATCCAAAGAAATTGTGCTTTTCGCCGGTTTAAAATTTCCATCTCGATATCTCGGTTGTAATTGATCAGAGTTAGATGACTCATATTTCTGGGAATTCATTGGGGGTTGCTGTTGTTGACCCTGAGCTGCCCATTCGTTTTTGTTATTGGTATTATCTTGTCGTGATTGATAACTTATTTGTGTGGGAATTCCATTATTAGATGTTTGATTATCTTTTGACTGAATCGGCAATTGAGTTGCTTCAGACTTAGTTTCCCCTGAAAGAAGTGCTTTGCCAAACTCAGCCATTGTTGGAAAGCGATCCATAGGATCGACACTTAAAGCCCGCATTAGCGCTGGTCGCCATTCTTTGGGGACATCGTTAGGGATACTTCTTGGCTCAAAATGCTTCATCATAATTACTGGAGGTGAGTCTCCAGAAAACAGTGGTTCACCAGAACACATTTCGCAAATGATGCAAGCCAATCCGTACTGATCAGTTGCTTTGACTGCTTGTTGACCTTTCCATATTTCAGGTGCAATATATCCAGGAGTCCCAATAACACTTCCCGTAGTGCTTAAACTCAAGCTATTGGCGGGATTATTGAATTTGGCAAACCCAAAATCGGTAATTTTGACATTATTTGAACCATCAAAAAGTATGTTTCCCGGTTTTAGGTCCCTATGGATAATGTTGTGCCTATGAGCAATTTCCAGACCTGCAAAAAGCTGACCAGCGATTCTCTGAACAAAGCTTTTTGAAAGTTTACCATTGTGGCTTAAAAGATCTTTCAAAGAGCCATTTTCCATGTACTCCATGGCCAAATAATACCGCCCATCTAAATTATCAAACTCATAAATTGGCACAATGTGTTCGTTATTTAAAAGGGCGGAGAGTTGGGCTTCCTGAATAAAACGGTTCACTAAAACCTGATCCGCCATCAAATGAGGATGCAACATTTTTATTGCAACTGTTCTTTTAAGAATATTATCGAGTGCTTTGTATATGATACCGAACCCACCGCGACCAATTTCATCGAGTAAGGTGTACTTGCCAAACTTTATAGTGGTTCCCTTAGATGTTTCAAAAAGGCTATCTGGCATGTGTTTCCTTCCTGAGGATGAAAATTGGATTCGATATAATGAAATATTATAACTTTAGTACAACTAAAAATCAATCCTTCGTTCCCCCCCTCGAACCCCCGGAAATTAGAATTTAGAAAATAGAAGCCCGCAGCCATGTATACCCGTTTTATTCCGGCTCTTTTACGGCTGCGGGAGGACGCAGCGGAAGCCGAAACTGAGGCTCGCATAGGTCGGATCGAAACTGACCCGGAGGGCAGATCGGATGCCCATATAGTTATCGCCCCAAGCCCCACCACGAAGGACTCTATATTGTCCGGTATCCGGTCCGTTTGGATTCTCAGTATCTCCTTCCTTATAGGGTCCATACCAGTCGCATACCCATTCCATTACATTGCCTGCCATATTGAGGACTCCATAGGGACTCGCACCTGCCTGATAATCATCTGCAGGGCTGGTATTATCAACGGGTTGATTGTACTTTACCAGTTGACTATTGGGGCTTTCATTGCCCCAGGGGTACGTCCTGCCGTCCGTCCCACGCGCAGCTTTTTCCCACTGCGCTTCCGTCGGCAAGTTGGCCCCTGCCCACTCACAATATGCCTTTGCTTGATACCAGTCGACAAAGACGACAGGATAATCATTGTATTGTGGATTACCGTAAAAACTGTTGCGATACCAAGATCCGGTCGAGCTTGGCTTTGTGCATCTGCCAGTTGCAACACATTTTGCATATTGGGCGTTGCTGACCTCGTACCTATCGATCCAATAGGCACCCAGATAGATCTGACGAATGGGTTTTTCATCTTCCCGCCCATCTTCACTTCCCATTATAAACTCTCCAGCAGGAACGTAAACCATTTCCATCCCGTCTTCTTCACGGAATGAAGTGTGTATGGGTAATATCATTTTACTAGGCGTCTGCGTTGGGGTTCGTGTAGGAGTGCGGGTCGGTATGGGATTGGTATAAACAACAGAGTATCTCGCTTGACGAGATGCCTGAATAAAGATAAAAGCCAATACCGCTATAACAGTAAATCCAATTAAGGCTCTCGGTAACCATTCTTTTTTCCGGTCAGCAGCATTCGTTGAACCATCGATTTCTGATTTAACAGCGCTTGCAGTTCCTTTATCCTCAGTTTCGGAATGACGGTCCTCTCCCGTTTTGCTTTGATCAAGGTGGGGTGCACCCGCTCGCACTTCTTCTGCAACGGGTGTTTCTTCACTACGCTCCTGACCTCGCTCCCCTGGGTCACTTTTACTGAGACTTACCTCCTGCGTGTCAGCAACTTCAGCCTCAACACTCTCTTCTTGCGGTGAGGCACCTTTTTGCTCCAGGTTTGCTCTGAAAGCCGTATAATCCTCCAGGATCGAGCCGACTTGCTGATAGCGGTCTCGTGGGTTCATCGCAAGGCATTTATCGAACAGTTTGTTCAATCCTGCCGGCAATTCACATTGGAACTGCGGACCATCAATGACGTGCTTGGTCATGACTTCGGCTGGGCTGGTGCCCTCAAAAAGGACTTCGCCTGTCAGCATTTCATACAGGATGCAGCCCAGGCTGTAGATATCGGTTTGAACAGAAGCAGGTTTATTGCGCCACACTTCCGGAGCCATGTAAGCAGGCGTGCCCACCAAACCTCCGCTGGCAGACATGGAGAGGCTGGAGGCGTCTGTGATGACCCGGGCGAAGCCGAGGTCGCTGACATGCGCGTGTCCATTTTCATCGAGCAGGATATTCCCCGGTTTGAGGTCACGGTGGACGATGCCTTTACCATGGGCATAATCAAGCCCCTGAGAGACATCTTCAAGAATCTGCCAGGTGCGTTCCATCGACAGTTTGCCTTCTTCGGCGAGCAATTTTTTGAGCGAGCCGCCTGCCATGTATGCCATCGTGATCAGGTAGCGGCCATCGATCTCGCCGAAGTCGTAGACCGGGACGAGATTGGGATGGTCAAGCTGGGCTGCCAGGCGGGCTTCGTTGCGGAAGCGGGAGACGAAGTTTTGATCGATCAGCAGACCTGGGTGGAGGACCTTGAGCGCAACAATGCGCCCCAAAACCTCATCTTCAGCCTTGTAAACCGTCCCAAACCCTCCGGATCCAAGTTCTTCAAGTATTTCGTATCTGCCAAGTTTCATGAGTGTCCTAATTCCTTCATATGCATTCTCCCGGTTATGCCCTGCCTGCCCATTTTAGCTCACGGTACTCCCCAAATACGGATGGTGCCATCGGTTGACCCGGAAGCAAGCCTGGCGCCATCAGGAGACCAGGCGACGCAACGCACCCTATCACTATGTCCTTCCAACACCTGTAACTGAGAGGCACTCTCCGCATCCCAAATGTGGATGGTACCATCCCTTGACCCGGTAGCGGCGAGCCTGGAGCTATCGGGAGACCAGGCGATGACATTAATGCTACGTCTGTATCCTCTCAAGACTTGTACCTGAGAGCCATTCACAGCGTCCCAAATTCGGATGGTGTTATCGTCTGACCCGGACGCGAGCTTGGTGCCATCGGGAGACCAGACTACGCTACACACCCAATTGCTATGTCCTTCTATTACCCACAGTTGAGAACCACTCTCTGCGTCCCAAATTCGGATGGTGTTATCGTCTGACCCGGACGCGAGCTTGGTGCCATCGGGAGACCAAGCGACGCTAATAATACTACGTTTGCGTCTTCTCAAGACTCGTAGCTGGGAGCCATTTACCGCGTCCCAAATTCGGATGGTACCGTCTCCTGACCCCGAAGCAAGTTTGGAGCCATTGGGAGACCAGGTGACTGAACTAATTTTCATTTCGTTCGCAAAATGTTTTACTTCTGCCAACGTCCGACTGTCATATATATAGAGCCCGATGGAGGTTCCAACCGCAATCAGGTCACCATCTGGTGAGTAGGCTATTTCTAAGATTGTTCCTTTGATTATTATCTGGAGCTGCGCGGAGCCCTCAAGCCCGGGGGTATCTATCCCGGGAGTAATTCTATTAGTCAAGGTTGGAGCGGAAACCGGAGAATAGGGTGTTGAGAGAATGTTATTTGGTTCTGTTGTTGGATCTGAGGTCTTCACTGGCGCAGGCAAGATGGGATGGGACATATCCTGACTGGATAGCTTTTTAAGATCGTTCATAGCAGAATAAGCACCGCCCAAAATCAGGACTAAGCCAATGATTATTATTCCCTCGTTACCACCGCTCAATGCGACAAGAATAATGCCAAAAGTCAGGGCTAAAAAACCAAAGCTTATTCTTATTCTCAACAGGAATTTTTCCATTGAGAAGGAATTCCCTGAAGCTCCTAATTCCTCACTATGCGGGCTCAACGAAGTTTCAGATTTGGATATATCGTCAACCGCCTTCCGGACCTCTTCGTTTGAATCCTCATGACTTTTCTCTTCGGGCTCGTCCAGGTGAACTAGAGGTGATTGATCCGTTACCATCGGCTCTACATCAGGTTCCGTGCTATAGCTAATTTGTTCTTTGCTGTCCACTTCATGCCGTCGTGAAGCAGCCTTGAAATGATCCATTAGAGCATCTATGGATCTAAACCGCACTTCAGGGTCTTTCTCCACGCACCGGGACAGAAAAGCTTTCCATTCTTCAGGCAGCTCTGCAGAAAATTTAGGTCCGTGGATAACATGTTTGGTTATGACTTCCGCCGTGTTATCGCCTTCAAAAAGAACTTTGCCAGTCAATATTTCGTAGAGGATGCAGCCGAGGCTGTAAATATCAGATGCCGGACTGGCGGGCAGACCCTCCCAGATCTCCGGCGCCATGTAGGCGGGCGTGCCGACCAAACCCCCGCTCATGGTGAGGGAGGAACTGCTGTCGCTGTGGAGCAGTTTGGCGAAGCCGAGGTCGCTGATGCGGGCTGCGCCTTCCTCATCAAAGAGGATATTGCCCGGTTTGAGGTCGCGGTGGATGATGCCTTTTCTGTGCGCGTAACTGAGACCGTCAGAAACCTGTCTGAGGATGGTGAGGGCTTTTTCTTCGGGCAGAGCGCCTTCTTTTTGGAGCAGTTCCTTTAATGATCCGCCGGGCATGTGACCCATGACGATGTAGTAGAGCCCTTCCGATTCGCCAAAATCGTAAACCGGTACGATGTTTGGATGGTCAAGCTGAGCCGCAAGGCGGGCTTCATTGCGGAAGCGGGAGACGAAGCTGAGGTCGTTGACCAGGTTGGGGTGCAAAACTTTCACCGCAACAACGCGATCCAAAACCGCATCGCGGGCTTTGTACACCACCCCAAAGCCGCCCCTGCCCAGCTCTTCGAGAATTTCGTATTTGCCAAGTCGTGTTTTATCTGTCATTCTTTGCTCTCGTCAGCTTTCACCAGACCCATAACTAATTATAAAAAGAAAACTATAAATATATTGACCAATGATATCGAACTCTAATTTATACGATAGCATAATCATGTTAATGCTCTGGGAGGACGCAGCGGAACCCGAAGACGCAGTCCGCATCGGCTGGATTGCCGCCGACCCGATAAGTCGCACGAATGACCCTATAGTAACTGAACCAGGAGCCGCCACGTATCACTCTGGCTGTGCCTGAAGAAGGTCCTTCAGGGTTCTGTGTATCCCCTGACTGATAGGGTCCATACCAGTCGCGCACCCATTCCGAGACATTAGCTGCCATGTTCAAGGCGCCATAAGGGCTGGCGCCTGACTCGGAATCACTTACAAGGCTGGTATCGCCTTTACAATGGGCTGGGTTTTCATATGTTCCATTATTGAAATTTGTCAACTGGCAAGTCGGGCTTTCATTGCCCCAGGGATAAGTCCTGCCGTCTGTCCCTCGCGCGGCTTTCTCCCACTGCGCTTCGGTCGGCAAGTCTCCTCCCGCCCACTGACAATATGTATTAGCCTGATGCCAACTAACATTGGTGACAGGATAATGGTCGTATTCCGGATTACCGAAGTAATTGCTACGGGTGGAAGAATTAGTATACATGGGTTTCGTGCAATCACCAGCGGCAACACATTTTGCGTATTGCGCGTTGCTGACCTCGTATTTATCGATCCTGTAGGCATCCAGATAGACCTGTCTCCTATACACATCTCCGAGCCCACGAGACCGTACTAGATCTCGTATGCCGTCTTCTGCTTGAAAAAAAAAAATCACAGAGTATACAACACCAACAACAGATCATATAGTCACACCAATAACTACAAACCATTTACCATCATATA
>ERZ1026814.515-NODE-515-length-20887-cov-5.793064_pt1 | contig 20887 bp, 16 predicted proteins | sample MGYA00520871_ERZ1026814 | MGnify/ENA primary metagenome ERZ1026814 (study PRJEB33270, sample SAMEA104284478) | anaerobic digester metagenome | biome: Anaerobic digester microbiome; feature: mesophilic sludge digester; material: Anaerobic digester biomass | place... | reverse complement strand
GTTTTTTTTTTTTCGTCGTTTTTTTTTTTTTTCAAGCAGAAGACGGCATACGAGATCTAGTACGGTCTCGTGGGCTCGGAGATGTGTATAAGAGACAGCATTTATACTGTGAACGCCGATTATCCTGCCGGACCGGTGCGCATCATTGATGAATACACGGTGCGCGGGCATCGAGCGGTCATCGTGGAAATTACACCCGTGGCGTACAATCCCGCCAGCGGCATGTTGACCCTGTATTCCAGCATCCAATTTAACATCAGGCTGGAGGGCGGGGATCCCGAAGCCTCCGCTGCTGAAATACAGCGCCTGTATTCACCGGCATTTGATTCCATCCTGGCAGGGCAAATTCTCAACTACCAGCATGCCGACGCAGCCAAGACTGTTGAAAATTATTTGATCATCACCGCCGATGCATATCATTCCGGTCTGACGGACTTTGTCAGCATCAAACAGCAGCAGGGCTTCAATGTCACCCTGGCAACCCTGACAGATGTGGGCGGGACGACACCCGCAGCCATCAAAGCCTATATCACCACCCAGTATAACGGGGCATACCCGCCGGATTACCTCCTGCTGGTGGGCGATCACAACGACGGCGCTGACAGCCTGCCCGCCTGGCAGTTTCCCGGTTACAGCTATTACACTGATCTGTTCTACGGCACGATGGATGGCTCTTCGGATTACGTGCCCGATATTCACGTCGGGCGCTTTCCGGTGCGGGAAACCAGCCAGCTTGCCAATATGGTCAATAATGCCGTTTATTATGAAAATGATGTCACCGGGGCGGAGGATTGGGTGAAAAAAGCCGCCTTCCTGGCTTCCTCGGATAGTTCCTGGTACTGGATGGCGGAGGGAAGCCACAACTATGTGATCAACACCTACACACTGGGTCTGGGTTATACCGGAAACTTCCCGGTAAATCCCAACCCCGGCGGCGACAAATTGTATGCCATCACCTACGGCGCAGGCACCACGAATGTCCTGAATTCCATCAACGATGACCGGGTCATGGTCATTTATTCCGGTCATGGCAGTTCCACCAGCTGGGCAGGTCCCTCGCTGAACCAGAGCCAGGTGCGCAGCCTGACCGGCGTGATTTCGCCTTATGTGGCGGGTCATGCCTGCGTGACCTCGGACTTTACCACCAACGAATCCTTTGGCGATACCTGGGTCATCCAGGATGGCAAAGGCGGGCTCACCTACTTGGGCGCTAGCAACAACTCCTACTGGGACGAGGACGATGTGCTGGAACGGTCGATATTTGACACCCTCTACGCCGCCGGTCCTTCCACTCCCTCCGTTTCGCAGATGAAATGGCAGGGGCTGATGGCAGTCCAGACCGAATACCCCTCCAGTGGTAATTACTACTGGGAGGAATATCATATTTTTGGCGACCCCAGCCTGGTGATTGTTCTGGGTCCGCGCACCCCGGATTTCACCCTCGCCGCGGCGCCGGATTCGTTCTCCGTCTGTAATCAAGCAGAAATATCATCCACCATCACGGTGGGCAGTATTAATGACTTTGCCGATGAGGTGTCTCTCTCACTGGTCGGTGTTCCGGCGGGATTCACTCCGCAACTTGACCCCGGCACGTTAACCCCTCCCGGAAGCTCCCAGCTGACGCTGACAGGTGACGGCACGGCTGCTTTTGGCGTCTACAACCCCACTGTCAGCGGCACTTCCGGCGCGCTTTCCCATTCCGCTGAACTGTCCCTGTCCGTCTTTTCTGAAATCCCGGCTGCCCCGCTGCTGGTTTCGCCCGCAAATGGTGCCGCCAACGTGGAACCAGCACCGGTGTTCGACTGGGATCCGGTTGAACAGGCGGTCACCCATCGTATCCAGGTGGCGGAGGATGCCGATTTTACCCGTGTTGTTCTGGATGTGCCCGATCTGGTTGAAACAACCTACACCCCGCCGGCTGCCCTGCAGACCGACACCCGCTACTACTGGCGCGTGGTGGCTGAAAATCCCTGTGGAGAGGAAAATTACAGCCAGGTGTTCCACTTCCTCACCCGCCCCGGTCCGGGGGATTGTCCTGCCGGGACCGCGGCGCAGGCGGTGTATTCCACCAATTTCGAAGATGGCTCCGCCGGCTGGACCGACACCACGGTGAATTATCCAAATAAATGGGTGGAATCCACCGTACGCTCACATACACCGGACACCTCCTGGATGGCGCAGGCTGTGGCAGCCATCGCTGACCAGCGGCTGGTCTCACCGGAGATCGGATTGCCGGCTGGTGAACTGCCCCTCAGCCTTTCCTTCTGGCACTGGCGCGAGCTGGAGGGCAGCGGATCGGGCTGCAATGACGGCGGCATCCTGGAAATCTCAAAGGATGGCGGCACAACCTGGACCCAGGTTCCGGCTGATAAACTCCTCACCGACCCCTACAATGGCAAGGTTCGCACGGGAATCTTCAACCCGATTGGCGGGCGGCAAGCCTGGTGCGGTTCAAAGGGCTGGACCTGGTCGGTTGTGGAACTGGATGACTACGCCGGACAGACGGTGCAGTTCCGCTTCCGGCTGGGCACCGGTAAAAGCGGTTCAGCCGAGGGCTGGTACCTGGATGATGTGCGCGTGCAGTCCTGTTTGGTAAAGGAGCCGGGAAAAATCTTCCTGCCGGTCGTCGTGCGCTAGCACGCAAAAAACATTTATAAATGGTGGGAACCATTCCTGTTCCCGTTTTCCTTGTCCATCCAGGAAAACGGGAATTGATCCTTGTACAGGATCAGGAAATGTTCCACCACATACGGATCAAAGCGTTTGCCTGCCTCCGAGGCAATGTATTCCAATGCCTTATCCTCCGTCCATGCCGGGCGGTAGGGTCGTTCGCTCGTCAATGCGTCATACACATCCACCACCGTGAAAATCCGGGCTGACAGGGGAATTCCCTGCCCCATCAAACCATTGGGATAGCCTTTTCCATCCCAGCGTTCATGATGACAGAGTGGGATATCCCGGATGGCGCCGACCGGGTTGAAGGGTTGGAGCATGTGAAGAGCATAGGTGGGATGCAGGCGCATGATCGCCCACTCCTCCTCGGACAATGCACCGGGTTTGAGCAGGATGTAATCGGGGATCACCATCTTGCCGATATCATGCAGCAGGCTACCGCGCCGCAGGTCAACCAGTTCCTCATCCCGCAAACCCAGCATCCTGCCGAGTTCCACCGCCAGACCTGCCACCCGGCGGGTGTGACCTTCCATTTCCTGGTTGCGCACTTCCATGGCACGCCCCCAGCCCTCAATCAAGCGGTCAAATGCAGCCACCTGCAGGGAATGGGCTTCCGCAAGTTTTTTTATGAGAAGTGCATTCTCCAGGGCAATGGCGGAGGTGTTTGCCAGCAGGCTCAACAGTTCCAGGTCATTCTCGGTGAAGTGATTGGGCTTCAGACTCTGCACCAGTACCACACCCAGCACACGCCCGTTTGCCACCATGGGTGCCAGCAAACCTGACTTGGCATAAGGGGCGGTCTTATCCAGCCGGATTAATTGCTTGCTGGATTGCAGGCGTTTATCCAGATCGGGAACCAGCATCGGTTTCTTGGAATGAATCACCTCGGATTGCACACCAAGATGGGGCGGAGCGAGCGGTAATTTCGGGATGGAACGGGTATCAATTAGATGATTCTCGCATTCCATGTAAACCGTTTCTATGGTTTGCTGAACATCGTTATACAGGGATACGGTCACGGAACGCAGGTCACTCAACACCAGGTGAACGACCTTGCTCAACTGTCCAAATATTTGCTGCGGCTCGGAGGTTTCCGCCAGGGTGCGCGCCAAGTCGCTGGCAACCACCAGGTTATGGGTGCCGGTGCGCAGCAGATTCTCAAACCGTTTCCGCTCGGAGATGTCAGTGACCATGGAGAGCAGGCATCTTTGGTTTTGGAAAAAAACCACATCCACCGAACAATGGATGGAAATCGTATCCCCCTTCCGGTTTTGGAAGGTCGTCTCAAAGTCCCGCATGGTGGGGTTGTTCCGAAGCATGTTGAGCATCTGCTGGCGTTGTTCCTCATTCCGCCATAGCTTGAGATCCATGGCGGTGCGGTTGATCACCTCATTGCGGTCATAACCCACCAGGTTAAGGAAGCCTTCATTGACCACCAGGAATCGTCCTTCATTGCGCGTGGTCAGGATCACCGCTCCTGGATTGGAGTGGACAAATTTGATTAGTAATTCCCCCGTATCCGGATACCGCCGACTGGTCGTTCTTCGGCGGGGCGGACGCAGGATTTCGGTCATTTCATATCACCTCCGGCATTCACCAGGTGCTGCGGTGCGGGTGTGTCAATGGGTGTATGCAGGGTGACCTGGTTTCGTCCCTTTTGCTTTGATTGGTAAAGAGCTTCGTCAGCGTCTTCCAGCAAGGCTTCCAGGGTGTGGTGTCGTGAGGAAAGGGCTGCCACGCCAATACTCGTGGATAATGACAGAGTGTGCCCTTCCACTTCAAATTGCGTACCGGCTACCATCAATCGCAGCCGCTCTGCCACCTGTCGCGCAGTGTCCATATCCGTCTCAACGAGAATCACGACAAATTCGTCTCCTCCATAACGGCATATAATGTCAAGTTCACGCAGGCTGGAATGCATCCGGCGGGCAACCAACCGCAGCAGGCGGTCGCCTGCCACATGCCGGTACCGATCGTTCACCAGCTTGAAGAAATCCATGTCCACCATGAGCAGGGAAAGAGGTCGGTTATACCTCAGCGAACGCTCAACCTCGCGCCTGCCGAGATCATAAAACCCGCGCCGGTTATAAATGCCTGTCAACTCATCCTGGATCGAAAGCTGCTGCAGGTCGGTGTATAATTTTGCGCTTTCCAGGGCAGCTTCAAGCTGATTGGCAAACAGGGTCAAGCCGGTCATATCCGTCCGGCGCAGGGCTTCACCCCACACGGAAAGCATTCCGGTCATATGGTTTTTTTCCGAAAGCGGCAGGTACGCCCCCTTGGTACGGGGTGTGATATTGGCGTCCCGGCAGACCTGTTCAAAGGTGTTTTCAGCAACCTCTGTCAAAACTACCTGCGCCATCTCCATGGCACTTTCCACATACACCCCCGGGGGCGGGTTGTTTGAAATATATTTCAACGGCAATGATTTCGTGGGCAACAAAAATGATTCCTGACTGCCGAGCAGGGACTCCAACCTGCCAATTGCTTCCGGACTGAGGGAAAGATATTGCGGTGCGAATTCACCTGCATCGGGCTTTAACAGCATGATCATGAAATTTATATTCAAGCCCTGAAGTTCATCACCCAGCGCTTTGAAAATGGCATCGGTGGTGGTGGCGAGTTGAATTTTTGAGGAGACATTAGCCAGGGCGGTAAACATGGCATTGGCGCGCGCCAGCGCATCAACGCGCGCCTGTTTTTTTTCCGCCAACTGGCGCATCCTGGCTTCCGACTCCATGTACATGGTAATTTCACGGCAGGTAAGGATGACCTCCTCCGCCCTGCCCTGTTCATCCTTGAGCAATGTGCCTATGGCTTCCAGCCAGATGGTTCTGCCATCCCGGCATTGATATCGGAAATGGATCCGGTCAGGATCCACCTCGTTGACAATCCCGGCAAACCTCCGGGTGACACGTTCCCGGTCATCCGGGTGAATGTGGCTGAACACCGTCTCACCGAAAAATTCATCACGTGAATATCCCAGTGTGCGGATTGCTGCCGGGTTGATATATGAGGGGTAGCCATTGACATCAACAAAACAGATCAGATCGTTTAACTGATCGTTTATGCGGCGCAGTCGTTCCTCGCTTTTGCGTAAATTTTTCTCCAGCTTCCTTTGGGCAGCCAATTCACGTTCAATCACCTGTTTTTGATCCGAGTTAAATCCAGTGATGAAACCCACCCCCAACAAACCTGCGCCATAAATGATATCCTTGAGGCTCAGGTAATAATCCCCCCGGCGGGTCAGGGTCAATAATGCCAGGTTCAACAAACCCACAACCATCGAGCCCATAACCCCAAAACGCCAGCCAGCCAAAAATCCGGCAAAGGCGGCGAGAATAAAACCCATTCCCAACAATACTTCTCCGGTAAATGGGTGTAAAAAGTAAAAGGCTGCTGTATAGAAAAGATAGCCAACGACCAGCAGCCAGATCCGGTTGCCTTCAATTGTAAATAAATTATGTCTGGTAAGACGCATGAGCTAATTTATTAATTAAGATGTGTTGTGGGTTTCGATGATATTTCCCAGCCACCCCTGCTGGCAGGATAAACCATTCTAACATACACCCTTAATGATAAAGTTCACCTGGTAGTCACCTTTCAAAACTGTTAATTGCACCAAAATATATGAGCTTCTGTATGAAAAAACCTGTGCAATATAGATGTTGCTCCTATGATCAACTCCTGCCTTAACCCTTCCCCCGGGAGGAAAATCATATAATATTCTAATTGACCACCGGCAGGTTTTTCGTTACACTGGAATCAAACCAACTCCATCACACGGTTGGTATGACCTGGAGGTGCACATGAAATGGTCATGGAAAATTGCCAGGGTGGCGGGGATTGACATCTCCATCCATACCACCTTTCTCATATTGATCGGCTGGATCGGCATTTCCGCCTGGCTGGCGGATCACAGCCTTGGGGCGGTGGTGGAAAGCGTGGGCTTTGTGCTGGCGCTTTTTGCCTGTGTGGTGATCCACGAATTCTCCCATGCGCTCGTAGCCCGCAAGTACGGCATTCAGACCCGCGATATCACCCTGCTGCCCATCGGCGGCGTGGCGCGTCTGGAGCGCATGCCGGAAGATCCCCGCCAGGAGCTGTGGGTGGCAATTGCCGGTCCGTTGGCGAATGTGGTTTTGTCCGTCATCCTGCTGGTTGTCCTCCAGTTGACCGGGGGATTGAAGTCGCTGGCGGATTTATCCCTGCAGAGCAGCTCCTTCCTGGCGCGGCTGACAATGGTCAACATCACGCTGGCGCTGTTCAACCTGCTTCCGGCGTTCCCCATGGATGGCGGGCGGGTGGTGCGCGCCCTGCTTGCCTCCCGCATGGAGTACACCCGCGCCACCCATTATGCCTCTGTCCTGGGGCAGGTGATGGCATTTATACTGGGCTTTATCGGTTTGCTCTTCAATCCCTTCCTGATCTTCATTGCCTTCTTCGTGTGGATTGGAGCAGCGCAGGAATCCAGCATGGTGCAGGTCAAGTCCGCCCTGGGCGGCATCCCCGTCAACCGCGCCATGTTGACCAATTTTGCCACCCTGACTCCCACCGACCGGTTGCAGCAGGCGGTTGATCTGATCCTCTCCGGCTACCAGCAGGATTTCCCGGTCGTTTCCGGCGGGCGCGTGGTGGGCATCCTCACCCGGCAGGACCTGATGCACGCCCTCAGCCGGGATGGGGTGACAGCAAACGTGGCTTCCGCCATGCAGCAGCAGTTTGAAACCGCCGACTCGACCGAAATGCTGGATGTGGTCTCGCAGCGCCTGGGTGAACAGCCCCTGCACACCATGCCCGTTGTCCATAACGGCGAATTGGTGGGTTTGGTGACCATGGATAATGTGGGTGAATTTTTAATGGTGCAGGCTGCCCTGGAACAATCCAAAAAGCCCAATTCGGTTTAATCCTGCATGGAGCAGGACCGCAATATTTAAAACAAAACCGCCCTGCAGTCGCCTGCGGGGCGGATATGTTTCATGTCCGGTGGATCAAGCTTCGGCTTCGCCAGCTTCCTCCATGGAAGTTTCGGATTCCGGCTCCTCATCCACCCCGTCTTCCGCTGCTTTGGGTGCGGGAGCAGGTATGGCGGGTTTTTCCTTTGCCGGGGCTTCCGGCTTGACGGCGGCTTTCTTGTGCCCGGGGCGGCTGGGGCTGAGCACCATGCTCATCACCCTGCCCTCCATGGCGGGCATCTGTTCCACCGTGGCGATATCCGCCAGTTCCTCGGCGATCTCGCGCAGGTCCTCCAGCGCCAGCTCGGGGTAGGTGATCTCACGCCCGCGGAAGCGGATGGTGACGCGCACTTTCATCCCGTCCTCCAGCCAGCGGCGGGCATCGCGGGTCTTGAACCCGCGGTGGTGCTCATTGGTCTTCGGGCGCAGTCGGATTTCCTTGACCTCGATCTTGGTTTGGGCTTTGCGGGCTTCGCGCTCTTTCTTGGTGCGCTCATAGATGAACTTGCCGAAGTCCATCACCCGGCAGACCGGCGGTGTGGCGCCTGCTGAAACTTCAACCAAATCCAACTCTGCATCCCTGGCGATCTGGAGCGCCTTCTCGATCGGCACGACCCCCAGATTCTCACCATTTGGACCGATCAGACGCACTTCCGGCACCCGGATTGTCTCATTGACTCTGAAATTTACTGTACTAATGGCTTACTCCTCTTAACTGTAAATAAAAAATGGGTGGATTTAAACAAGAAATCAGATAAAACCTGCTGATTCGATAAATATCATACCATAAATTGAAGGTATCCGTCAATAAAGTAAACATTTTGATATGCGTATAGCTTTTTAACATTGGAATCCCCCCGCCCACTGTGTACCCGGTTTGCGCTATACTGTAACCATTCATGATTGTTTGCATCCACAGGGAGATACTCAAATGTTAAAAAAATGCGGATTATTCTGGATCCTGCTCTGCCTGGGAATAACCCTGCTTTTCACCACCAGCGCAGCCGCCAGCCCGCCTTCGCAGTCGATTCCGGCTGGTTTTTCGCTCATTTTGTCCGACACGGGCGTCAGTTTGTATGAAAAAATTTATCCCGGCGGCAACCCGGATTATGTGCAGGTGGTCAGGCTGGACCAGGGCGCCGGGATCGTGTTCAACCACGGGGAGATCATCAACCCGGGGACGGGCAAGGGCGTTTATGGCGGCAATTCCCCCTCCTTTGACCGCCAGAACCTGCAGGAAATCTGGGATCAGGCGGCTTCAGCCGGTTCATCCGTTTTTTGTGTGACCAACGGGCAGTTCTTCTCCACCGACAACAACCCCACACCCCTGGCATTCCCGCTCAAAAAGGATGGTGTGATGGTCAGTGACGGTTATGGAATTTCCGAATATCCAGACCAGAAGCTGATCCTGCAGCTCTGGGGCAGCCGGGCGGAGATCGCCCCCCTGACCTGGGAAGCCCTTCATTCCTCCACCGCGCCGGATATCCTGGCAGGTTTGACGGAGGATGCCGACAAGGGACCTGCGAACGATACCGGACGGACCTTCGTGGGAATTGATGATTCCAACGGGGACGGAACTGCCGAGACAGTGCTGATTTTCAACTCAAAGACCGCCCGGCAGACGGGTGCGGCTCAAGTGCTGCGGGATTTTGGCGCCGACCGGGTCATCATGCTCGATGGGGGAGGCTCAACCCAGCTGCGCTGCCGCAGCGGTGCCCTCATCGAATCCAGCCGGGAGATTCCGCAGTCCATCGTGGTGCTCAGCCAGCCAGCGCCGCCGCTGTCCGCTGAAGTATTGGAACAACCCCGCCTGCCTGTGTTGGTGGAAGGGGAATCGCTGGAAGTGCGGGTGGAAATCCGGAATGCCGGGCAGGAAACCTGGACAACCGGCAGTTTCCGGTTGATTAATCTTAAGAACGCCTGGGGTGCCCCAGCCGAGCTGCCGTTGACGGCGGATATCCCGCCTGGGGAGGCGGCAGTCTTCACCTGGACGACCGAGCCCTTCACCGCCTGGGGAATCCACTCAACCCGCTGGATGATGTCAAAAGCCGGGCAGTCATTCGATGAAGCCGTGGATTTCAGCGTGGTGGTGCTGCCGGAGAAGATGGCTGAGCAGAAGCGCGAGCTGGAGGAGAAAATCAAGGAATGGACCGACCAACAGATGGAAAATATTGAGCAGCGTGTCAGGGAATGGATGCAGCAGCAGGCGCAGAACCTCATCCAGCGCATCCTGCAATGGATCCAGGGACAGCTGGAGAATATTTTCGGTCAAATCTGCGGGGTGTCATCCATGGCGCTCCCAGCGGCGGGGGTTTTCCTGGTGTTCCGGCGCCGGAGACGCCAGCCATGAAGGATAAATCCAAAAATCCGTGAAATCTGTGGCTGATTAATGTTCGGTGCAGTCGTATGTTGACCGCACCCGGCGGATAAATCGGGCAGGGACTAACTCCGCCCCTGCAATACGATGCATCCATTTACTTCATGGATGGATAAAACTCATCCTGCCCGCCAGATTTGATACAAACCCAGCCTGCCGCCCTTGCCATCCGATTCAAATGACTCCTGGACGGTGAACCCCGCCTTTTCCGCCAGTTCATCCAACTCCGCCCGGGAGAACCGGTGCACGTAACGCAAGCCAGTCTGGGAGGGGGCTCCCGGCTGGGCGGCACGCCAATCCAGCAGGGTATCGCCCGGCTCCAGGTCATCCGCCGACAAGCCCGCCCGTTCCCAGGGCAAAACACGCTCCACCAGGCGCGGGGAATTCTGGAACTGCCACACCGAATGGACAAACCAGCCGCCCTCCGGCAGCAATGAACGCACCTGCTGCAAAAGGCGCAGGCGTAAATCCGCCCCCGGAATATGATGCAGAACAGCAAAACAAAGAATCCCCTGATATTGCGAACGCGGCAGGCTTTTCAGCCATGCTGGTTTGCAAAGGTCTCCCTGCAGGAAATGGACACCGGGCGCTGCTGCCCGGGCAGCCGCCAGCAGAGTTGTGGAAAAATCCATGCCGGTGTATTCCGATTGACGGGAGCCCGCCCACTCCGCCGCCAGTGAACCCGAACCGCAGCCCAGGTCCAGCCAGGAGCCGGCATCCGGCAGGCGCGGCAGCAGGGAGCGGATGCCGGGCTGGATGCGCCGGCGGGTGGCAGCGAACACCCCCCCAAAGGTTTCGTAGAAGTGGGAGTTAATGTCCAGCAGATGCTGAATGATTTCCTGCTGCATGGGGAAATTGTATCATGACAGCCTGTCACACAGGAATGATGGGGTGCGGACAAACCGGGCAGGGATGAACCCTGCCCCTGCAATTCTCATCCGGGCTATTTATAAAATCTGTGGACGGCTTTATGGTTTCGGGGTGGGGGTGGGAATTTCCGTCCCCGGTCCATACTCATACACCGCCTGCCAGGGCTGGTAATGGGTGTAAATCGAATCCTCCAGGTAGACCGCCCCGTTGCGGTAGACAATCCGGTGGACGGTCACATCCGCGCCGTCCGCCGCCCAATCCACCTGCCTGATCTCATCCTTCTTCAGGTCCGGGTTTTCCTTGTAGAGCGGATCGGGGGCTTCCACAACATTCACCGGACCGGTCGTCTGCCATTCCACGGTGCGTCCATCGGAGGTGGAGTAGAACTTCCAGGTAAGCGAGCCCCGCGAGGGGTTGACGTAGGTTTCCATCAACAGCCAGTAAGGCGTGTCGTTGCTAAACTTCAAATCAATAATCGGCACAAAAACGGTTGCATCCAAACCAGCCAGGCTGGCATCATGCCCGGCGCCGGTCTGTTCATAGTAGCCCACCCGGTAGGCATGGGCGTTGCGCTCCACGATTGGAAAGCCCCCAAAGAACGCCGTGCGGAACAGGGTGGTACTCACCTGGCAGACGCCGCCGCCCACCCCCTTCACCGTCCTGCCGCCGATGATGATCATCGCCTCGGCATAGCCGTTATCCAGGCTGACCACCCCCATGGCATCCGCCATGGAGAAGGTGGTGCCCGGCGGAACCAGCAGTCCGTGGAAGTTGGCGGAAGCAATCTGAATGTTCCTGATGCGGGCGGCATCCGAACCCCGGAAATAACTGGTGTGCGAGCTCACCAGTTCGGTGATGCCAAGCTCTTCACCAGTCATATCGTCAGTCACCACAGGATTGGTGTAATCGAAATCCAGGCTGGCGGTATGACTGCCGGAAATGGCTGCCTCCTGGATCTTTTCAAGTGTGGTGTCGATATCAATGCTGCGTCCAATCACTGCTGGAGCAATGATCTCCAGCAGGCGGGTATCGTCGTTGAACATGAACCGTGTGTTGACCGGCACCCGGCTGAGTGCCGGCTGCAGGTTGAGCAGGAAGCCCTGCAAAAGCTGGCTGTTGAGGGCAACCTTGTACTCGTTATCCTCCCGCTCGATGGTCAGCATGGCAGCCAGAGTCGCCTGATCAAAGGTCCAGCTGGTGGCATCGGCGGTTTCGCCCTCGGGCAGGGTGACGGTGAAGGGCTGGCTGAGGATGCGGCGGGCAATCTCCGCCTGTGCACTGGCATCCAGGATGACCGGGGCGGTTTCGGTAATCGCCAGGGGTACAATCCCTTCCTTCAGGTTGACAACCTGCGCTGTCAGCCGCTCGATGGTGTCGATGATATCCAGGGTGCGACCCGGCACACCTGAGCGGACGATGACCTCAGTGCCCTGGACGCTCAAATCCGCCTCGATGATGGGTGTGTCAATCCCGGCAGCCAGGTCAGTCAGGTATTTTTGCGCCAGCCGCTGGTCGAAGATCAGCACCGGTGGGAAGTCGCTGCCGTAATACCAGGCATCAAACTGCTGGTTCAGGCGTTCATAGATGCCGCCCGCCCGCCCCACCTGGTATGCCTGGCTGGCGGAGCCGCTGGAATCGAGGAAGACCCCCATTTGCATGGGTGTCACCAGCCAGACATCCTGATTCGATTCATCCTGCAGCAGGATCCGACCGTTCTGGAAATAGGTCAGGCTGGTGGACAGGAGATCCGCAGCCTCGGACGGCTTCAATCCGCCCACATCCACCCCGGCAATCCGGACGCCCGGGAAGATTTTCCCGGCGTACACAGCCTGGAAACCGAGGACAAAGATCAGCAGGGCGCCGATGGCAATCAATCCGCCGAGCAGGATGGCTGCACCGGCTTTTTCCAACCGGCTGGCGTGGTTGGGGGAGGAGAGGGAGGCGGTTTTCATGGTATCGTAATTATACCTTGTATGTCAGGATTATGAATTTTTGACGACGGCGCAACGGCTTTGGTTCCCGCACCGGCACGGGATTGCACCTCCCCATTTCTGCCAACCAGGGGAATGGCAAAGCGCCGGTCAAAAAAGACCGGCGGTCACGCCATATCTTCTTTTGGAAAATGCCCCTTACTTCACCACCGCCGGCAGGAACATCCTGTATGTCCACGGCTCCCAGACATCAATCTCACCATTGAGGATGCCCTGCATCACCGCAGTGACGTGGTCCTGCACATCCTGGGGAATGGAAGCCTCCGCCTCGTGGTAAGGCGCCAGACCAACACCCTCGTCGGAAAGGTCGTACATGATACTGCCGGAGCTGAAATTACCGGCGATCTGGTCGGCGATGGTGTCATAGACCGCATTGTCCACCCGCTTGAGTGCACTGGTGAGCAGGAATTCCGCCCCATCCACCGCGCCGCCGTCGAAGACCGCATAATAGGCATCGGCATCCACGCCGATCACCCATTTGCCAGCCTGGGCGGCATACAGAATGGCTCCATTGCCCATCGGTCCCCCGACGCCAAAGATGACATCCGCACCCTGATCAATCTGGTGCTGTGCCAGCTGCGCCCCCAGGTCCGGATCCATGAAGTCGTTGGCGTAATCGAAAAGCACGACCACATCATGATCAGCCCATTGGGCGCCATATCGATAGGGCAGCATGAAGGCTGTCACCGGTGGAATGTCCATCCCCCCAATGGCGCCGATGACCTTGCTGGTGGTCATCAACCCGGCAAGCGTGCCAGCCAGGTAGCCTGCCTGTTCCGAAGCGAAAGTGATGCCGCGCAGATTGTCCGGGTAGTCCTCCCAGGTCACGTCCACGATGGCGAAATTCACCCCGGGATTCAACCCGGCGGCATTCCAGGTGGCATCCATCATGTCATAACCAATTGTGATGCACAGGACATTGCCATCCGTAACACACTGGGCAATCTGGACGGGGTAATCCTCAGGGCTGGCAGAGAGGTAAATCGTACCGTTCACCCCCAGGTCTGTTTCCGCCCGGGTAAGTCCCTCCACTGCCATTTCATTAAATCCATTGTCGTCAATACCCCCGATATTGACAATGAGACCGATATCATTCACGTCATTCGGAATGGCAGCCAGGGCGGAGTTTGGAAACAGGAATGCAGAGAGAGCCAGGAGAATGACAATCCCCAGGCTGAGGATTCGCAGCTGCGAATCAGGTTTGGATTCAGGATGAGACATGGTTCAACAACTCCTTTCATTTGTGAAACACAGAGTCAAATCCTATCCGGATGGATGATTTTGATGCAAGCACTCACGCACCCCCGGCGGTGTCAGCGGGGTGCCGGAAGTGTTATCGGGCGAAAGGGATGATTGTTCCGGAGGGGAAAATACAATTCATTATATTGCGATTAATTTCAGATTAATTAAAAATAATTAATGGTTTGGTTAATAATTTCGCATGAGGTTCCGTTCCACCCGGGCACCCGCGCCAGGGGCGGGGCGGTGAAGTTTCGATTGCAGGTTTTCACACCCGGCATCACGGCAGCGCCTCCAGCCTGGGATTCATGGAGGATGGCACCATTCCGGGGGGGGGAATCAATTGGGGGAAGGGGGGTGGCAGTAACTTGAATTAATGCTACTTATAGTATGTAGCCTAACAGTAGCATCGCGGGTATCCTGGTTGTACTTTTTCATCTAGCAATTCAGGAGCTTGCCATGATCGACGATGTATTGAAGAGTTTAGGGGCTCGGATTCGTTTTCTACGCGAACAGGCAGGAATTTCTCAGGAAACACTAGGGCTGAGGTCTGGTTTACACCGTACATACATTGGTGCCATCGAACGGGGGGAAAGAAATCCATCGGTGCTCAGTCTTAAGAAAATTGTGGATGCTCTGAATATTCATTTCGGGGATTTGTTTAATGAGTAGGGCGTATTATCAATCGACCATTGAGACTTTTCTACTTGAAAATCCCACCACAGTCTTTGGGAAGTTATCAGAACAACACTTCTTTGACCTGGAAGATCAACAAAAACTAGCCTGGCAAGCGGAAATCCGACTTCTCGAGCGCACTCTGATTCCGTTTCAAGGTCATCTGTTTTTTGAGTTTTCTATTCCGAGGATGGGTAAACGCGTCGATGTGGTTTTAGTCATTCACGGAATCGTTTTTGTACTGGAATTTAAAGTTGGGGAAACACAGTATTCAGCATTAGCAATTGATCAAGTCATGGATTATGCATTGGACTTGAAAAATTTCCATGAAACCAGTCAAGCATGCCCCATTGTGCCCATTCTGGTAGCAACCGATGCGCCAGCAAGAGACTCTACTCTTTGTCAATACGAAGATCGTGTATATAAGCCACTCACTGCGAATCAAGAGAATCTGGCATTAATCATAGAAAAATGCATTCAATCCATTCAAGGCATGCCAGTTGACCCTGTGGAGTGGGAACGGGGACGGTATAAACCAACCCCTACAATAATTGAGGCAGCCCAAGCCCTGTATCGTGGGCACAATGTTGGCGAAATTTCGCGATCAGAAGCTGGCGCAATTAATCTCAGTAAGACTTCCGATGCCATCGATCAGGTTATTGACAACGCAAAAAGAAACCACCAAAAAGTCATTTGTTTTATTACTGGCGTGCCAGGTTCCGGAAAAACGCTGGCAGGATTAAATATTGCCAACCGTCGTTTACAGGTTGATAAAGATGAGCACGCTGTTTTTCTTTCTGGGAACGGTCCATTAGTGACGGTGTTAAGAGAAGCCCTTGTTCGAGATGAAGTTTTGAAAAGGGTGAAAAGGAAAGATGCCAGCCGAAAAACAAAATCTTTTATTCAAAACATTCACCTTTTTCGAGATGAGTATCTCAAAGATCCCAAACAACCATTGGAAAAAGTCGTGATTTTTGATGAAGCACAGCGAGCATGGGATCAGCCAATGACAGCAAGTTTTATGAAGCGAAAACGGGGAAAATCATCGTTTGATCTGTCGGAACCGGAATTTCTGATTGGTGTAATGGATCGCCATACCGATTGGGCTGTGATTATTTGTCTGGTGGGTGGCGGGCAGGAAATTAACCGTGGGGAGGCGGGACTGAAGGAATGGTTTATTGCCTTAAGGGAAAAATATCCTCACTGGAAAACGTATATTTCACAACAACTTACGGATTCAGAATATCAGCTTGAGAGCGCCCCAGAAGCGTATCTTCCCTCAAGCCAATTGGAGATCATTGATGAGCTACATCTTGCTGTATCAGTACGCTCTTATCGTGCGGAAAAGGTCTCTGCATGGGTGAAGTCCATCTTAGATTGTGATGTCTCCACATCACAAAACCTATACAGGGAAATTCACTCGCGGTATCCAATCTTCCTCACTCGTGATCTCACCGTTGCCAGGAATTGGTTACGTAAACAAGCCCGTGGGAGTGAGCGAATCGGGTTGCTGGCTAGTTCTGGAGCTGCTCGCTTGCGCCCAGAGGGAATCTTTGTTAATGCAAAAATCGATGTTGCGCACTGGTTTCTTGACGATAAAAATGATGTGCGCTCATCATATGCCCTGGAAGGAATTGCCACCGAGTTTGATATTCAAGGGCTGGAACTTGATTGGGCTGCTGTTGCCTGGGACGCAGATTTAAGATATATCCATGGAAAATGGGTTTATAAAGCCTTTCGGGGCAGTCAATGGCAAGCGATCCATGATTCGGATAAGCAGAATTATCTGAAAAATGCTTATCGAGTCCTGTTAACACGCGCTCGGCAGGGAATGATTCTCTTTGTCCCCCGGGGAGATCCACATGACAGAACTCGTCTGCCTGAATTTTATGATGGAACGTATCAATATTTTAAGGGTTTGGGAATTCTAGAATTTGACATGGTAATACAAAAATAGAGAATTGATAACGATTATAACTTGATGATTCTTCAGAGGTTAATATAAAAATTATCTATTATCGTATATAAAAAATCGGGGAGATAACATGAAAGACTTTTTGTATAATCTTGCCTTATTTGCTGGAATTGGGCTTGCGTTTTTTATCTTTTGTCCTGACATTGCTAAAGATGTGATTGAATTATTTGGAATGATGGGGATATTACCTATTTTCATAATTTTGATCATCATATCTGCCATCCCACGAAGAAAACGACGTCGTTAACGAAGATAAGAACCTGAAACCTTCTGTTAATCTATCCACTGACTAACGAGATTTCTAATCTCTAAAATCCAAAATGAATTGAAACACCCTCCCCCCGCGGTGGGTGTATAATTTTCCTACTGAGTAACCCGAAAGGATTTCCCCATGACCAGCCAAACCCCTCCCCGTTGGGACCTGACCAACGTTTATCCCTCCCTTTCCTCGCCCGAATATGCCGCCGGATTTGAATCCCTCCAGTCCATGGTGGCGGAGTTGTCCGCCTACCTCGACACTGCCGAAATTCTGGATGCCTCCGCCGAACCCGCCCTGCTGACCGAAAAGCTCAACGGTCTGGTGGAGCGTTTCAACGCCATCAGCGAGCTTGGTAACACCATCGATGCCTATATCTACTCCTTCGTCTCCACCGATTCGTTCAACCAGGAGGCGCTCAAAAAGCTCTCCGAGTATGAGATCGCCGCCGTCGAACTGGAGAAGACCGAAACCCGCCTGATGGCATGGGTCGGCAAACTGGGGGATGGGCTGCCCCAATTGACCCGTCTGCCCGGCGCCGCCCATGAACACGCCTTCTTCCTGCAGGAAATCGCCGAACAGAGCCGCTATCTGATGAGCCAGGCGGAGGAGGAGCTTGCCAGCGAGCTGAACCTTTCCGGCGCCAACGGCTGGGGAAAGCTGCAAAATACAATCGTCTCCCAGCATTCAGTGGATTTTGAGCTTGACGGAAAAATTGAAAAACTGTCGATGCCCGCCATCATCAACCTGAGCAGCCACCCGGATGAAGATGTGCGGCGGCGCGCCTACGAAGCTGAACAGACTGCCTGGGCGGGAATGCGCGAGCCGGCGGCTGCCGCCATGAACGGCATCAAGGGCGCCGTCAACACCCTCAACAAGCACCGCCGGCGCACCGACTGCCTGCACTCGGCGCTGGATATCAACCGCATTGACCGCGCCACACTGGAAGCCATGCTCTCCGCGGTGCGCCAGTCCCTGCCGATGTTCCGCCGTTACTTCCATGCCAAAGCCCGGCTGCTGGGCAGGGAACGCCTGCCCTGGTGGGATCTGTTCGCCCCCGTCGGTCGGGTGACCCGCACCTACACCTTTGAGGAAGCCCGCCAATTCATTCTGGAGAACTTCAACAAATTCACGCCGGAACTGGCGGAATTTGCCGACCACGCCTTCACCCACAACTGGATTGACGCTGAACAGCGCGCCGGCAAGACCGCCGGGGCATTCTGCATGCCGCTGCCGGCGGTGAAGGAGTCACGTGTCCTGCTCAGCTTTGACGGCTCGCTGGACGGGGTCAACACCCTGGCGCACGAACTGGGTCACGCCTTCCACAACCACTGCCTGTACCAGGCAAACCGCACCCCGATTCAACACCGCCTGCCCATGACGATGGCGGAGACCGCTTCGATCATGTGCGAGACAATCGTCTCCAGCGCGGTGCTGGAAAACGCCGCCTCGGACGACGAACGCCGGGCGATTTTGGACAACGCTCTGATCACTGATTCGCAGGTGGTGGTGGACATCTACTCCCGCTTCCTCTTCGAGAAGGAAGTCTTCGAGCGCCGCGAGTCAGCCGAGCTTTCCGCCGACGACCTGTGCGGGATCATGACCCGCGTCCAGAAGGAATCCTACGGCGACGGGCTGGATGAGAACCACCTGCACCCCTACATGTGGGTCTGGAAGCCGCATTATTACGATGCCCTTCTGTCGTTCTACAACTTCCCCTACACCTTCGGTCTGCTGTTTGGGATTGGCTTGTTCGCCATCTATCAGCAGCGCGGGACGGAATTCATCCCGCAGTACAAGGCGCTGCTTGCCGGCACCGGCATGGATCGGGCGGCGGAAATTGCCGACGGATTCGGCATCAACATCCGCCAGCCGGAATTCTGGCAAAACAGCATCGGCATCATCGGTCAACGGCTGGAGAAATATATCGCCCTGATCGATTAATGGATGCAATTAACCCGTCTGCGCTGTCTTCTCAACCACCCACACGTGCGACAGACCCAGGCAGCGCAGCGGGGTCTTTTCCAGCCATTGCAGCCCGGACCGCAGCATTTTGCCCAGGCGCGGGTGCCGGGCAATGATATTGTCATATCCCCCGAAAATCACACCCTGCGATACAATCCGCACCGGCTGACCGGCGAACAGCTTCCGCAAATCGCGCCGGGTGTATAATTTCATCATATTCCCCCTTAAAGGACCCTGCCATGACCAATCAAACCCCTCACCGTTGGGACCTGACCAACGTTTATCCCTCCCTTTCCTCGCCCGAATTTGCCGCCGATTTTGAAGCCCTCAAGGCTGCCGTGGCGGAGCTGGGCAATTTCCTCTCCGGCGCCGAGGCGCTGGAAGCCTCCAGCGGCGCCAGCCTGCTGGCTGAGCAGGTGGGCGGGCTGATCGAGCGCTACAACGCCATCCGCCGCAGCGCCCACACCCTGTTTGCCTACGTCCAGTCCTTCGTCACCACCGATTCCTTCAACAAGGAAGCCCTGCGCAAGCTCTCCGAGTTGGAGATTGCCGGGGTGGAGCTGGAGAAACTGGAGACCCGCCTGGTGGCGTGGATCGGCAGGCTGGCACCCGCCTTGCCGGAAATCACCCGGCTGCCGGGCGCGGCGCACGAACACGCCTTCTTCCTGAAGGAAATCGCCGAACAGAGCCGCTACCTGATGAGCCAGCCGGAGGAGGATATTGCCACCGAACTGAATCTGAGCGGCGCCAATGCCTGGAACAAGCTGCAAAGCACCGTCGTCTCGCAGTACACGATGGACCTGGAACTGGACGGCAAAGTGCAAAAGCTGCCCATGCCCGCCATCATCAACCTGCGCGGCCACCTCGACGAATCCGTCCGGCGGCGCGCCTACGAAGCCGAATTGCAGGCGTGGGCGGCGCTGAAGGAGCCGGTTGCCGCGGCAATGAACGGCATCAAGGGCACCGTGAACACGCTCAACAAGCGGCGCGGGCGCACCGACTGCCTCCACTCCGCCCTCGACATCAACCGGATTGACCGACCCACCCTGGACGCCATGCTGTTTGCCATGCGCGAAAGCCTGCCCATGTTCCGGCGCTACTTCCACGCCAAAGCCCGCCGCCTGGGCAAGGAACGCCTGGCATGGTGGGATCTCTTCGCCCCCGCTGGGTCCGCCGACCGGACCTACACCTGGGACCAGGCGCGCGCCTTTGTGCTGGAGAATTTTGCACGCTTCTCGCCCGACCTGGCGGCGTTTGCCGAGCGCGCCTTTGCGCACAACTGGATTGACGCCGAGCAGCGCGCCGGGAAGACCGCCGGGGCGTTCTGCATGTCGGTGCCTTCGGTTGAGGAATCCCGCATCCTGCTCAGCTTTGACGGCTCGCTGGACGTGGTCAGCACGCTGGCGCACGAACTGGGGCACGGCTATCACAATCACTGCATGTACACGGCGGGGCGCACCGAGCTGCAGCACCGCACGCCCATGACCATGGCGGAGACCGCTTCGATCATGTGCGAGACGATTGTCTCCAGCGCGGTGCTGGAAAACGCCGCCTCGGATGACGAGCGCCTGGCGATCCTGGAAGCCGCGTTGATCAACGATTCGCAGGTGGTGGTGGACATCTACTCGCGCTTCCTTTTCGAGAAGGAGGTTTTCGAGCGCCGCGAATCCGCCGAGCTGTCCGCAGAGGAGTTGTGCGAGATCATGACCCGCGCCCAGAAGGAATCCTACGGCGACGGGCTGGATGAGCGCTACCTGCACCCCTACACTGTCTCTTATACACATCTGACGCTGCCGACGATCTACTCTGTGTAGATCTCGGTGGTCGCCGTCTCATTCAAAAAAAAACAACAACAACACACACACAGTCACGACTAGACACCCATAACACAGACATGCAACTACTGACCAA
>ERZ1026814.507-NODE-507-length-21070-cov-4.355632_pt1 | contig 21070 bp, 12 predicted proteins | sample MGYA00520871_ERZ1026814 | MGnify/ENA primary metagenome ERZ1026814 (study PRJEB33270, sample SAMEA104284478) | anaerobic digester metagenome | biome: Anaerobic digester microbiome; feature: mesophilic sludge digester; material: Anaerobic digester biomass | place... | reverse complement strand
TTTTGCATTAGAGTGTGTTTCGGTGAGTAGCTTCTTGATGATTTGTCTGTGTGATGTGTTGTTAGTGAGTTGTCGATGAGTGTTAGTAGCGTTTGTGTGTGTAGTATTTCTGATACTTGCTGTGTTGTATGTTTTTGTTGTTTTTTTTTTTTAATGATACGGCGACCACCGAGATCTACACAGAGTAGATCGTCGGCAGCGTCAGATGTGTATAAGAGACAGCCCTGCGGGCAGTGCAGAAAATAATCCAGCTGGGAAATTATCCAGCCACTGTCACCGCCACATTGGACCGGGTGGAAGCACTCCGTGACGCAGATGTTGTACTGACCACGATCCTTGCTGGCGGAACGGAAGTCTGGCGGCATGATATCGAAATCCCCATGAAGTATGGTGTGGATATTAATGTCGGTGACACACGTGGTCCGGCAGGAATCTTCCGCTTCATGCGCACCCTGCCCCCGATGATGAAAATCGTTCGGGACATGGAAAAATATTGTCCCAATGCAATCCTGTTAAATTACACAAACCCGATGGCAATGCTCTGCGGTGCCCTGCAGCGTCAGAGCTTCATTCAAACAACCGGCTTGTGTCACTCGGTTCAAGGTACGGCTCAAATGTTGGCATGGTGGATAGGTGCTGAACTGGAAGATATTACCTATACCTGCGCGGGAATTAACCACCAAGCTTGGTATCTGGATTTCAAGCTCAATGGACAGGACGCCTACCCATTAATTTATAAAGCTGTCACCGGGAATCCACAAATTTACGATGTTGAACAGGTGCGCAACGAGATGTTTCTGGCATTGGGGTATTATGTAACCGAGTCTTCCGGGCATAATTCGGAATACAACTGGTGGTTTCGCAAACGCCCTGATTTGATTGAAAAATATTGCACAAATGGAACTGGTTGGAATCCGGGTGAATATGCGTACATCTTAAAGGAATACCAGTGGAATGAATCTTCCTGGAAGGACCAGGCAATGCAATGGTTTGCCGATGATACTCCCATCGACATTCGGCGCGGGTTGGAGTATGCCGCATACATCATCAATGCCTTGATGGGTGGCGAATTATATAAATTCAATGGCAATGTCCCGAACACCAGCCTGATCACCAACCTGCCCCAGGGTTGCTGTGTGGAGGTCCCCGTATTGGTTGATAAAGCCGGGTTTCATCCCATCCATGTAGGATCGCTGCCACCCCAGCTCGCCCTGCTTACCCAGCTTAATGCTGGAATCGAGGAGATGGCAATCACTGCCACACTGGAGGGTGACCCGACAATGATTTACCGCGCCATCTGTCATGATCCATTGACCGCAGCAGTCCTGTCATTGGCAGAAATCAAAACCATGGTCAATGAGATGTTTACCCAAAACCGGGAATATTTGCCTCAATTCAAGCATTTCAACATATAAAGTGATTTTCAAACCCGGATGAAATTCAAGCATTCCTTTGACAAAGCAGAAGACTGTTGCTATAATCACGGTACTCAGGGCGCGTAGCTCAGTTGGTTAGAGCGCACGGTTCACATCCGTGAGGTTCGGAGGTTCGAGCCCTCTCGCGCCCACCTGGTTTTCCCCGTTTCCAATACGGTGATTTTTTTATTCAGGTTCGGACGCCCCCAACCGGGGGTCATATTCGAGCCCTCTCGCACCTATGCTTTACTCGCCAAATGAAGTCATGGATAGGCGCATAAATGCGGTATATGAGGAAGTATAAAATACGGTAGTAAAAGAGCGAAGGTATAATGTCACGATAAAAGTATATCGCTGAAAGAAATGCTAGATGTATAATTTATTAGCCAGGAAAATTTTCACGTATATCAACTGTGTGAACATATCTTAAGGAGACACAAATGGCTTCCGAAATCAAGTCATGGATTATATCGGACGGAAAGCTCACACCGATTCAGTCATCTCTTCCAGAAAGTGGCAGGAAAGAGAAGGACGATCTGGAAAAATGGCTCAAGTCAAATCCTGCGGTGCTAGGTAGTGATATTGCTATCATCGGAGAGCAAGTTCAAACTAGCTCAGGACCGGTGGACTTTCTTGGCGTGGATAGCAGCGGAAATATTGTCATCGTTGAGCTAAAAAGAGACCGGTTGCCTCGTGAGGCTCTAGCACAAGCAATCGACTACGCATCAGATATAACCGACTGGGACCTGGATAGGTTTCGAGAGATTTGCCAAGCGTACACTCACCAGACCTTCGAGGATTATTTTACGCAAAAGTTCGAGGGAGTTGCACTAGAGGATCTGGCAATCAACCAAGCGCAGCGTCTTTTGCTTGTTGGATTTGCCGTAGAAGAATCCCTCGGCAGGATGATTGAATGGCTTTCCGACAAATATAGCGTAGGTATCAATGCTGTCATTCTGAACTACATAAAAACGCCAAAAGGCGACGAGATACTCTCTCGCATGGTGATAATCCCTGAGGAAATTGCCAAAGAAAAGGCTAACAAGAAAAAATACATAATCCAAATGTCGGATGAACCCGGCAATTACGATGAAGAGACGTTGGAGAAAAAATTAAGCGAATATCTCTCCAAGAATCTGTACTCCTCACAGCGTTTACGAGATCATTTCCTGCCAATCTTGCTTGAAAAAGGGCAAGTCACCAGAGATCAGCTTCGAAAAGAATTCGCTAGGCGCAAGGTTGCAAACGATGAAAGCCAAGCGGGAATCTTCCTAGCACTGATATCCAGTCAACTAGGGCAGAAAGGGAATGATTACTTGCGGCAGGTGATCTTCTATGAATACCCTAATCATCCTTGGGAGAAGGATAACTTCCAAATTCGGGAAAACTATATACCGCTTGTTCGTAAAGTACTAGAGAAGATAAAACCCAAATAAAAATTTTAGGTTGGCTTTTCTAGGGCATGATGAGTTTCGTAGACGGAAATACGGTGGACACAAATCCAGTCCTGCAGCAAACAAAAAGGGAGACAAATTCGCCTCCCTTTTCCTAGATAATTACCTTACCTATACCTTAACCGGTTCCTCAGAGCCAGCCTTTAACAGCCCAATCGGGATGGAAAAAGAGACGGTTTTTCGACCCTATCGTGCTGATGATTGGTCCCCCCGGTGCTGGAAAAACCCTCCTGGCAAGGGCGCTGCCCTCCATCCTTCCTCATCTGACCATCGATGAAGCCCCGGACGTCACCCGAATATACTCCATCTGCGATCAACTCCCACCCGATGTTCCCCTCATCCGCACCCGTCCCTTCCGCGCCCCCCATCACACCATTTCGCATGCCGGGCTTGTTTGTGGCGGCAATCTGCCCCACCCGGGGGTCATATTCGATCTTTCTCTCACAAACGGGAGGGGGAAAACATCATTTTCCATTAATTAAATCATTTTTATGTTGACACCGATTATTTACCTTTAATCCCTTGCCGGCTGAGTTCATTTTCATCTGTATCGACAATCAATCCTCCACCCTATACTATAATGAAACCATCACCATCGCGTTGAGGTTTTTCAATGCTTGCCCGCGTTTTTTCCTGCGCCTTCATTGGTTTGGACGGCGTCATTGTGGAAGTGGAAGTCGACTTTAGTCAGGGATTGCCACACATGGCAATCGTTGGACTGCCGGATGCAGCCGTCCAGGAAAGCCGCGAACGGGTCTATTCAGCCATCAAGAATGCCGGTCTCGAGTATCCCCGCCGGGCATTGACCGTAAACCTGGCACCGGCTTCCGTACGCAAGGAAGGTCCGGCTTACGATCTGCCGATTGCCCTGGGGGTTCTCATAGTCGGTGCACAATTACACCAGCACCATCTTGATCATTCCCTCGTTATCGGCGAGTTATCTCTGGATGGTACCGTCCGGCACGTGCGCGGTGTGCTGCCCATGGCAGCCATGGCACGCGAGCAGGGATACCAACGCGTCTATGTTCCCGAAGTTGATGCAGCTGAAGCCGCCCTCATACCCGACCTGGAAGTCATCCCTGTTTCATCCCTGGCTGCCCTGTATGCCCACCTGACCAACTGCCAACCCATCCCACCCATGCAACCTGTAAACCTGGACGATACCATCGAAACCGTTGTGCAAACGGATTTTGGCGAAATCAAGGGACAGGAACATGTCAAGCGGGCACTTGAGGTCGCTGCTGCCGGTGGGCATAATGTGTTGATGATTGGTCCCCCCGGTGCTGGAAAAACCCTGCTGGCAAGGGCGCTGCCCTCCATCCTTCCCCACCTGACCATCGATGAAGCCCTGGATGTCACCCGAATATACTCCATCTGCGATCAACTCCCACCCGATGTTCCCCTAATCCGCACCCGTCCCTTCCGCGCCCCCCATCACACCATTTCGCATGCCGGGCTTGTTGGCGGCGGCAACCTGCCCCACCCGGGTGAAATATCCCTGGCACATCGCGGCGTACTATTTCTGGATGAGCTCCCGGAATTTGGTCAGCGTGTGTTGGAGGTGATGCGTCAACCGCTTGAGGACAAAGTTGTCACCATCAGCCGTGCCCAGGGTTCATTGACATTCCCGGCGAATTTCCAGCTCATTGGAAGCATGAACCCCTGTCCATGCGGGTGGCATGGTGATCCCATTAAACCTTGTACCTGCTCCATGGGTACTGTCCTTAAATACCAAAAACGGATTTCCGGTCCCATGTTGGACCGGATTGACATCCATATTCAAGTCCCGCGGGTGGATTACGAGAAACTCAGTGATTCCCGTCTGGGAGAGCCTTCATCAATAGTGCAGACTCGAGTGGAAGTTGCCCGGCAAATCCAACGCGAGCGATTGAAGGATGTCAACCTGGCATGCAATGCTGACATGCGCCCGGCTGAAATCCGCAGGTTTTGTATTTTAAATGACACCTGCCGCAGCCTGATGAAAACCGCCATGAATCAACTACAGCTTTCAGCCCGGGCTTACCACCGTATTCTCAAACTGGCACTCACCATTGCCGACCTGGCTGGCTCAGCTGACATTCAGCCTCCTGACCTGGCAGAGGCATTGCAATATCGACCGCGCATGTATGATGAAAATTAGGTGGATTTTTCAGAAATCCATCCAATATTATTTTTGCCAGTCACATTGTTGGAATGACACTATAAATTGGATAGGAAAACGGAATTGACCCCTCCGCCGGATTCCTCCTCTTGAATTAACCATTCAAGATATGCCTTGGCAGTCATCAATCCTACCCCGCTGAACTCCACCACTTTTTTCAAGGCACCCGGTTTATCCCCCATTTTAACCATCACCATTACCTCCATCTTTTGATCTGCTGGAAGTTGAATGCGGGTTGGATTTTGGGATCGTTTCTTTTGAAGGTTTTCCAACTCGATTCGTGCCCGTTGTGTCCAGACCGGATGATCTGAAAGACCGATAAAACTTTTTAAGGCAGCTTCAGCCAGGTCATATCTTTCCAACTTGAGATAGGTCTGCGCCTGATAATAATAAATGACTGCATTTCGGGGCTGTAAATTCAATGCAGCATTCAATTCATGTAAAGCTCCTTCATAATCCCCCATCTCCCCCAACACGACACCATAATCCAGGTGGGCATCTGCATGCTGGGGATTGAGTTCCAATGTGGATTCAAAATCCTTTAATGCCTCCGGGAATTTCCGGATGAGCATGTAGATATGTCCGCGCCGGAAATAGCCTTCCGGATTTCCCGGCAAAAGCATGACGACCTGGTGGTATTCCTCCAATGCCTGTTTATAGCTGTGTAATGCCTGGTAAACAAATCCCCTCCCCATGTACCCGCCGGGATGCAAGGGAGACAGTTCCACAGCAATGTTGTAATCTTCAAGTGCTGATTGGTATTTGCGTAAATGATACAGCACCATGCCACGCCCCAGGTATGCCTCAGCGTCTTTCTTCTCCAGGTCAATGGCACGATTAAATGCCTCCAACGCAGCCTTCCAGTTGCGTTCACCGGCAAATTTTTGCCCCATATGAATGAAATAGTCAGCGTTCATGAATACTGCACATTCCAGGCAATTTCAGAATTTCAGTAAAGACATATTTGATTATCTTTGTTGATGCCTGATATGATTATAGCCCGGCTTTCTCTGGGCGCAAGTTCCGCACCTCGTCAATATATGCCAGGCTCTGGTGACGGAAATAAGTATTATACAAACCGGCGTAATACCCGCCCTGATCCATCAAATCGTCATGATTGCCCACTTCGATGATTTTTCCCTCATGCATGACAATGATCCGATCCGCTGACCGGACGGTTGATAATCGATGGGCAATCAGGATGCTGGTCGTGTGGGCAAGAATATATTTCAACGTCTGCTGGATCTGCCACTCCGTGAAGGGATCAATGGATGCTGTTGCTTCATCCAAGACAAAAATAGCCGGCTCCTGGACCAAAACCCTCATTAGCGAAACCAGCTGGCGTTGCCCCATGGATAACATGGCTCCCCGTTCTCCTACATTGGTCTGCAAGCCATCAGGCAGGGTTTTCAACCATTCGCCATTGCCAATTTTTCCTGCCAGTTGTTCAATATAATCATCGGATGCATCCGGGCGTGCATATCGAATGTTTTCAGCCACGGTTCCTGAGAATAGAAATGGAACCTGGGTCACAATTCCCAGCCTGCGTCGGTATTCCTCCAGATTTAATGTGCGGATGTCCCGCCTGTCAATTAAGATTTCACCGGATTGAAATTCATAGAAACGTGATACCAATTTTGCAATGGATGTTTTTCCTGCTCCTGTATGCCCCACAATTGCCACATTTTCACCTGGCTTAATGGTCAGGTTGAAATTTTCAAGAACAGGTTCATCAGGTACGTAATAAAAATCAACATGGCGGAATTCCACCCTGCCTTGAATTTTATCGACCGATTCCAAAGCTATTTGTTTGACTGCCGGTTCTGCATCAATCAGGGCAAATACACGTTCAGCCGCCGATAAGCCGTTTTGAATTTGAGTCCAGAACGATGCCAGGTTCATCACTGGATATAAAAATCGATCAAGGCTCATAATAAATAGATACCAAACACCGGCAGTCACAAACCCTTTTGAAACATTAATTGCACCCGTGTAGATCATCAGGGCGGTTGCCATGCCTCCCAGGGCATTCAATGTGGGGAAAACGATGGAAAGAACCAATCCCCGCCGGAAATTCACCCGGTAGGAAGTCTGATTGGCTTCGTCGAAATCATTATAGATACTGGATTCCTGCCGAAAATTTTTCGCTACGGCGATTCCGGAGATGGTCTCCTTGATGGTCGAGTTGACATTTGCCATGGCACGCATTCCCTGCCGGGTCACATTGCGTGCCAGTTTTCGGTAGAAGTAAGTCATTAACGCGACCAGGGGAATTAATGAGAACAAAATAAGGGATAATCTCAGATCCACATTTAAAAGGACGATAGCCAGGATTCCTGATTCAACAAATTGTGTTATGACATCGGTCGTAATTGTGACAAGCTGTCCAAAATCCTGGGTATCTGAAGTGATCCGCGATACAACCTTGCCAGATGCCACCGTATCATAAAACGACAGATCATGATCGGTTGCAGCCTTGAATCCTTCTTCTGCCATTTTGATAACAACCGCAGCAACCGTCCGGGCGGTCAGACGGCGGCTTGCCCAGTTCACAGCCCAATTAAGGACTCCTGCGACTGTAACTGCACCAGCCAGGGTAACCAAGGTCCATTCACCAATTCCCGGCTTCAATAAATCCACCCCGCGGGAAACAATTAATGGTTGTGCCACAGAAATACCAGCCAGCATTAAAACTAAAATGACGATCAGGGTCATCTTTAGCCGGTGTGGTTTAAAGTAGGTCAGGATCCGGCGAACCAGTTCCCTGTCGGAATATTTACGATCATATTGTTCTTTGCCGAGGCTTGAGAAAAAACCCATAAAATCCCTGCTTACTCACTAAAAATCCGGCGGTAGGCATCCGAAGAAGCCATTAACTGCTCGTGCGTTCCACATGCCACCAGTTCACCGCTGCGCATGACAAGAATCAGGTCTGCCCAGCGTATTTGTGACAGGCGGTGGGTGATAATAAAAGTTGTCCTGCCACGCGCCGCGGCGTAGATCGCCCGTTGAATGTGGTCTTCGGTTTCACTATCGATGGCGCTGGTGGAATCATCCAGGATCAGGATTCGTGGATCAATCAGGAAAGCCCGCGCCAGGGCAATTCGCTGCCGCTGTCCTCCTGAGAGGGTAACGCCCCGCTCACCCACCACCGTATCATAACCATCCTTAAATTTCAGGATAAATTCATGTGCCTGGGCTGCTTTTGAAGCTGCTTCAATCTCCTCCCGCGAGGCATCTGGTTTTCCGAATGCAATATTATCAGCAATTGTCCTTGAAAAGAGGAAAATATCCTGTTCAATTATGGAAATATTGCGGCGGAGTGATTCCAGGTCCCAATTGCGCACATCCATCCCATCCACCAGCACTGCACCACCAGTTGTATCATAAGTTCGATTGATCAACCGGACCAGGGTTGTTTTTCCAGTGCCGGTCTGTCCAACGATTGCAACCGTCTGACCCGGTTTGACTTGGATGGAAATATTCTGCAACACAGCTTTCCCATTTTTTTCATCGGAATTTTCTTCCAGGGGGGTGTAAGAAAAACTCACATCCTTGAACTCCACCTCACCCCGCATCGGTTGGGAATAACCGTCAATATTTTGATCCAGGTTATTTTCCGAATTCATCAGTTCCAGGATGCGGCGGGCACCTGCCAATCCCAGGGAAATTCGGGAATATGCAAATATTCCCGAAAACGTTGGGAAATCCAACATTAATAATAAGCCAAAATAGGCGATCACATCACCGGCATTAATCAAACCCATTTTAAAAAGGAGCAAGGCGTGCAGCAGACCAACACCCAGGGCAATGGATAATAGAAGGTATGGCAGGAATTTTGCCTCCTCATCCCCCTGACGCACGATAGCCTTGCGATACCGTTCCGCCTGACCGATAAACCGCTGCACTTCCACAGCTTCCTGCGATGCACTTTTTACGGTTTCAATTCCGTCCAACACCTCCGACAGCCGTGTGTTTAATTCACCAAACGATGCCCTGACTTCGTCAGTAATGGGACGTAATTTATTTAAATAACCACGAATGGCTATAAAAAAAATGATGATGAATACAACTGGCGTGATGACCAAAGCAGGATGATACGTCGGGGCAATAATTAATGGCATGATCAGGAAGTTCAACGAACCAATAACCATATTGAAGCCCGGGCTGAACATAAAATTCACTTCCCGGACATCATTTGTTGCCCGTGCCATCGTATCACCCACCGGCTGCAGGTTGTGAAAGGTCATGCTTTTTCCCAACAAGCTGGTATACAATTCATTGCGTACGTTTTTTTCAATCCGTTGAGCAATCCATTCGAATCCAAAGTTCCTGCCAAACTGCACAATTCCGCGAAAGAATTGTGAACCTGCCAGAATTAATGCCAGCTGTCCCAATTCCGAAAAGGGAATGGGATTTTCCAGCACCATGTTCAGGGCGCGTCCGGTCATCATCGGCAATAATGCTGCAAGTACTGCATTTCCCAATGCCCCTACAAGTGCCATGGTAATCAAAGGCCATTGATGACTGGCATGGGAAGCAACCCACTTGATCGCAGAACTGCGGTTTGTGGTATACATTTTTTGAATGGTAAATTCTGAGATTTCCTGTGTCATGGTATCAACAATCCACTTCGCCAATTCGAAGCGACCTCAAGTTTACCATAAAATTCCACCTAATTAGATAATTGTCTATCGGGTTTCGGTTTTAATTTTTTCCAATTTCATGCAAACGGAATTCATCCGTTAATCAAACCCTTCGGTTCCGGAAACCTGAGGATGAATTTTGTTCCCCCATTATTCTCAAGTTCAATGGTTCCTTTTAATTGTCGGCTTAACACACTAACCAATTGCAAACCCAAGGTTTCAGTTTTCCGATGATCGATGTCATGGGGAAAACCCGCCCCGTTATCCTCCACAACCAAATCATACCAATGCTCGCCACTTTGATTTATTACCGGATGTAAACGGACAATAATTTTTCCCCGCCTACCATCAGGAAAAGCATGTTTTAGAGCATTGGAAACCAGTTCATTAACGATTAACCCCAATGGAATGGCTGTGTCCACACCCAATAGAACATCCTTCACATCTGTCTGCAAGGTTATTCTGCCACCGATGGCAAATGCGTTTGTTAAATAACCCGTAAGACGTTGGAGATAATCTGGAAAATTAACCTGGGCAAGATTGCTTGCCTGATACAATTCCTCGTGAATCAGGGACATGGATCTCACCCGCGCTTGTGTTTCCAAAAAAGCATCAGCTATCTGTGGATCATTGATATGATCAGCCTGCAAACTAATCAAGCTTGTGATAACCTGTAGATTATTTTTCACCCTGTGGTGTATCTCCCGCAGTAGAACTTCCTTTTCTTCCAATGCACTCTTCATGTTTTCGTCCGCCCGGCGGCGTTCAATTGCCATTGCAATCTGGTTGGAGACAAACACCATCATGTCCAATTGTTCTTCAGTAAACCGAACCCCTTCTTTATAACTTTGAACAACCATCACTCCGATTGTTCGTCCGCGTTCTTTAAGGGGAACTCCGAGCCAATCCAGGGAAGGTGTCCCCTGTGATTCAACCTCCCCCAGTCGTTCCAATGCCCTAAAATCATCCGGAGAGACAAAACAGGGTTCACCAGTTCTAAGAATATAATCTGTCAACGTTCTTCCAATTTTTCTTGGGGGTGGAGGTATATCGTATGTGTCGACAAAATAATCGAATGAAATCATTTCATCTTCAGAGTGATAGGAAGCAATAAAGAAATTTTCTGCAGGCATTAAATCACTCAACACATGATGGATCAATTGATAAAGGTCCGATAAATTATGAGCGGAAAAAGCTGCTTCAGCTATCCGATAAATGGCTTTTTGCATCTGCTCGGATTGTTTACGATCGGTTATGTCTTGAAGAGTCCCTTGCTGGAAAGTATGGTCTGGGTCATCCACAACCGGCTGGGATGTGTCCAGCACCCAAATCATCCTTCCATCCTGGGTGAACATCCGATATTCCTGGCTAAAACCAGCGCCTGGATCGCCGCCACCTTGGTCAATACTTAATATCCGTTCCCGGTCCTCAGGATGAATCTGTTGCGCCCATAATCCTTGAGATTCCAACCATTCTGTTTGTGAAAAACCGAGCCACTTTTCAATTTGGGGGCTGATATATGTCCATTGCTTTGAGCGACAACTTTCCACCTGGTAAATAATCACAGGGCTTTGTTCCACAAGTGCCAGGCTTTTCCGCTCTGAGGTTTCCCGTTCCTGGATAAGCCGGCGGAACCACTCGGATAACAACCAGCAAAAACAAGCCACAATTATCAAGATTACAACAAAAATAAAATTATATCCTTCCCCCTCAACTCCTCCATAAAGAAACCAGAGAGTATATGTAACCCATGAGATAAAACTAAACAACAGTGAACTGAAAGAATTGATCAATAAACTGGCAGCGATGGGCGGCAACAAAAAAACCGGCAGGATATCGTTAATCCGATCGGCAGGAAAATATAGAGGGATTCCAATGATTGAGAAAAGGAAAAACACCCCACCTGCCCAATCAATCCTTCCCCACTTCACGTAATGAAAACATATGACCAGGATCCATAAACCTGTGATAATACCAACCAGATGTGAAGGTAATTGGATTGAATCGATCACTAAATATGAAAATAATGTTTTTCCAAGCAATAAAAATACACCAATGATGGCTGCACCCAGCAATGATAACAATACTTCACAGCGCATGTCATCCAGTGTGGGCACATTGCGAACATCAAACCACCGGGCGATGGATTTCAAAAAAGGTTCCCTCCTTTGAAGATTTGGCTGTGATTACCAGATTTCTGCCTTCCTGTTTCGCCCGGTAAAGCGCTTTATCTGCCCGGATCAACAATGAAATTAATGTGTCCTCATCACTTTGAATGGAAGCAACCCCCAAACTGATGGTTACGGGTATTGGACCTGCGGAAGTTAGGATTGGGGTTGAACAAATATCCTGCCGGATTCGCTCTGCAACCCGGATTGTATTGGTCATGTCACTATTGGGGAATAATAAAATGAATTCATCTCCGCCGTAACGTCCAATGGAATCGCTTTTTCTTGCATTATGGCTGCAGCGGCTGGCAATATTACAGATGATTTCATCCCCTACCAGGTGACCATAGGTATCATTGATTTTTTTAAATTCATCCGTATCAATGATAATCAAGGAGAAATTCTTATGGTCTTGAAATGCATCCAAAATCATCATCTGGGCAATCTCAAACAGACGCCTGCGGTTGAACAAGCCGGTCAGTTCATCCGTCATTGCCAGATGATGAACTTCACGATACAAACGGGAGTTTTCAATCGTTATGGCAACCTGACTGGCAAAGATAATTAATGCTGGAATATCTGCTTCCAGTAATTCCTCACCCCATAACCACATGGAACCGATTATCTCATCACTGATTGTCAAAGGTAAAATGATTCCATGAGTTGAAGGTGTTATGAGTGCATAATCACATATTACCTTCACCTGATCAGGCTGGAATTTTTCCAGAATTTTATTTGCCAACAATAGGGCATTGGCATTAAAACGAGGCTCAGTAATCGGCTCAATTACAGGAATTTCGCCGGATTGCAAAATCTCATGATCAATATCCTCCAATGACAGGTCTCCCAACATTTTCATTCTTTCAGGATCATTTAACGTTGGAGAAGGGAAATTAATAGAAAACTTTTGGGAACCAGGTTTCTTGAGGATTAACATACTCATTAAGCGAAGTTCTTCCAATTCTTCACCCAAGGTTTCCAATTCCCGGTCCATCGGTGATGCAGTCTCAATCCGTGTGGCAATATGCGATAATGCCGTAATCAATGAATTTGCCCGTTCCAGCTGGGTTCTCCGCTGCTGTTCTGCCTCAACGGATTGTCCTTTGGCAATCACCAACGCCACCTGGGCGGCAATCTGGTAGCCATGAAATATTTGATCATCAGTAAATTTATGGTGGTCATAATAACCTATCAACATGGCACCCAGTTTTTTTCCATCTGCAATGAGAGGGAAAACCAGGAAAGAATGCAGCATGAAACGGGCAGCCAGATCAGGTGATACATATTGTGAGTGAAAAACGTCATCCACGATCACAACTGTCCCCATTTGTAAACTGGACTCTGTTAAAGAAACTTCACCCGGTCTTGTCCGTAATGCATAATATTCAGGACCATAAGCAGAAGACGCTGCTCCAGGCAGGGGTTGTTGAGTCTCCTCGTCCCATTGGGTCAAATTCACACCATCTGCCCCAAACCAGTCCGCGACTTTATCAACAATTAATTTCAACATATTATTAAGGGATCTGGCTTTCAATCCAATCTCAGTAATATCATGGAGTAATTCCAAAAACTCGGCTCGACCACTCGTTTCCTGAAATAATTGAGCATTTTCAATTGCCATGGCTGCCTGACCTGCGAATGCAAATAACTGTTTGGCACTTTTTTCATTGAAAAAGCCAGGGGTCGTGGCATCAAGGTTAATAAATCCGATTACTTTTCCCTTGATAATAATGGGAGCGCTGACAAATGAGCATAACCACTCAAATCCAGATCTGATCTTCCAGTTGGCATCTTTTTTTGTATCCGGAATGACCAAAGGAAGATGTGTCAAAACCATAGTGTTGTAATTATTGGTTTCTGTCGTATTAAAACTGATGGATTCAACCAGATCTTTCACACCCAAAGCCTCATATCCCCGCGCCCGGGCAATATGGGTCCAACCTTCCGCGTTAATCATTGTGATATTACCGGCATCATGCGGCACTACCTGATCAATAATGACTAATATGCGATCCAAAACTTCATTGATATCCAACGTACTGGAAAGCAAATTTGCGGAATCCCGCAGGGCATCCGCCAGGATACGTTGTTCATATTCGGCTTGTTCCGCCAACTTTTTCTCAGTAACATCCCGTAATATGCCTAAAGAACCCACATACTTCCCATCTGCATCCAACCAGGGTGCAGCTGTGATGGCAATAAATCGGTGGCTGCCATCTGGTTTAACGATTGAGAATTCGTATTCCCCCTTGAATCCTTCTTTACGTAGATTGGATTGATGTCGAATAATTTCATATTGATCCGGGGATGTAAATTCAGTAATAGTACGACCCAGTAATTCTCCGGGTTCGACTCCAAACATCAAATCAGCTGCAGGATTGGTAAATATGAATTTTTCATCCATATCAACAATGGTGACGCCTTCACTCTGATTCTCAACCAGCAAGCGATATTGCTCCTCGCTTTGTCGGAGGCATTTTTGCAGTTCGTGCTTGTTAAATGCCATTTCAAGTGTAACCAGTAAGAGACGTTCTTCAAAAGGTTTTAAGACATATCCATATGGATCCGTGGTTTTCGCTCTGGATAGAGTCTCTTCGTCTGCGTAGGCTGTCAGGTATACGATGGGAACATCATGTTTTTCCCGGATATATTGAGCAGTGGTAATACCATCCCACTCTCCATCCAGAGCAATATCCATCAGAATTAAGTCGCGTACTTGTTGGAGAACGGCTGTCAATGCGTCCCTGCCGGTGTTGACTGTATCCATAACCCCATAACCGGCTTTCCGCAAACAACTTCGAATGGATTGTCCAATAATTGCATCGTCTTCAACGATTAATATGGCAAGTTCGGCAATACCCATAAATCCGCCTTTCCACCTCCATTATGACGAATTGATTTAAAAACACAAGGGGATTTGGCTCTACAGATTTGTTAAGGCTGGAGACCGGGCAGCCAGATTTCCAACCCTGCTTCCTTCAAACGTACAACGGAATGGTATGACTCTGAAACCGGGATTTCCACACGTTGAACCCAGGCATTATTTTCCTCAGAAAATGCACGATCTCTATTTTGTATCATTTGGTTAAATTCATCACTTATGATGATTGAGAATCGTTGGTGATTCAAATCATCATAAAATTTCTCAAGATAAGAAGCATTACCAGCCATCGCCATCTCCATCAACCAAACCTTTTCATATTCAGGTTCAAACTTGATGGGATGAACATAATTAAAAGTAATCAAATGTCTTTCAGATAAAAACAGGGCGTTTCCGGGATTTTCATCAAGATATTGTTGGATGGTTTCAATCACTCTGGTGGTTGTCTCATTCGATGGCATTGCAATGGGATAACCAGAATTTAAAAATTGGAGCCCAGGTAGAAGAACCACCAATCCCACCCACAACCATGATATGTTGAATTGAACCACCTTTTCCATATCAGGATTGAACCGATCAAAAAATATGTAAACACCAATCACAACCAGAAAGAAGAGCGCAGCATCCAGGTTGTGCAAGTTACTCCCACCGCCGATTTTTACACTGACGATAATACCACCTGCGATAAAAACTCCCAGGATACCCCCCAACATCAATAAACGCAGAGGATGCCAATTTCTCCTCTTATTGAAAACCATAATGGTCAACAAAATCATGACTGGCAAAATTGCATAGACAGCCCCCTTCAATATCCCGGGGGGATATGTGGAATTCGGCAGTAATCGATTCCAAAGAAGGGGAGATTGCAAAGCAGAGTCAAAGACTTCCGGTGAATTTCCGGATAACCCTTTATAAATATGATTTGTCAGCCATGCAGAAATGGTCCCTATCAAGGTCCATAAAAATGGTAATGAGAAATATTTCAACCAGTCCTGTTTTGAATATGGCGTCTCCAATATAAATAACACTGCTGCCAGCAAACCCGGAACTGGATACCAATTAATCCGGCTGATGCCTGCCCAAATGCTGGCTGCCACAACGACAATAAGCGATCTCCATGGCTTTCGCAGATCAAACCATGCCAGAACCGGCACCGTGCAAAGGATCAAATGATAGTAGACAGGTCCTTGAAATAAAAAAACAAAACCAAACAGACCAACCAGCAAGGCTCGATATTTATTCTCCAATTTTAATCGCCGGACAAGCAGCCAGATTGCAAGAGCATTACATCCAATCCAGAGGATCACCTGCCAGAGACGGTGAAACCAAATGGGAAGGGTAAAGAAAAACGGAACCGCCTGCATCAGGTAACGGGTTGGATGCAGAATGGGTAATGGCAGCAATTCACCATAAATTGATCGTGCAAAAAACAAGGATCCATAAAAATAACGACTGCCTTCTGACCATCCCAAGGATAAAGGTGTGGTCTGGATTTCAGGAATGAACAAAATTATCCGAAAATAAGCGCTGAATATCAGTACAGATCCAAAGAAAGAACCGATAAATTGCCCTTTCCTCCTCAAACCATGAATAATGATCGTACCTGCCAGGATTACATTCCAAAGCAGCCAAAGACGCATATTAGGTGCGTTCATGGAGGCAAGTTCTGCTCCGTAGATAATCCAGACGAAGAAAAAAACCAACCCCATCAATGGGATTAAGTTCCAGTATTTCATCTGCTGCAACCACCCTGCCAGCCGCTTTAGTTGGATGGAGATTTTCATCCAGGCTCCGCTTGCTGTGATTCCCAGCAAAATAATTCCGGCAATGCCTTCCGTAACAAATAACGCCAGAATAGCCAACCAAAACCAGGTGAAACCTCCTGCCAGGTTTCCACTTCCCCATCCTGTTGTCCAGGCATAATGAATGGATATGATCGACAAAATCAGGTTAATGATTAAGATCAGCCGGATGGTCCATACAGAATTCGGTTTGTTCATATATTATTCGCCTGTATCTGCTGCTTTATTTGCCGGTTGGATCAATCCAGTCATGAAGAACACTCCAGGAAGGCTTGCCATCATTTGTAATACACGGATTAACAAAGCTAATGCCATAATATTTTGACTGGAAATACCTCCATAATGGCTAAAAATGACAATCAATGATAATTCTTGTAGACCATATCCGTTAATGGATACTGGCAACTGGGTAATGAAGTAACTCATACTCCACAATCCAGCAATTTGCCAGAATGAGATTGTCTCCCCCATTCTCCCAAAGAATAGAAGAAGGGTAAGAAACAACATTATCATATGGACAAAAGTGAATCCAAATGAAATTAATAATGATCTCGGGTTGGACATCCACAATTGAGTCGCTTTCCAGGCGGATTGCAACAATTTTTTAATTCCATATTTTATTTTTTTCAAAAATCCCACAAATGTAAATGCCCAGGCACTTCGTCCATTCATTGACATCGGTAAATTTGGAAAAGGCATGGTAAATAAATCCACCATGCCAATGGGCAAGACAACTGCCATTCCCGCCATGCCAATCAATCGATCCATCACCAGGGATGCCGCAGCTACTGCCGCATCCACCTTCAGGCGTACCGCACCAGCAAATCGCACCACATCCCCCCCAATGGTGGTTGGCAGAAAATTGGACGCAAATAAACCAGCAAAAACCAGTTGAATGGTTTTCCATATCGATATATCAATATTCGCTGAATGCAAGAGGTTATACCAACGCAGTGCGACAGCCAACCGGGATATGAATGTCAGACCCAATGCCAGAAGAAAATAAGGCAGGGAGATCATCAAAACCGCATCCTGGATGGTCTGCCATCCTTCATGCACAAGTAAATAGATCAATAAACCTAATGATATGATTGTCCCGGCGATCCGTAACACAATGGATCGTCGATCTGGTTGCTTGTGCAATTGGGGTGAAGAATCAGAACTCATTTCCCGGCTTCGGTTTGATTTCTGAATGATTCACCCGGCGGATGGGAAACACCAATCACCTTTCGAATTGTGTATGTCGGCTTGTCCTGGGATTCATGATATGTTCTGACCAGGAGTTCAGCAATCAATCCCATCAAAATGGATTGAACTCCAAGGATAAAGATCATGGTTGCCATTTGGAAGAAAGGTGATTCCAATACTGGTATTTCCCAGAAAATCCTTCGGACAGCAAGGTATATGAGTGTCAACGTGCTGACGATGATTAATATCAAGCCAGCACCCCCAAATAAATAGATGGGCTTGTTTGCATAAAAACTCAAGAACTTGACTGTCAGAAGGTCCAGAATTACTTTAAATGTGCGTTCCAGACCATATTTGGCTTTGCCAAACTTCCTTGGATGATGTTGCACCGGAACTTCCAATATTTTGGATCCAACGGAATTGGCATATACTGGAATGAATCGATGCATTTCGCCATATAAACGAAAGCCCGTAATGACTTCCCGGCGATAGGCTTTCAGAGTGCATCCATAATCATGTAGCCGAACGCCGGTTATCCAGGATATCAGGCTGTTTGCCATGTTCGATGGCAGTGTGCGGGTCAGGTAATTATCCTTGCGATGTACTCGCCATCCACTTACCACATCATAACCCTCATTGATCTTATCCAACATCATTGGGATATCCTGCGGATCATTCTGAAGGTCGGCATCCATTAAAACAATCACATCGCCGGAGGAATGATCGATTCCCGCCGCGATGGCTGCCGTCTGACCAAAATTCCTCCGCAGGAGAACCACCCGGATATGTGCTGGATCCTTTTTTGCCAGATTCTCCAATAATTCGGATGACCGGTCACGGCTGCCATCATCAACCAGTACCGCTTCCCATTCCAGTTGGACCGGTGATAAAGCCGTATTGATTGCTTCATACAAGAGGGGTATATTTTCTTCTTCGTTATAAATAGGAATGACAATGGAAAGATTCATGGGTCTATTTTTTTGTACGTATCTTTGGAGATGGTAAATTGGATTATATCATACCGATAATTTTCTTTAATAAACCTGTCTCTCCCTGTTAACCCTTTTTTCGGTAATAATCCCAAATCCAACATCCTAGAAGAAATGCAAGGCAAACTCCGACAATTACACCGGTCACGACAAAGAATGGGAGTTTACTTCCGACTTTAAAATATCGGCTGAGATACCACTGCGTGAAAAATACCAGGAAAATGCCTTCCACTACAAACCAACGCCAAATCCATGGATCATGATGCCTCTGCGCCCATATCCAGGACCATCCTGCCATTAATGCCAGCCAAACCAGGAACATGGTGCGGTAGCGTGGGTTGTCCCACATATCACCTCCCGCCCTGAGCGATGAAATAAGGATCCAAACAATACAAAAACCCATTGTCCAGAATAATATTCTTCGATCTTTGCGGGGTTGGGCTTTAAACACCGTAAAGAAGCCATAAATGAGGATTGGAATTAACGCATACCACCCAATGGAACGATATATACTGATTCCCTTGCGGAGGGGTAATGCTGTTTCAATGATGGTAGCTGGTAAAACCGGTTGTGCCAGTCCATAACCGGTGATGAATGGCAGGTGCAACGATTCTGGTAATTGCTCGAGGATATTCTGGACCATGCCGGATGCTCTTAATGTTAATAAGGCATCCCAGCTGGCTGCATCCGCCAGCCACTTCCATGAAAAGAATATCACGGCTATGCCGGAAAATAATAAAATTATCAGACCCGTGATGCGTAAAAAATGATTTTCTGATAAATTTTCCACCCAGAACCAGACAGCCAGCATCACGGCTATGGGCAAGGCTGCCCTCCAGGAAAAAACCACCATAATTCCCAAACTTGTCAATCCTGCAAGAATCCGCCAAATATTTTTACCATTCTTCTCATAACCCACGACCACCCAAAAGGCAATCGCACTCAATCCCAACAGGAAAGGCTCACGCATTTGAGAGGCACCGAGCAAAATGGATTCCGGATAAAGGCTGAAAATCCAGGTTGATGCCATCGCCACGCCCTCACCCCAGCGATGGTTGATTGATTTCCAGAAAAACGGAACACCGATTGCTCCCGCAAAGGCAGTCAGAATTAATATCAGGAGGGGGCGCATGGCATCCGGGCTAAGGATTCGATAGATCGCTGCGCTTATAATCAGCAGCCCGCCGTATTGATCCATGGAATATTCCTGACTGAAGGCTGCCAACAAGGATTGATCCGAGACTGCCAGCTGCCATGCCTGTTGATCCCGATGATAGGCATCATAAAAGAGATACCCGGCATTTTGAACGACTTCATCATCACCGTAAACCGGCAAAGCCTGACTTAACCCCACACCGATAAACAGACGCAGAACAAATGCCAAAACCATCATCCAGGCAAGTATCCGCCCGCGCCCAGCCCAACGCCAGGCAGCCTGAAGGAGGAAAACACAGATAAACAACAACAATCCTGCAGCCAGCCAACCCATCCAAAAATTACCCGGACTGAGAGCACTGATTCCAGCTCCCCCAAGAAATCCAACCAGTGGCAGAGAAAGGAGGCGGAGCAGGGCACGTGATTTATTCATTCAGACCCCCATTTGTTCCATCTGGAGGAAAACCATCCAATGAAATATCCACGCGTCGATCCCAGGTGTATAAATTGGCGTCAATTCGTGCCTGTTCACCTAGTTGGGAGATTTTCCAGGGATTTTGAAGGAGGTCGCCAAATGCCATGATCCAGGCATCCGGATCATCCGGAGGACAAAACATGGAATTGGAAGAATTTAATACTTCATGAATAACCGGCAGATCGCTGCTTAGGATTGCCCTGCCGGCTGCCAGATAATCAAACATCTTCATCGGGCTGCAAATATCCGCTGAATTTCCTCCACCGCTGCCAGCAATATTCCGTCCATACGGCATTAATAGGATATCTGCCGCTGCCTGGTACATTGGCAAATTCTGATTTTCAACGAAACCGGTCAGTACCACGTTATCCACGCTTTGTTCTGCCAGTTGATTCCTCAGCAAGGATACGTGGTCTGGTCGCCCCCCCACCCAAATAAATTGAACCTGCGGAAAAGCTCTTGCAAGGGCCAGCAAAATGTCCGTTCCCCTGCCGGAATAACACTGTCCGCTATAAACTGCTGTCAGTTGATCCCTCAATCCCAATTCAGCCCGGGCATCCTTTGCAGATGGATTGGCAAGGTGATGTTCCAAATCACACCCGTTTGGGGCAATTTTCATCTGGTAGTCAGGGAAACGAATGTTAAATTCTTCATCCACCACCCGGCGTAAAGCCGAGGTGATGAACAGGATCCGCTTTTGCCCTGTTTGACCTGCAAAAGTACGCAGCCAGAGAGG
>ERZ1026814.506-NODE-506-length-21077-cov-7.531885_pt1 | contig 21077 bp, 10 predicted proteins | sample MGYA00520871_ERZ1026814 | MGnify/ENA primary metagenome ERZ1026814 (study PRJEB33270, sample SAMEA104284478) | anaerobic digester metagenome | biome: Anaerobic digester microbiome; feature: mesophilic sludge digester; material: Anaerobic digester biomass | place... | reverse complement strand
GGGGAGGGGAGGGGGGAGGGGGAAGGAAGTAGGGTGTTGGAGAGAGAGATCTGGCGGGCGGAGTGATGTGGGGGGTGAGGGTGGAAGGAGAGTGATGTTTTTTTTTTCAAGCAGAAGACGGCATACGAGATCTAGTACGGTCTCGTGGGCTCGGAGATGTGTATAAGAGACAGCTCCAGTCCCCGCCGGAGGAACGGCATCGCAGGAAACCGTAAGGTCGGCGGGCACCCCTCGGAGAACCGGAGAAACATCATCACCCACGGTGATGGTAAAGACTTCGGTATCGAAGCATGCACCCAACGTGGCGGTGACGGTTATCTTCGCCGTACCCGGCACTTCCGAAGCGGTGAAGGATGGAATATTCGGGTTGATGCCCGTGGAAAGTCCGTTGGAGAGTCCGATGTCATCACCCGAAACCGTCCAGGTGAATACTGTAGAAGCATTGGCAGGCTGTGCCGACAGGAGGATAGCCGGGATTTCACTTTCCGGACAGTAAGTCCCCAGGTCAGCCAGCGGATCAATGGTCATTATCTTACCTGCCGGGATGTTCACCGAAACAGAGGTCGTGCAGTTGTTGGCATCGGTGATGTTCACCGTGTAGATGCCTGCTGCCAGGCCAGTGGCGGTTGGTGCGGTTTGCACCGGCACCGTATTCCAGGCATAGCGATAAGGTGCGGTTCCACCGCTCACATCAACGGTAGCCGTTCCATCAGCCGCACCCTGGCAGCTCACCCCTTCGAAAGAAGTGATCACTGCCGACAGTTGGGCAGGTTGGGTGATGGTCACCGTCTGAACAGCGGAGCAACCTTTGGTATCCACCACCATGGCGGTGTATATCCCCGCTTTGAGGTTGGTCACCGAGCTGCTGTTCAGGAAGCTGCTGCTGGGGATGATAAAGCCCAGGGCATCTTTCCAGGCAAAGCTGTACTCCCCGCTTCCGCCGGAGGCTTCCACGCTGGCACCGCCGGTGGCTTCACCCCAGCATGACGGGTTGACAACTGCCTTCACAGTGAGGACTAGGCTGACCGGATCGGTGATCTGGAACCCTCCCGTTGCCGAACATCCATTCATGTCGGTCACCGTGTAGGTATAGACACCCGCCACCAGGTTGGTAAAGATTCCCGTGGTATTTGTCAGACCTGTGCTCAACTTGTAGTTTAAGGTACCTGTTCCGCCGGAAGCAAACAACTGAACCCCGCCGGTCTGGTTACCGGAGCAGTCGGCATCGGTGACCACGGGTGTACCCAGGGTAACCGGTGTTGCCGGCTGGCTGACCACCGCGGTGGCAGTTGTGCTGCAGTTGTTCTTATCCGTAACGGTTACGGTATAGATTCCTGCCGCCAGATTGACAGCCGTAGCGGAAGTCTGTACCGGGGTTGTATTCCAGGAATAGCTGTAGGGCGGCGTTCCGCCGGTCACCGAGGTGACGGTGGCCATTCCCGTGGAGGTTCCGAAGCATTTCACATCGATTCCGGAAGCTGTCACCGCCAGCGGTGTCTGCGGACCCGGGACGGTCACATAGACGGTTGCCGTACATCTGTTGTAGTCGGTAATCGTCACGGTATGGTTCCCCGCTGTCAGATGATCAGCCATAAAGGTATTCTGACCATTGCTCCACAGATAGGTATAGGGCGCTGTTCCACCGCTTGCCACCACCAGGGCACTTCCGTCGTTTCCGCCATAGCAGCTGACCGGGTGGACCACCACAGGTGTGCCGCCTACCGGTGCAGGCTGTTCAATTTCTATGACCGCCACCACCTGGCATCCGCCTGCATCAGTCACCTGAACGGTGATCAGACCTGCGGTCAGTCCGGTAGCTATCGAGGTGGCATTGGGACCGGAAACGTCGTTTTGCACAAATCCGTTGCTCCATACAAAGTCATAGGGCGATTTTCCGCCGTTGACCACCAGGGTTGCCCGGCCATCATTTCCGCCATTACAGGTAACGTCCTTCCAACTGGTGAATACTGCCGTCAGTCCGTTGGGATCGTTCAGTACCACTGCAGTGGTTTCCTCACACCCGTTGGCATCGGTGGCGGTAACCAGGTACGTCCCGGCGGTAAGTCCGGTTGCCGTAGCACCGGTCTGGCCATTGCTCCAGAGATAGGTATAAGGAGGTATTCCGCCGCTTGCCTCTGCCGTGGCCGAACCGTTAATATTTCCTTCACAACTCGGGTTGGTCGTAGCCGTGATGACCACCTGAACCGCGGACTCCGGCTGGAGAATGTCGACCCAATTGGAAGTCACCATGCAGCCATTGGCATCTTTCACCACCACCTGATAGCTTCCGAAGGTCAGACCGGTGGCCGTTTTGTCGGAAGAACCGTTGCTCCACTCATAGGTGTAGGGTTCGGTACCGCCTGTGACGGTCACCGTTGCCTCACCATCGTTGCCACCGAAGCAACTTACATGGCCGTCGGCAGGCACCGAGGCTTCCGCTGTCAGCAGTGCCGGTTGGGTGATGATCACATTGATGATCTCTTCACAACCGTTGGCATCGGTCACCAGGATGGTGTAATTGCCGGCTGCCAATCCGCTTTGCCATGCTTCATCGTCTGCACCACCCCTGTCGAGCCAGTCGTAGGTATAGGGAGCCGTACCACCGGCCGCAGCCACGGCGGCGGAGCCGTCACTTTCTCCGTAGCAGCTCACCGGCTGGTTGTCTGTTTCTTCTACCACCAACTGGTCGGGCTGGGTGATTTCTATGTTCTTCAGCACCGCCATGCAGCCGTTACCGTCGTAAATTACCACCTTGTACAACCCTGCCGGGATGTCCATGATATCTTCTCCGGTCGATGCAAAGCCGTTGCTGCTGTCCCAGTCATAAATATAGGTACCCGGACCCGTGCCGCCCGATACAGTGATCGAGATCGCCCCGTCACTGCCACCATAGCAGCTCACATCCCTATGCATATCCACAATGGCGGTCAGTCCGCCCAGATCCCGGATCATCACACCGTCGACTACTTCGCATCCGTTGGCATCCCTGACCGTTACCTGGTAAGCACCTGCCACCAGGCCTGTGATCGTTGAACTGCCATAGGTTGTTTCCTGGAATCCGTTGCTCCAGATGTAGGTATATGGGGCCGTGCCACCTTCGGCCATGGCCGTGGCCTCACCGTGGTCCTCATTGCAACTCGCATCACTGGTCACTTCTGCCGTCACCAGCAGCGGCAACGGTTCTGTCAGCGATACCTCCGCCGTGGCCTCGCAGCCTCTGGCATCGGTCACAGTCACATCGTAGGTGCCGGCTATCAACCCTGTGGCCAACGCATTCGTAGAGCCATTGCTCCAGAGGATTTGGTAAGGAGGTGTTCCTCCCGAAACCATTACTGTTGCTGTTCCGTCGTTTCCGCCATAGCAGCTTACATCACCAGTGGATGAAACAGAAGCTTGCAGTACCGGAGGTTCCGTAAGGGTAACACTCCGTTCCAGGCTGCAACCGTTGCCGTCGGTAATGATAGCAGTGTAGGTACCCGGACCAAGATTTGGCCAGGTATGGGTATACGCATTTTCAATGGTGACATCGGTCAAACCACCGGCAATCCAGTGAATGGTAAAAGGATAGGGTGCGCCCTGCATGTTGATGGTCAGGGCTCCGTCGTCTTTGCCGCTGCAGGAAACATCAGTCGCCGACAGATTGATCGTCCCGGGTGTGTAAACCACCAGTTCGACAATATCAATGCCGTAGCAGTCACCATTGGCAACCCGTGCCCAAACATTGGCCGTGGTTGACAGGTAGGATTCCTTATCCAGGGGTTCCGTGGCATCCTGTGCATGGGTGTAGGAATCGTAATAGGTCACTGTAACACCTTCCGGAACTTCATGGTCATAATAACTTGTGCTGACCCTGCCGTCCGCATCTTTGAGGGCGAAGTAAGCCTTTGGATTTCCATCGGTGGTCACGGCGCACTCCTTCAGCTCAGCCATCCAGGTCTGGATCAAAGGACAAAGAATTATAATTGTCGGCGTGTCGTTGTCCACCGCCGTGCCAGAGATGTCAGTAACAGTACCGCCGTCGGGATCTTCGCCCGTGGCCAATGCCGTGTTCAGCACATGCCCCGCATCGATGTCGGCCTGGGTGATTGCATAGGTGAAGCTCGCAGTGCCAGTTCCCGCAGGGGCCAAGGTGCCAGGTACCACAGCCAGACCAATGAGACCAAGTTTCTCATCGTCAATGACCAGGTCGCTGACCGTAACGTTACCAGTGTTGGTAACCACAAACGTGTAAATGATCTTATCGCCAACTTTTGCAGCCGTCGGGTCACCCTGGTAGTCGCCGGTCTTAACCAAAGCGATCGAAGGACTCTGAGGCAGAGGCTCAGTATTTTCTCCAGTGTCCGTGACATCATTATCCTGCGGATCCTTCGCCGTAACTGTTGCTGTGTTGCTGAAAACACCCGCATCAATGTCAGCCTGTGTCAGCGTATAAATGCCCTTGATCGTCGAGCTATTGGTGGCTCCCGGTGCCAGTGAGGCGATCGGTCCTCCCGTGATGCTCCCGTTCGGTGTCACCAGAAGAGGATCCGTGACCGTCACATTGTACAGCGTCACATCGCCCGTGTTTGTGACGGTGAAGGTGTAGGAGATGGTCTCTCCCGCCTGCGCTATGCCGTCTGAGTTGGCGTCATTCCAAGTCCCTTCCTTGATCAGGTCGATCGAGGGATTATTGTTGACGTTGATTGTTTCCTCCAGGTCATTGCCTTCATCAGTCGGATCATGTTCAGCACTTTCGGCTTTTGTGGTGTAATTGGTGATTGTATTCCCTCCCTGGCCGACATCGACCTTCCCGGTTAAAACCAATGTGGCTGAAGCGCCAGGCAAAAGGCTAAAACCATTCCATACTCCTGTTCCTGTATTATAGACACTATGAGTTGGTGAAACAGAATACCCCGTGAGAGTAATTCCGGCAGGTAAAAGGTCAGTAAGGCTTACGGCTGCAGCTTCATCGGGTCCGTTGTTTGTTACTGTAATGGTGAACTGCACCACATCACCCTCATTGGGTGTTGAGGTAGCACTTGAAAGCGATTTCACCGTCACCAGGTCGGCACAGGGATCCACAGTTACTGTAAATCCACAGGTTGCCGTATTTCCAATTCCATCGGTTACGGTATAGATAATCCATGTTTCTCCGGAATTAAATGTCTGTTCTCCAACATATCCACTGCCCGATCCGGTGGTTTTACCTGTCATCACCCAGGTAAGGGTTGGAGAAACTGTGCAATTGTCGCTTACATCAGGGTTTTCAGGGGTATATGTAATGCTGCAACTCCCAGTATGATTAGGAAGAAGCACAGATTGCGGACATGTTATGGACGGATTTTCATCGTCCGGGGTATCGGCAATGGTAACATTTCCCAGATAAACCGCACAACTGCCATTTCCCCACCTCACCCAGGCATGGTAAGTAGCCGCATCAAGATTTGGAAACGTATAGGTTCCGCTATTGTCATCAACCGTAGTGTAGGTGATCCCGTTGTCTATACTGAAAGAGATGCTTGTTTGAGCAGGATAATCAGGAAAAGAAAAGGTGATTGAACCATTTTCCTCATAACAAGTGGCATCCACATGAGATACTGTAGCACCGGGTAATGGAGTCACATTTAACAGCGTTGATTGTACTTCAGAGCAAATGTTATTTAATGTACTTACTTCCACGCTGTAACTATTTCCTGACATCGCTTCAGTAACACCACTGATGGTTAACGCCGAAGTACCCGCACCACTATAAATACCACCATCGGTAATCAGTGTAGTGCCAAGATACCATTTATATATAATATCGCCAGTAGGTATAGGTATCGTTGTATCATCGTCCGTAGAACCTGTTGTTCCGAAGTTGGTAACGCGAACTCCCGATGTAGTTGCAGTAAAGGTTATAGTTTCACCTGCACAAACAGGGGATGGATTCTGTGTAATCACCGGTACTGTCAGAACATCGCTGGTGATAACTGCTGGTGCAGTGGCTTGAGAACCTGCATTTACTACTCCGTCGCCATCCACTCCCGATGGGGATAAATTCGCATAATCCAATCTGTTATTGTCATCCAGATCGGCCGCAGTATAGCTGCCAGCTCCTTCAATGGCATCCGGACAACCATCGTTATCGCTGTCATTATCCAGATGGTCAAATATCCCATCCTTATCCGTATCCCGTGATAATGAACAAAATTCCATAGAAGTAATAGCAGTAGTTATTGTATTAGTTAAACCATCAATTTTCCCTGATTTTATCACTACTTTATCAACCGGACCTGAAAACGATGTTGTAAATACATTCTCAGTAACATCCGTTCCCCCGGCCGTACTTGAATTGGAAATACGACTACCATTAATCGTCCAACTTCCGCTGGCCAGATCCGGATTAAAACCACTGAAATTACTGCTGTTTACAGTAATTGGCGTATTATTATAAAAAGCCGTAATTTCATAAAAATCGTTGTAATTAAGACCTGCCGAAACAAAGGAAAAGTCCAATACAGGATATGGGAAATCGATGGTATAAGTAGCAAAATTGGCAGCACCACCGCCAGGAGCATTCTGAGGTTGTAAGTAAATATGATCACCAACAGTCACATTATTCTGGATTTGAACTCCATCGCCCCAGGTGGCAGTACCTGAAACCGATGCTGTAAAGTTGAAGGTTCCATAAGCAAAACCGGTCAGATTCGCTGTACCGGTTGATCCTCCCTGCAACGCTGTATTTAGGGCATACGGTGTCGGAACACGTGTGGAATTAATGGAAAAAGCAGTCCCGTCAGGCAAACAAAGTGCTTCATCAATGTCCAAAATTCCGTCATTATCATCATCAAGGTCACAAATGTCGTCTATACCATCATTGTCAGTATCAACTCCGGAAGATAGAATAATAACTGATGTAGTGGCAGTTCTTATGTTGTTACAACCCGTTCCGCTGGTTCCTCCGTCACATTCAACCTGGTAATCGGCAGGTGCGCCCGATACTGAAGAAGTTGCATCCGTATCAAAAACATCCGGAGGACGCATTACATAAGCAGTCGGATTGGTAATTGTCCCGGTTACTACACATGTAAAGGAATAGGTCACCGAACCTGGATTGGACTGGTTAAAAACAGCATTGTATTGCGATGTCCCCAGCCCGCTTGAAAAAGTTTCAGCAAAGGTTCCAAAATTAACAGTAACCGTTCTCGACACGATGGTCAATCCTGCAGGAGCATCAAAGCGAAATTTCGCACCTTCAGCTGCATCAGAACCGTTGGTCCCTGAAGCATTGGTAACATTGACCGAATAAGTTACGGTACCGTTTTCACAAACAGCAATCGGACTGGGATCAGGGGCAGAAACAGCCAGATCTAAATATTTGCTAAAAATATCCCGGGTAATTTGCTGAGCACCTCCGACATAGGTCCAGGAATCTAAAATCCTGCCATTTCCGAAATCCTGTTTTCCATTACTGTCGTTAACGTCCTGCGCAGAACCACATCCCCCCTCAAATGGAGCACTTGTTACTGTACTGCCCCACTTATGCCCGTTTGAATTGCTTGATAAACCGGTATACACATTTTTTAGAGGATTGGAGGCCGTATATCTATTAGGATCACATCCTTCTGTAATGGTTATATTTGAATCATCCCAATATAACAAATCCTGCCCTGGAATGACATTGTAACTTTCATCCAGGCGTTCAAAAATTACCCCATTAGGATTTATTTCTCCATCAACAAACGGAAAATGAACCTCCCCGAGATTAACCTGAGCCCGAACCGTGACCTCAGTTGTTCCAATTGTGATCAAATTGCCTAAACCATCTTTTCCATCCCACGTAACTGTGTTGGTTCCAATTACTGCCGATCCCGTCCACCTTCTATCAGCCGGATCATCGAATTGTCCATTTCCATTGAGGTCAATATCTATTACATAACTTCCGTACACATTAGACGTGAATGATATGTAAGCTCCATCAGGTCCCACAACCCAGTCTGTATTAGCTTCGACACCTTTTATACTTACATCTGAAACTTCGGGATTAAGGGCAGAGGTCTTCAGCCATGTTGTTGTAATTGTGTTTGACCCATCTTTTCTACGGTAAATTGCGGTTGCAGATGCAGGTAAATCACTTGCAGGTTTGCTGTAAAAAACTTTATGGGTAAAATCATTTGTGGCATCCAGGAACCTTGGATCGTGGGTATTCTGCGTTGTACTTCCAATAGAATTCTGACTTTGGTATGTTGGTTCACCTCCGGTGAATCCATTTGTTCCGGGTAACTGAGTCCCTCCTGAAACAATTCCTTTATTATTGGCAAAAAACGACCAGGAAGCACCATTTATTCCATGGTTATTCACTTTATAAGCATACCCGTCATTAGTCAAAACATAAAAGGTAGAATAAAAACCTCCACTTCCACTGATAATGGTGGTACCAGAACCATTGGTTCCCCCCATGGCACTTCCTGCTCCCGGGAAGTTATTAGGAAGACACAATGCTAGTACAGTTGTGAAAACACGACCGGGTATAAGTATTGCACGATCTGACACAGAACCTACAGATACATCCCAGGCTGCAATGAGTGCGCTGGAATGGTTATTCGCAGTTGATGGGTCTCCTCCCGAAGTAGGCTGGAACCAAGCTTCATCAGGATTGTACTCACCGACCCACTTCCCGTCATTACTATAATTAGGGCCTTTTGTGAAGTTAGTCCCTGTCCCCATGGCATTAAAATCAACTTCCCAGATTCCTTCCTCGCCAGATAAGACAGTACGATAAAACGGAGTATATCCAGCCGTAATCGAACCCCTGTCGGGACCATTCAATTCCTCGGTACGGTTTGCTATGAGACCGGTTGTATTTCCTGAGTTAGTCGGGGAAGAATATGTATTTCCATTGGGAGCCCGCATCGTTATATTGGCAACTGCAACCATACCATTATAACTCTTTCCCTGTTGACTGAAACCGGCATAAATCGTTTCTCCGACTTTCGCATACACTCGTGTTGTTCCTGGGGTCGGGAAAGGGAAATATGCCGCCGGGTCGGTTGCCAACGGTCTGCTTATTAAGTAAGCCCTCCTGCCTGTTGTCATACCTGAAGGATACAAATCCTTACTCCCTTCTGCCATTGCCTGCAGGGTAATTCCGATAAAAAGGATTGCCAGTAAAACTGCAGTACCGGCAGCTTTTACAGCAAATTGCGTTAAATTCCTTTTCATATTTTGCTTTTGTTTTTGCTTTTTTAACATGGGTAAGAAATGTGGGAAATTTTCGAATGGGATGAATTATACTTGGAAATGTTGTTCGTTAACACCCGGAAGCAGGCAGGTTTTGCCAGGATTGATATTCCTGCTTCTCTTAGAATTTCGCCATTGGCTGGTATCTAAAATAAAAAACATCAACCCCACAGCTAATGAGGCCAATGCTGAAAATTCGTTCAGACCATCTGATCTTTTCAGGAAGGCTTCTTTCATATAGGCTTACCAGGAAGTAAAAATTATGTCAATAATTATAATTTATTTTTGTTTCACTTATTTTCTGCGGCAATTATAACGATAATTTACATTTGTATCAATATTCAATACCCAAATCCCTTATCTAATCAACTTCACTGTTCAGGAAAAACGGGGACTATTCCCTGATTTTGTTTGATAACCTCTTCGATAAAATCAAGACCCCGCATATGCTGACAATCACAAAACTGGATGCCCGGCTTATCGGCGCTTAATTCCAAAGCTGCCAGCATCTTTTTGAACAACGGAGAGTTGATATGCCTATCTAGATCATAGTCCTTGCGCCAGATTTCTTTTACCATTATTTCAGAAGTTTCGTCATTGTACCAAATCTCCGCTTTGGCACAACCCGGCAAATACTTTGTCCGGGAAATAACCAATTTTAATATACTCTCCAGGCTTTCTTTATTTCCGGAATCGACCTTCATTATATAAATTGCGTTGATCATACTGTAAATTGGACATATTCAATGCTCAATTTTAAGTCCAAAAACAGAATTGTCATAGGTGTTTTGAGGATTTTTACAGATTATAAGATTGATAATGTGATATCTAATGTCTTATTTTTTTAAAACATAGAAAGTAACACTGCGCAAAAAATGCATTTTATGCGCAATCTATTGCGCATTTTCTAAATTCATCCTTAACCATAACAAACGATTCCAGCCCTGGCCGGGATTCTTAGTAAATTATAAGAAAATCATTGTTGAATTTTAGAACAACTTTCTTTAATTTTCGTATTTTGCAACATATTTATCTTTTGGGCTCGTAATAAAACAAATCTGATGAGAAAACAAATTACCATTGTTTATCGATTATCATATATTTGTTAAGATGAAACTTTTATAACAAACCAAAACTGATTTTCAGTTTCGCATGTCCAATAATTAAAACAAACCCCGTATGAAAAATTTCTTTCCGTTTTTTTTATGTGTTACATTAAACATTGTAACCTTCGCGCAGTCGGATACCTGGTCGGTCAAATTTTCCAATGCCATTATCAGCCGGTATCAGCCTACCATCAATGCCATGACCAATAAGGGATGGGAATACTCTAACGGGAGCATTCTGCATGGTATGGAAAAGGTATATCTGAATACTCACGATGCAGACTACCTGAACTATATCAAAGCTTATGTCGACAGCTATGTGGATGCCAGCGGAAACGTCACGGGTCTCGGGATGACCGTAGACAAAATCCAACCGGGGGTGTTATGTCTTTTCCTGTATGAACAGACCGGCCAAACCAAATACAAGACCGCTGCCACCCAGATTAAAAATTACGTCAACAATTTTTACAAAACCCCTGACGGCGGAATCTGGCATAAAAGTGAACAAAATGTAACTTCTTACAAGTATTACAACGTCATGATGGTTGACGGAATGTACATGCTGCACCCGTTCCTCACCAAATATGCCAGTATGTTCAACGAACCGGCACTGTTTGATGCAGCGACTTTTCAGCTCCTCTTCCTGGCAAGCAAAGTTATGCCCCAGCCTATGACGCTTCCCAAACATGCCTGGGAATATTACGACTACAAAGCATGGTCAGATCCTTCCACCCATATGAGCACCGACGTATGGTCGAGAGGCACCGGCTGGTATATGATGGCCCTAGCTGATGTACTCGAGTACCTCCCCACCTCTCATGCCAACTATGGCGCAATTCTGGAACTGTTTCAGCGCATGTCGTCGGGAGTGGCTGCCAACCAGCATCCCACCACCGGATTGTGGTACCAGGTGGTTGACAAAAGGACAGAAACAGGCAACTGGACAGAAAGTTCAGGCTCAGGGATGTTCGTGTATGCCCTGAAAAAGGGAGTGGAGAAAGGGTGGTTGAATGCTGCCACCTACAATCCGGTGATCAACCTGGGATGGCAGGGTCTCCAAACCCAAATTGCAATACTTGGCGACAGCGGACCACAGATCAAACAGTTTTGTGTGGCTACGGGAGTGGTGGACAATACTGCCGCCTATTATGCACTGGGCAAAACCGATTGTCCCACCGCGTATCCCTGGAGCGGAACCCAGCACCCTCACGGTTACTGTGGAATTCTGATGGCTGCCTCTGTCATGGAATTCAATACGATAAATGTCCCGGCAACCGGAGTAGCGGTGAGCCCCGCTTCCCTTACGCTTTCTGTCGGAAATACGCAGCAGCTTACGGCCACGGTTGCCCCTTCAAATGCTACCAACAAGAGTGTTACCTGGAGCAGCAGCAACACATCGGTGGCTACGGTCAGTCCTACCGGTCTGGTTACGGCTGTGGTCCCAGGAAACGCTGTCATCACCACCACAACACAAGACGGCAATTTCACATCCTCTTCATCTGTTACCGTGAATGCCGTCATTCCCTGCACCACAATCCAATACCAGGCTGAAAGCGGAACGTTTACTTCCGGAACAACCATCGACACGAACTGGGCCGGATACACCGGGACCGGATTTATCAACACACCCAATGCAACCGGAAGCTACCTGCAGATAACCGTTACAGCCCTGATCGCAGGAACGCATGATTTTACCATCAGATTTGCTAACGGAACGACCACCGACCGCACCGCCTCCGTCGCTATGAACGGATCCACTGTGTTACCCAGTCTCAGTATGGCTGCAACGGGATCATGGTCCACTTGGTCCACTTCAGCTTTTTCTGTTCCCCTTGTTGCCGGGACAAACACGATCCGTTTCACTGCACTGACTACCGGAGGTTTGGCCAATATTGACCGGATCGACATGTGCCAGAAGTATATTCCGGTAACCGGAGTGACCGTTTCTCCTGCATCTGCCACGCTTGCACCCGGAGGCACACAGCAACTTACCGCTACTGTTGAGCCTGCAAATGCCTCGTATCCAAGCGTGACATGGAGTTCAGGCAATACACTTGTGGCCACGGTTAATTCTTCCGGGCATGTAACGGCAGTTTCTTCCGGGACTACCGTTATCACTGCCACCACGACAAACGGACTGGCAGCTGCCTCACAGGTCATAGTGTCTTCTATACCTGTTACCGGTGTTTCTGTAAATCCTTCTTCAGCCAATGTGAAAGCCGGAGAGATCGTAACCCTTACAGCCACTGTCCAGCCTTCGGATGCATCCAATAAAAATGTGACATGGCATTCCTCCAATCCTGCTGTGGCATCAGTCAGCAATTCCGGAGTGGTTACAGCAATTTCAGAAGGATTGACAAATATAACCGTTACATCGGTTGACGGTAATTTTACTGCGGTGTGCCCTGTAACGGTATACGTAATCCACGTTACGGGGATTACCGTAAATCCTGCAGTTGCGACTATCATGATCGGCAGTACGACCATGTTGACAGCAGCAATAACTCCATCAGATGCAAATAACCAGAATTATAGCTGGAGCAGTTCCAACAGCAGCATTGCAACGGTAAGCAGCTCCGGAGTGGTGACCGGTATTTCAGAAGGAACAGCCGTTATTACTGTAACTTCTGCCGATGGAGGCTTCACAGCACCATGTAATATCACGGTCATCCCTATTGCAGTGACCGGGGTGGGCATCACTCCTTCAACTGTCACAACAAGAATTGGAGCCAATACAACCCTGATGGCAACGGTTGCACCTTCAAATGCCACCAACAAAACGGTTTCCTGGAGTTCCTCTGATACCGGCGTAGCAACTGTATCCTCTGCAGGTGTTGTGACGGGTGTGGCTGCAGGAACGGCAGTAATCACCGTAACCACTGAAGATGGCGGGTATACTGCTAACAGCATCATCACTGTTTCAGGTACGTGTAACGCAACAGGATATATCACTTTCGAAAAATGGCTGAATATTTACGGAATAACAGTTGCCTCTTTGACCGGTAATGCAAAATATCCGAACAATCCTTCGTCATCCACTACCCTTACTAGTTTTGAGATCCCGACAAATTCAGCAAATTATTACGGGAGCAGGATCAGCGGTTATATATGTCCGCCTGCAACGGGCAATTATACTTTCTGGATTGCCGCAGATGATGCAGCCCAACTCTGGCTGAGTACCAACAACCTGGAAGCCAATAAAGTATTAATCGCATACACCGACAAATACACCAGTTCCAGACAATGGAACAAGTACTCAACGCAAAAATCAGCGGTTATATATCTTGTCCAGGGCAATACCTATTATATAGAAGCGCTGCATAAAGAAGGGACAGTCAATGACAATATGGCTGTCGGGTGGCTTAAGCCCGGACAGACCGGCACCTCCCCTTCGCAAGTAATTCCCGGATCAGTATTATCTCCCCGCACTCCGTTGAAAATCGCTACAATTGAATCCAGATCAGCTTTAATCCCTGTTCTTGATGTTTACCCCAATCCTGCCCGTAATGAAATCTTGTTCAACCTTCCTGAAAACCTGCTGGGTGAAAAGGTAGTGGTAAGCATTATGAGTATGAATGGTCAGGTTATCCTTAATAAAGAGCTGACTTTCAGCGGTCCGGAACAGACCGATATCCGCAGTTGTGTTCCCGGACTCTACATTTTAAGGGTTCAGAACAAAGATTTCAGTATAAATAAATCATTTGTTGTTTATAGGTAAGCATCTGATACAAGAGGCTGCCCTTTTGAGACAGCCTCTTTTTTTACCTTTTGATCCGGGCAAGCCCTTAAAAGCACCTCTAATTTCTTTTTTTCATGGTAATCCCCAATTTTTTCATCCTGTACCTCAGGGTGGATTCTTTCATCCCCAGTTTCTCAGCTGCTCCTCCTTCCCCTCTAACCCGCCAATTGCATTGATTCAGTATTTTTTCGATGTGAAACCTTTGATGGTCTTCAAAATTATCAGAATGAATCTCGTTATCTTCTGTCATTTTCGGAAAATGTAAATCCAATACCGGACTGTTACAAACAATGATGCTGTATTCAACGATATTCCGGAGTTCACGTATGTTCCCCGGCCAGGAATACTCCGTTAATCTGGTTATGCTTTTCTGGGAGATTTTGTCAATATGTCGGCCCATCTTTCCTGAGATTTCATCCACAAAAGACCATACCAGCGAAGGAATATCCTCTTTTCTTTCTCTCAGGGGAGGCAGGGAAACCGGAAACACATTCAACCGGTAAAACAAATCGGACCGGAAAGTTCCGTCAGAAACGGCTTTTACCAGGTTTTTATTGGTGGCTGCAATAATCCGGACATTCACTTTTTTGGTTTCCGGGCTGCCCAGCATCTGAAATTCTCCGAACTGCAAAACACGAAGTAATTTAACCTGAATTTCAGGGGGTAGTTCTCCAATTTCATCCAGGAAAAGGGTAGAATTATTCGCCAGTTCAAATCGTCCGATCTGACGTGCCAGAGCACCCGTATAAGCTCCCTTTTCCCTCCCGAACAATTCGCTCTCGATCAGGGAAGCAGGCAGAGCCGCACAATTTATCGTGATCATTACCCGGTTGCGACGACTGCTGGTCTGATGGATGGCCCGCGCTATCATCTCCTTTCCGGTTCCTGTCTCCCCGTAAATTAATACAGGCGAATCGGTTTTCGCAACCTGTTTCACTTTTTCAAGCACATCTTGCATACAGCATGATTCGGAAACAATCCCGACAAACGTTTTCTGGGCTTTATTCGTTTCCCGGAGATAGAGATTTTCCATCTCCAGTTTTGCTTTAAAATTTTTTAACTCCTCAAGGGCATTACGAAGTTTTATTTCCGCATCCTTCATTTCCGTGACATCCCTTCCTACCGCCATCAATTCAGTAAGTTCCCCCAGTTCATTAAAAAAAGCTGTGTGGATCCATGAAAGCCACCGCTCCTTCCCGTCATGCCTTTTCCTCACTAATTCATCTTTCAGGACAGGCATTTCAGGGGTAATTTTTTCAAGCCAATGCCGGAATTGACATGCCGTTTGCGCGGAAACCCTATCTAACCATTTCTTTCCGATGATCTCTTCAGGCAATAAATTATAAAACTTCAGGAACGTATCATTGGCGTAGGTGACAGTGCTATCGATCAAATACAGTATAATCAGCTCCGTTTGAGAATCCAGCAGATTGCGGAATCGCTGCTCCGAAATTTTCAACTCATTTTCTATGTCTACATTCTCGGTAATATCCCGGGAACTTGTCCGGTATCCGGCAAAATTTCCCCCGGAATCGAGCACTTTTACCGTGGTTGTTTCCAACCACCGGAGTTGACCGTCCTTCCGGATAATCCGGAATCTTGTGATTTCCCTGCCTTCCTCTTCGATAAAGGCATTTTCGGAAAGTTCCTTAAGCCATCCGGTATCATCGGGATGAATTATTTTTATCAACAAATCGGGGTCTTCGAGAAACTCCCGGGGTGAATAGCCGGTAACCTTTTCACTGGAAGGGGAAATGTAGGCCAACGTTCTGTCAGGCAATACCCACCGTACCATATCATGGGCATATTCGGCCACAATATGGCACTTTTCTATCAATAACTTGTTGTATTCCGGAGAATCCGCATCTCCTGAACTCACGTCATTTGACCCGGTATGTTTAGTTAAGTTCACAAATAAATCCTCATTGCGTCATATGACAGGCTATAAGGCAAATTTATGAACAAAAAGTTTCCTGGCAAACAAAAAAACTGAAAGAATCAATACACCTGCTCGACGATCTCCCCTCCTTTGCGGATGGCTTCCAGGTTGAGGGGGATCAGTTTGTGGTGCCGTTCGGGCAGGGATTTTTGCAATCCCCGTTCCACATTGCCCAGATTGATGACCGGCTTCACTTTCAGGTAACCACCCAGAACAATCATGTTGAAAACCTTAGGATTACCCATCTCCACGGCGGCACGGGTCCCCTCTACCTTGTATATGCTGATGTCTTTCCGGGTCGGCGGGTGAATGATCCCGTTGGGATCGTACAGCAACACCCCGCCAGGCTTGACGGTCTTCTCGAACTTGTCCATCGACTGCTGGTTCAGAATGATGGCCGTGTCAAACTCATGCAACACGGGAGAACTGATGCGGGTATCGCTCAGGATCACCGTCACGTTGGCCGTTCCGCCCCGCATCTCCGGCCCGTACGACGGAAACCAGGTCACCTCCTGGTCTTCCATGATCCCCGAATAGGCCAGGATCTTTCCCATCGAGAGCACTCCCTGTCCCCCGAAACCGGCTATGATAATTTCCTCAGTCATCTGAATTTATTTGTTATTGTCAGAAACTCAATCAAAACATCACCTCATCTCAACCTCAACCTTGTTTTTCCGCGTCTTTGAGGTCCCCCTGCGGATACTCCCGGAACATATTTTCCGCCATCCAGTCGTTGGCCTCTACCGGGGTCATCTTCCAGCCCGAATTGCAGGTGGACGTCACCTCCACAAAAGAGGTCCCCTTTTTCTCCATCACATTTTTAAAGGCCTTGCGGATGGCATTTTTACAGCGGCGTACCGTCGCGGGCGTGTGTACCGACTGTCGTGTGCAATAGCTCACCCCCGGAAGAAGGGCAATCAGCTCGGTGATCTTCAGCGGATAACCGTTCAGTTCCACTGTTCTACCCGTCGGGGTTGTCGAAGTCACCTGTCCCAGCAGGGTGGTCGGTGCCATCTGGCCTCCCGTCATCCCGTAGATGGCATTGTTGATAAAGATCACCACGATATTCTCCCCGCGGTTACAGGCATGGATGATTTCTCCCGCCCCGATCGATGCCAGGTCGCCGTCACCCTGGTAGGTAAAGACGATTTTGTCGGGATTGGTGCGGGCGATACCCGTCGCTATTGCCGGCGCCCGGCCATGGGCCGCTTCCTGCCAGTCAATGTCGATCAGGTTATAGGCGAATACGGCACACCCCACCGGTGACACCCCTATAGTCTTCTCCTGGATCCCCAGTTCGTCGATGATTTCAGCAACCAGCTTGTGGACTACGCCGTGGCTGCATCCCGGACAGTAGTGGGAGATCACATCCACCTGGAGTTTCGATTTTTTGTAAACCAGGTTTTCCGGTTTGATAATATCCTGAATTTCCATAATTCTATCTGTTCAAAAATTTCGCTTCCAATACTTCGACCACTTCACCGGGAGAAGGAAGGATCCCTCCCATACGGCCGGTGAATTCCACGGGGACGCAAAGACAGGCGTTGAAGACCGCCAGCTTCACATCTTCCAACATCTGTCCGGCACTCATCTCTACCGTCAGGATGCCCTTGACGCGGCGGGCCAGGTTGGCAACCGCTTCCGAAGGGAAGGGCCAGAGGGTGATGGGCCGCAGGAGACCTGCCTTAATCCCCTTTTCGCGGAGGATCTCGATGGATTTCTGGCAAATTCTGCTGGAGGTTCCGAAGGCCACCAGGAGGTATTCGGCATCCTCGCACATGATCTCCTCATAGCGTACTTCGTCCTCTTCGATCTGCCGGTATTTGGTCTGTAAACGGATATTGTTTTTCTCCATCTTCTCGGAATCGAGTTCCAGGGAGGTGACGATGTTTCGCTCCCTGTCGGAAGTTTTTCCGGTGGTGGCCCAGGAACCGGTTTCCCGGAGCACCTCTTCCTGCGTCCGCCGGGGCTTCTGATCGGCCAGTTCCACCTTCTCCATCATCTGTCCCAGGGCGCCATCGGTGAGGATCATCGCCGGATTGCGGTATTTGAAGGCCAGGTCAAAGGCCAGTCCGACAAAATCGTGCATCTCCTGCACCGACGAGGGAGCCAGCGTAATCAGCCGGTAATCGCCATGACCACCCCCCTTCACGGTTTGAAAATAGTCGGCCTGCGACGGCTGGATGGTCCCCAGCCCGGGCCCCCCCCGCTGAACATTCACAATCAGACAGGGCAACTCGGCCCCGGCGATGTAGGAAATCCCCTCCAGCATCAGACTGATCCCCGGGCTCGACGAAGAGGTCATCACCTTCTTGCCGGTGCCGGCGGCACCATACACCATATTGATCGAGGCGATTTCGCTCTCGGCCTGCAGAACCACCATGCCCGTCGTCTCCCAGGGCTTGAGTTCCATCAGGGTCTCCATCACTTCCGACTGGGGAGTGATGGGATAGCCGAAATAACCATCACATCCGCAACGAATGGCAGCTTCCGCTATCACTTCGTTCCCCTTCATTAATCTGAGTTCTCCCATTTCTCGCTTTTTTTCTGAGTGATTATAATTTAACCCTGTAAATCGTGATACAGGTATCGGGACAAACCAGTCCGCAATGGGCGCACCCTATGCACTCCTCCGGATTGGCCATATAAGAATAATGGTATCCCCTGCTGTTAACATCCTTGTTCAGGGCCAGCACATTCTGCGGACAGGCCACCACGCAAAGGCCGCAACCTTTGCATCCCTCCTTGTCGACAACTACCGCTCCTCTTACTTTTGCCATATTGCTTTTGTTTTTTGTGAATCCATCATCAGGTTACCCTGACGGAAGTTTTGCCATTTAATCTCGATAAAATTCATTGAACATTTTCAGCCGCCGCTCCAGGTCGGGGAACTGGTCGCGCCGCACATGCGACACGCAGGCCCGGATCCCTTCCCGCTCGCTTCCGGTATTTTTCAGTCCGATGGCGCTGATCCCGAAATAGAGAAGGTTATGCACCAATTGCGCTTCGGTCATGCCGGCATATCCAACGGTGAAATAAAACCCGTCGCCGATGGGATCGCCCAAGTCATTGTCGTAGACAATATGAAAACCATTCTCCACGAACATCCGTTTCATGATTCCGGCCTTTTCTCCATATTCCTTCACCTCCTCCACGAAATTGAAGCTGCCGTCGCTGGCGGCTTTGAACATAGCTGCCAGGGCATACTGCGCCGAATGGCAGGTTCCGGAGGTGAGGGCGTAAAGGATCCGCTGGGTAATGGCATTCCCGAAAGTAGTACACCGGAACCGAGCTTGAAGGTCGGGATATTCACGGCTGAAAAGGGCGGGCGAAATGGCCATCACCGCAATACGCTGTCCGGCGTAACTGAAAATCTTGGATCCCGAAATGAAAAGGATGTAGTTGCCGGTGTATTTGGCTACCGTCGCCTGCCAGGGCGGCCTTCCGGGGGTATAGAGGTCCCTACGGAAGTCCATGCCGAAATAGGCCAGATCTTCCATGATGATCACATCGTATTTTTCCGAAAGCTCCCCGATGATCCGGAGTTCCTCTTCGGTCAGGCAAATCCAGGTAGGATTGTTCGGGTTGGAATAGATGATGGAATGGATATTCCCCTTCTTGAGGTAACTCTCCAGTTTGGCACGCAGTTTTTCTCCTCGGAATGCAAATACATCGAAACTTTCGTATTTCAGTCCGGCCACCATCATTTGCTGTTTCTGAACCGGAAACCCGGGATCGATGAAGAGCGCCATATCCTTTTGCTTGTCGGTATGGGCGGCAGCCATAAATGTAGTATAGGTAGCCTGCATGATCCCAACCGCCGGAATGCAGGCCGCCGGGGCGACATCCACATCCATAAAAGCTTTGATGAACCGTGCGGCTTCCTGCTTCAATGCCGGAACGCCGTCCACCATGGGATAGATGGAAGCCACACCCGCCCTGAGGGCTTCGATCTCCGCTTCAATACCCACCTGGGCCGGCTTCAGCCCCGGAACGCCCATCTCCATCCTGACATATTTAATGCCCGTTTGGCTTTCCACACCGTTCACCAGCGCTACAATCTCGCGGATCGTCGCCTGGCCCGGATCGGGAATCCTGAGTTCTTTAATGATGGAGTCAACTGATGCAAAAGGGATTAATGGCACCTTCATGACCGCAATTTTCTGATAAAGTAAATAAAGGTTTCCCGATTTGCCAAACAAGAAAACCAGGCCAGAAAACGGTCAATTATAAAAGTAAAGTCCTGATGGGGACAATCAATCTTTTTCGTATTTCAGGAGGCTTGCAGCTTATAAAATAAAATGGCGACTGTTTTTAAACATGAAAAAAGAGTTACACCATTATAATCCGAAGTCCGTCTTCAGCGCCTTTATCCAGTTTTGAAGCCGCTCCTCCGTTTTTTCAGGTTCAAAATCTTCATCAAGGGGCAATCCCACAAACAAATTGTCGACCAAAGCTTGCGATTCTTCAAATTCGTAGCCGTCGGGGGAGACCTTCCCGAAGATTTCGGCACCGGCCTTGTTCAGTTCCCGGGCGAGTAATCCCATAAAGTCCACAAAGTTCGAGGCATAGGTGATGTGGTCCCCCAATCCGAAGATGGCCACCTTTTTCCCGGCGAAGTTTCCCCGGCTCACTTCGGGCATGAATCTTCCCCAGTCGGATTTGGCGGGCTTTCCGTCCCAGGTCTCCTTGCCCACCGTGGAAATGCCGAAAATGATCCGGTCAAAACGGTCGAAATCGGCAGCCGTGGCATTTCTCACAGGAACCATTTCCACCTTGTCATGGCCGATTATGTCGCGGATCCTGTCCGCCACTCGGTTTACCGATCCCTTTTCCGGCCCGAAAAATATCGCGGTTTTTTTCATAATCTTTACTCTTTTGTGGTGTTCGTCATAAACCTTAGCCTTAATCTTCTCCTTAACCTACCCGATCGCAGGGAGGGTCTATTGGTTGTGCATCGCCTGTCTCTTATACACATCTGACGCTGCCGACGATCTACTCTGTGTAGATCTCGGTGGTCGCCGTATCATTAAAAAAAAAACACAACACAAACAAAGTACACGATCGTCTGCCATCAATTATCACATACTAA
>ERZ1026814.503-NODE-503-length-21132-cov-7.693978_pt1 | contig 21132 bp, 13 predicted proteins | sample MGYA00520871_ERZ1026814 | MGnify/ENA primary metagenome ERZ1026814 (study PRJEB33270, sample SAMEA104284478) | anaerobic digester metagenome | biome: Anaerobic digester microbiome; feature: mesophilic sludge digester; material: Anaerobic digester biomass | place... | reverse complement strand
ATTTTAAAAACGTAACAAATTGATTATCTGATGTCAACTTTATAATGATTTAAAACTTGTTGATAACTTTACAGGTTATTAACCGATTTTTCTCGATTTTTGTCCTGTTGCCTGCAATGTGGGTTAACATTGTAGCCTAATTTAGTTTCCTTGTGAGTTTTGTCAGTAAGAGGAATTTCAATTGGTTGTAGTGTATCTTCAATTTTAATGACAGCTGAGTACGTAAAAGGTTTTCTTTTCCAAATACGTCCGATAAGTTTCTGGAAATACTCAATGTAATATTTTGCAGAACTGTCTTTGAAATTATCCGTCTTTTTAAATTCGTCAAACAGCAAATATTCGCCACTACGCTGATTTTTTCCACCTTTATCGCCTTTCAGTTCTCTTGAAAGAGATAAGAAACCGTTTTCGTAAACTAGAATATCTTTAAATGGAAAAGCCAATTTGCCATCAATCAAGGCTTGATATCCTGCCTCTGGCATTTTGATTTTTATTTCGGATTGGTCGGGGGTATAATAAAAACCACCGCTGAATTCTACTTCAATAATTTCAACTGTCGGGTCTATACAAAAAGTCAAACCGAAATTGTTTGGATAGAAATGGTTTTGATTGGCACTGTTTTCTTCTTCTATGCTCTCTTCTTTTTTAGGTTCTATTGCTACATCACTTTCTGTTTCAATGACAACTTCATCAGGTATAAGATTGTTGGCTTCTTCTGTTTCTGCTTGAAGTACTAATTCATCTTCTTCACTCTCGGTTGCAGAAAATTTCTTTTCTGGGAATATTACCGCTGAAAAATACCGTTGCAATGGATAATCAGATATAATTTCTTCTTCATCAGGCAATCCGAAACTGTCCGAACCCGGCCCAATTAAACCTCTTAATAGGCGTTCTTGAAATGTATCTCTATGTTTATTGCTCATTACTCTATAATTTCTTCTTCAATTATTTTAATAGCCTTAATTGTTCTCAAAGGTGCACCATCTGACACAATTTGCTCGATATGTTCATCTGAAAGCCACTCAAGCATTTTACCTTTTTCCTTAGTCAATATATAATGGTCAATTTCATCACTAAAATCCCTACCCGCTTTATTTAACCGCCCATTGTATTCTTTCTTTAATGAAATGATTTTTTTTATATTTTCATTTAATTTCATATCATTTACAGTTTTAACAATTGCCAAAATATCACGAATTGTCTGGGGAAATTTGACTCTATTTTCAATATTTAACCAGTTTTGAACTGTTTGTTCACTTACAGATAACCCATTATTCACCAATTCTTGATAAAAATTTTCAAAATCAGAATCATTCCATTTGTTTTTATAATGTGTCCTTAATGCATCTTTCCATAAATTAGAAAGTTCATCAACTTGTGAAAATAATTCTTTCTCATCAGTTACCTTCAATATATCGTGTAAAGTTTCTTTATCTGGATTCCTATAAATTCTAACCCTATCACCCACTTTTAATTCACTTATTTCCTTATATCTTTCTTCATAACCTTTAATGTGGACCTTCCTTGACGCTCTTTCTGTGGTTTTGCTTCCATCTTCAAAATCAATCTCGTATTGCAGTTCATCGGCACTAGTGTGTTTCTGTTCATCCAACTCAATTAAATGCGTTATCCATTCGTCAATATTTTCGGAATCTATGCTTGGTGCTTCAGGATACTTCAATCCGCTAAGTTGCTCTCGATGAGCAGAGCGAAGCTCTTTTTCATCTTCTTTTTGAAAGCCGTGCAAATACATTTGTATTATTTTTGCTTCTTCTGTATAGCATAGGATTTTTGTTTTGTGATTGCCCGAAAGAATTTTTTGCAATAGAATATCTGTGAAAATTCCATTGCTGTAAAGTGAAAGAAATATATGGGTTTTGCCGTCAGGTTCTTTTTTGAAGAATTCTGAAACGGAAATGATTTTTGTATCTTTTAATCCTACGTAATTACCGCTTACAATTTGCTCAGTTTGTATTAATAGCTCGGCAATGTTGTCTAAACTGTTTAATCTTATGTCTTTATGTTTGGTTTCAAAACAATCTTGAATTTCTTTTTTATAATATTTCTTTATAGATTTTGGAACAACGATATAGTCAATGTCTGTTGCATTTTTAAACCAACTATCTTTTGCATTTCCATTTTTAATCAGGTGAATGATTTTCTTCATTATTGACTTCAATTGTTCCAAATCCTCTTGGTAGTCTGTGTCTATGTTGTAATATTCATCTTGAAAAACTTCTTCTGCTTCGCTTTCAAAACTTTTATAAATTTCATTAGCTCTTTCTCTAATTCTGTTTTCGTTGCCAATTGCTGTAATTGGATACATTCTGCGAATAAATTTTAAAAGTCGTTTTAGGTTTATCAGATTTTCGTATCGCCTTTCAGTTTCGGTAATGAAATTTGTATATTCCAATGTTGCTTCGCTTAACTCTGAATTGCTGATAATTTCGGGGGTTAGGTTTTGATATTCCTGTTGGTTAAAGAATTTTATTTCAGGTAAAGTCCAATTCCATTTCAGGACTTGAAAGTGTTCCCCTGTTTCAATGTCTTGTGTTCCGATAAAAATACAGTGATGGAATTTTTGCTGTCTATAAGCCTTGGATATTGCAGAAATGGATTGTTTGTATTTAGTGTCGCCAATAAAAACGATTGTGTCTATTGGAATACCTTTTTCTATAAAAAATTCTTTTGCTGTATTGAAATCATTTAACACAATTAGTAAAGGGTCAAAAGGAGTATCGGGATATACTTTACCACTTTTGTTTACATACTGATAAGGAATACAACTAGGGATTTTTGGGAGAATTTCTTTTTTAGAAGCTACGAATATGACTTTGTTTTTGTTCTTTATTGGAAGTTTAATGTCTGTTGAATTAAAGTAGGAAAGAACAGAGCTATACTCTGCAATTTCTTTAAGCTTAGTTGCTTCAAAATTGTTAATTCTTGTCTTGCTGAATCTTACTTCCTCTAATCGGCCTGCATATTTTGGGGAAATTTGAACATAGTCTGATGGATTTTCAAGGTCAATGCGTCTTATTGTTCCTAATGGTAAAATACGAATTGATGTTTCATTAACCTCTTTTACAGTTGAAACTCTGCCATTTGTTTTTGAAACTAAGATATCAGCTACTTCTAACTTCGTTTCACTATGGCTGTTCTTTGTTAAGCAATGTAATGTAGTAGTAAGAATTGTTGGAAGTAGGAATTCGTTTAGTCTATCTTTAGTCGGTTTAGTAATAAGAATATTTTTTCGGTCATATTTTAACACTTGGTCAATAAGAAAGGAATTAACCGTGGCAAACTTGGAATAATTGTCTTTTTGGAAAATGAAGGTCTGATTGAGGCATTGTTTGCTATGCTCAATTAAGTCCTTTAAATATTCCTTGTTTAATATATCCATTTCCAAGCTAAAGAATTCTGTTGTTACTTAAGTTGTGTGTTGGAGCAAAAGCAAATGTACTGCATTGTGCTGGCTTTGTGTGTAGGGATGCAGCTCTTTTGATTTTGCAGAAGCGTTAGCAATTTATCTTTCATTTTTCTATTCGTTTTTTGTCGGTCGTGTCGTCTTTTAGGGTTGCACACAACGGGCGAGGCTATATGCAGTAAGGGATTGCGGGCTACTTACCTGTCCACCGACACGAAATTTTATGCGGGGTAGAATGGCTTGAATTACCACTGAAACCCTTATTGCATATAGCCTTTGTTGTGTGCATGTGCTTCTTTGTCCTCAAAATTTGTATGTCAATGTTTGTAAGCATTACTTTTTCTTTTTATTCGTGTCGGTATATTTCTCTTTGAAAAATAATCCTCTTTCGTTTTCTTTGGAGAGAATAACTGTGTCATCATTTTTATCAGTACTCCTTGTTTCTGCAAAATGTTCGGGAAAGAAAAATCCTTCTTCTACAATTTTAGTTATGTGAGTATCTTTATTTGATTTCAAATCCCTTGTTGTTGCAGTTCTTTCGGGAAAGAAAAATCCATCAACACTTTCAAATGTTTTTGAAATCTTTTCTTTTGTTTTAAAATTAGTTGCTACTGCAATCCTTTCAACAAAGAAAAATCCCTGAGTATCCATTTTTACCTCAGCAACAATTTCTCTTGTCTTCTTACTTCTTACAACAGCAACCTTGTCTGTAAAAAGAAAACCTCTTTGTTCAATTGTTGTTTCTAGTGCAAATGGAAATAAATCCCTCAAAGAACCAATAGCTCCTCTGATGAGTAGTGCATCGTTTTTACATTCAGGACATATTGAAGGTAGCTCCCAACCATTTTGGTGGCAACGAATTTGAAGTTTAGTTGTCAACTTAAAACTTTTGCCACACTGTTGGCAACCTTTGTCCTTAGCGGCATATTTTGAAAAACAATTTTTGCAAATTTTGGGTGGATTGTCCCAATCACGGTTCACACTAATTTTATTTCCACAACATTCGCATGAAACTTCGTACCACTTCTTTCTTTCTTTGTCAAGACAAGATTTACATAAATCAGGTGCTTTGTCCCACTCTCTGTTTACTTTGATTGTTGTTCCGCAATGTTTGCAAGATTTGTCATACCATTTTGCTTTTTCTTTTGCGATGCAAAATTTGCAAAGGTCAGGAATATTGTCCCAATCTTTGCAAACCTTCATGCTTGTTCCGCAATTTTTACAAGATTTATGATACCATTTAGCTTTCTCTTTCTCAACACAAGATTTACACAGGTCGGGAATGTTATCCCAATCACGGCAAACTTTCATGCTTGTTCCGCAATTTTTGCATGACTTGTAATACCACTTACCTTTTTCTCTTTCTATGCAAGATTTGCAAAGAGATGGCTTGTTGTCCCAATCACGATGAACACTAATTGAAGCCCCGCAATTTTTACAACTTACATCATACCAGTCATTTTTTTTTCTCTCCATACAACTTTTACAAAGGGATGGGGGATTGTCCCATTCTGTATTAATTCGAATGGTTGAGCCACAATTTGAACAAGATTTGTCATACCACTTGTCCTTTCTCTCTTGTAAACATGACTTACACAAAGTTGGCGTTCTATCCCAATCCTCATGGACTGAAATTTCGCAACCACAATCTTGGCAGTCAACTGTATACCATTTTGAAGACATCAGAAATACTATTTATTCATTTCAAATTTGTGATAATTGTCAAAGTCAGTATAAATTGTCAATCGAGCTGTTAGCATTGCACACAACGGTCAGCAGCTATGCCCAGTAGCCGTTTTGCAGGCATCGTCATTGTCCAAAGGTACAATGTTTCTGCGGGGTACGCTGTTTCATGTTGCTCTTACATAGACTATTGGGCATAGCTGCTGTTATGGTGCGTTTTCTCTTATACAGGTATGGGATTAATCTGTATCTGTCCACCAATTGCTCTTAATACTTTCATAATTGTTTCAAATTGAGGCTTTGCTCCATCCGATAAAGCTTTGTATAAACTTGGTCTACTTAATCCGGTTTCTTGAGCAATTTTGGTCATGCCAATTGATTTTGCAATATGTCCAATAGCTGTGATAACATCGGATTCGTTTCCTTCTGCTAATACTGTATTAAGGTATTCTGCTATCATCTCGTTACTATCTAGATAGTCTGCTATATCAAATTTTGAAGTTCCCATTTCTCTATTTTTTAAGTCGTTTTAAAATCTCTTTTGCCCTTTCAATGTCTCTCTGTTGAGTTGATTTATCCCCTCCAATGATTAGAATTATAATTCGCCCATTTAATTCTTTAAAATATACCCTGTATCCTTTAGCATAGTCGATTTTCAACTCCCGAATGCCATTTCCAACAGGTTCGCAGTCACCAAAGTGCTCGTCGGTCACAATCTTTTGAATGCGAAATAATATTTTGGCTTTAGCTCTTAGATCTTTCAGTTTTCTAAGCCATTTGTCAAATTCGTCTGTTTTTTCAATTATATACATTCATTAAACTGTATTCATTCGGATACAAATTTATGCAATCTTTTCTATTTATGAAAGGCTTAATTTAAAATTCGTAAGAAAAATTCGATTTATAATATGCTATGGATGTGTCTGTTAAAATGCACCATAACCGTTCGGCGGTATGTGTTGTTGGCGCCGAGTCGCGGTGGCGCGTGTTTTTGCACTCGTGATGCGATGTAGGGATGTGATTGTTATTAGTTTATTCTCGCGTTGGCAAAAACCGTGACACCAGGAGGGAGTCCCCGCGAGAGCGGGGCAGGCCGCACCGCTTACCACTTAGCGTTCCTCTTTAGCCAGAAAGTTCTCGCGGTGCGGAGCGCCAATGACATATACCGACCTGTTACCAGCAGTTTTTTTTAGGCTATTCTTACTGTATGGTCCAACAATTCGATATTGAAGCTGATTTTAGCATTTAAGGCTTTGAAGACTTTTAATATAGTTTCAAACCTGGCATCAGTCAAGCTATTTTCAAGTTTTGAAATTTGAGCTTTCTGAACACCGACTAGTTTTCCAAGCTCTTCTTGTGTCAGATTACGTTCTTTTCTAGCCTTTTTAATAGCCTCACCAAGTAAGTCAAGGCGAAGTTCATTCTCAAATGCTTCTCTATTAGGAGTCCCACGCTTACCGATATGTTTATCAGTAATCTCCTCAAGGCTGAATGTTTTCATTTCTCCTTTTTTCATTGCTTTTGAGTTTTTTGTTCAAAGTATTGTAATCTCAATTTTTCTGTCTTTTCAATTTCCTTTTTGGGAATTTTATCTGCTTTCTTAACGATTCCGTGAGTTGATACTACTACGGTATCAGGTTTGCCAGACTTGTCCCAGAAAGCAAAAAGCCTATAATGTGTTTGATTGAATAAAGTCCGGAATTCCCATATTTCACCGGTAAGTTTCCTGAAGAGAGATTTGTCATTGATTACTTGAGCTTACGGACATTGTAAATAATTTTCTCTCTGGCTTTACCATCAAGTCTGTCAAGAAATTCCGCAGCCTCTTCTAAGAAATGGACTTTAAATCTTTCAGTCACTGTTTGCTATTTTGTGCAAATATAATAGTTTCCATATTAGGAAACAATTCTTTTCAAAATTTTCAAAATTGCTGGTAACGCTCTGCGGTAAATGCCGTGCGGCTTAAAAAGATTTGTTTGTTCTTATTTGATGGTTTTGTTAAAAATACAAATTTTCTTTTGTTATAAGTACCGCATGGCATTTACCGCTTGTTAGGGCGTCGTTGTTAGAGCGGGCAGTGTGGGAGGCACTTGCAGATAGCCTTCATGGGCCGGTTTTGCATATTGCCTTCCTGCAAAACCGGGAAGGCTATATGCAAGTGCCGTGAGCGATGGCCGAGCGTAAGCCCTTTTATTTTTCTCGTGTTTTATAAGCTTTCATGATGTTCGATATTAACACTGTCCAGGCAAATTAACCTTGTAAGCTAAAAGGGCGGACAATGCGACCCTAACGGCCCGGCGGTATAATTGGTAAACGGTGCTGAGTCGACTGAAGCCGGTGGGCGGGATTTCTCTTCTACTTGACAATGTATCAGAGGCGTAATGGAGCGAAGCCGGCACGTGTTTTTGCCGTCTGGCAGTAAGTTTTATTAAGAGCTATGAGCGGTCGCGCTACGAAATGTGAATGCGAGCCAGTTCTTATTTCCGGTTACAAAAGTTTGATTTATGCTAGCGGCGCAGTGTCGCGGTACAATGGTAAATGCGAGCTGGTTATTATCCCCGGTTGCTGAAACTTTCTTTTAGCACTGGCGGGAATCTGGGTATAACCACCGGGCAATCATTTATCAAGGTAGTACTGCCCCCGCAAAAACCGTGACGAGTTTATTAATTATACCGTCCGTGTTAGCACAAGTAATTGTTAACCTTCACCTTGCAGAACATATCCAGGTGCAGATATTTTTTATATATCTTAAAAAATAGAATTATTCGAAGATAGTCTCCCAATTGTCCGAATGAAAAGCTTGAAAACATAATTCTATTTGTTCTTTATTGTTCTTTTCTGTTGCAAGCAAAGGCAAGTTATCCAAATCAAAAAAACCTCGTTCTGAAGTTTCTATATTTGGAGCAAACTCTCCGTCAGTAATTTCACATAATACAAAGACCTTACAGATTCCATAAGCATATAAAGGACGATTATGCTTATTCCTGTCTTGGAGTGCAATCAATTTTACAGGAATAGCGTTAAAGCCAGATTCTTCTTTTACTTCTTTAATAATGTTGGATTTTATCGATTCATTTACATCAACCCATCCACCAGGCAAGGACCATTTACCACTAATTTCTTTTACAAGTAATATCTTATCGTTCTGGAAAATTGCTGCTCGTGTATCTAATTTTGGTGTTTGGAAACCTGTTTCATTGCAAAACAAGTCTTGAACAAGTTCCATACTTAAACCTGATTTCATGCTCATAATTTCAGCTGAAATTTCTCTAATCCTTTCAAATCGTTTCAAGTCAAAAGAGTCTTTTGAGTATGTCAATCCAGCTTGAGCTATAAATTGAAGTTCAATTGCCCATTTTAACCAGGGACTTTCTAATAGATTATTCTCTTGATTTTGCATATGTTAAGGTGCAGTTTTTTATTTGTGCTAACGGTCGGCGCTATGGTTAGTTGCCAGTTTCGAAGCACTTCCCTATCAAGCGACACAAAACTTTATTAAGATCTGAAAACTTGAGATATACTCTGAAATGGCAATTAACTATAGCGCTTGTTAGCGGGTCGTTGTTCTTTTTATTTATAATATTTTTAATCGATTTTGTAGTTCACTTGCAGTTATTGTTTTTTCCAGTCGTGATTGTCTTGTTTTTTCTTGTTTGGCACTCATTATCCAATGAGTCATTACTTTTCGATATGATGGAGGTTGCTTTTGGAAAAATTCCCATGCTATTTTATTTTGTTTGAATTGGTGTATAAAGTCAGTTGAAAACTCTATAATTTCTGTCTCATGTGAGTATATTTTAGACTTTTCGTCTTTTCGTAAGACAAATGCTTTTAATCCCTCAGGTTTCATAAGTCCTGCATTTGTCAATGCTTCGACTTTTTTTATGTTGATAGCACTCCAAATGCTATTAGGTTTTCTGGGTGTAAATCGTATGCTGTAACTTTCCTTATTAATCGTGTTTCTAACACCATCTATCCAACCGAAGCATAAAGCTTGGTCTACCGACTCAGACCACGACATTGATGACTTGCCACTATCAACCTTGTAAATACCTACAATTAATTCCGATACTTTATCGTGGTTGTTTTCTAGCCACTCTCTGAATTTATATTGATTTTCAAAGAATATTATATTCATTTGGTTTATTCTATTATGATATTGGGACTGTCTTGTTGGTCGTCCTACAATGCCCGCTAACGGTTTGCGTGTATGTGCAGTAGCGGATTAGAAGCACTTTCCTGTCCGTTTGGCACAAAGTTTTTTAGAAGTACTGACCTTCGATTTACCACTTCACCCGCTATTGCCACATACACGCTGTTACAGGCTGGCGTTCTTGTCGTCCGCGTATTGCAACCATTGTCAGTATTGAGTTTAGCATTCATTGTCAAGGTGCATTTTTGTGGCGGGTCGTGCGGTTGGGGTTTTTAAAATTTTTGGAAGGGGAGATTTAAAAAAATAATTCTTCTTGGGCTGGAGAGTTTCAAGCTCTTTTGCAAACTTTGGTCTGCGGGTGGGCTTGTAGCGGTTTGCAAATGTGCTTGAAACTGTGCGTGGCATTATCTTTTTCGTTTTGGTTTTTGTACTGCTGGCATTCCAACTCCTGTTCTGGTGTAGTAGGTTTCAATTTCGTCTTTGTATGAAAGCATCATAATTCTCTCATTCTCCTTTTCTTCTTTCAACGGAAACTTATTCTCGAAGAAATATCCAAGTATGTCTATCTCATCATGAAACTCAATATCGTTTCTCTCATAAAGTCCCAATCTGTTTTGCAGATACTCTTTAAAGTCCGCTTCGCTTTCAATTAAGTCTGCAAAAATCATCAAGTCATAGAGCGAAACAATCCATGTCCACTTGTAAGCAGCACTTAGTACTCCCGATTCAATCAGATATTTCAGATTCACAGAAACTGTCGAAAGATGTTCGTAGGTAACCGATATTTTTATAGTCTGATAATTCTTGCTCTTGTCTATCGTTAAAGTTTTTCCTTGGTTGTTGTCCGTGTAACGGAATTCAGGAACAGTAGTATCATTGATATACTTTTTCGCACGGTAACATTGATAAGAACCTTCGTTGACCGTTTCTTTCAGACGGTCTTTCAAACCTAGAATTGCACCTCTGCGATGTTTCTTATTCAGTTCACCGGCTTTAACTTCAATGATGTAAAGGGTATCGCTTCCAACTCCCAAAATATCCAATTCAGGTTCTTTTTGAACTCCATCTTCAACAATTTTGTATTTCAGGGAATGGTAAAATTGAACTGTTGGCAAAAACTTTTCAAAAAGTCGTTTCGCTTTTAATTCAATGTAATTGTCTCTTGATGTGGAACTGGTATTGCCTTTAAAACGCTGTTCGTAATAAACGGCATCTGCTGATTGCAATAGGTTTGCTGTGATGTCAAAAATATTTCTGAATGCAAGATTGATTGAGATGCAATAATATTTGTCGCCAACTTTTATCAGTGGTTTTGTTTTGATTGCAGAATCCCCCAACGGGAAACCACCGAACTTGCCTTGAAGAAATGATACATTGTCTCCGAATTGATGGGAGAGTAAATTGAATATTTTCTTTTCTTTCTCTGTTTTTGGGATAACCCAAAACAATCTGTTATAACCATTGATACAGTCAAGAGCTATAAGTGCGCAGCCTTCTGGTGCAGCTTCATCATATAAATCAGGATTGTCTTGAGTGAATTGTTGGATGAAATGTTTACCAGATTTCATCATTTCGTTCATAATGGCTTCTTCTCCCTTTTCGTCATTCCATTCTACAAATCTTTTGTGCGAAAGAGAGCCGCCAAAAGCATTAGCAATTTTTGATGCAACTAAAAGGTCTAAACGTTTTACCACTTCATAAATATCAGCAGAAGTAAAACCGTAATACTGATTCAGAAATCCGTCATGTGCTGCAAATGTTTCTGTGTAAACCTCTGCTATGTGTGTGTGATAACCGTCTCCACGAACATGCAAAGCATCTTCCATCACACGCAACTTTAACCAATGGTCAAACTCAGTTCCTCCTACTGGATTATCTGCTGACATTTCATAAAAGCCAACATTGTATTTGATTTTAGAAAGTTGTTCACGAATTGCATCAATGTTCTCCTGTGTGGGAATTACGCCTGCATTTGTGTTTGCACTCGCTGATGCAATGCTCATTGCATATTCAAGCAACACTTCTATTTCATCGTCTTCAAGAATTTTTTCTTTTTCTGCATGTTCCTTGTCTTCGCCAGTGTATGTTTCCATAAACTGATTGTAAAGATTAGGAGATGATTGCAGCAACCTTGCACCCAAACCACCTAATACATAAATTTTATCGTATCGGTTTATCAGGTCAACTACTATTTTGATTTCATCTTTTATCCAGTTGAAATATCTTTCCCTGTCTGCTCTTGCTTGGTCAAAAGCATAGCGCCATTGCTTTTTAAATTCTTCATCAAAGTAAATTGGCTCACTCATTATTTCCCTCTTTTACAAACTCAACTTTTAATTGGGTCTCCTGTTGTTTGAAAAGCTCCATTCCGGGAATATCATCATACCTGTCGCTGAGTTTCTGCCTCAAGCCAAATAAACGCTTTTCTGCCGTGTCAACGAGTTGGTCGAAAATGCAAATGTTAACTTTTCCTCTGTCACCCACTTTCACAGTCAACTCAACCTTTTCCGAAAACTCCTTTCCAATCACGTAGCAGTCAATACTGGGGTTTCCGATAAGGTTTCCGGCATTTATAAAGTCTTCAACATAACCCATCGCCTGATTTCTTTCGGTTCGGGAGAGTTTTGAACCGCCTTTCTTTAATTCAATCAGCAGAACCCGGTTAACGGTCGAAAGTCCTGAATCGCCTTCAAATGTTTCAGTTCCTGTTACGGAGAGTGTTGAATTGGGCAAAACCACAATATCCGGCCGCTTTCGGTGGTTAATGAAAACGTCTTTCTGAATTTTTGTCTTGAACACGATCTCAACTGCATTCTGCAACTGCCTGTTGGAAGCATATTCTGCGGATTCATATTCGGGCCCGAACAACCACCTTGCCCCGGTTACCAATGGATGCAGAACATGCAACTCATCTACGTTTTCATCTCCTGCCAGTTTTCTGATTGCTTCAATGACAGATATTCGATTGTCGATTTCATCCAGAACGCTCAGCGCATCCCTTACTGACCATTTTTCAAGCAAGCTGTTTAAACCGGAGATGTCATCCTCAGATAATTTAGCCAGCTTGACAAGTAACTCTTTTCCCGTTCTTGACTTTTCAAGATTAATAACAGCTTCTACCGCAATAGAGATAGATTCAGGCTTCGCAGTAGGATGTGCAATTGTAATTGCTTCAATTGCTTCATTAACTTCATACTTGGCTAGAGGTGGCAGTTTAGACAACTCTACGGAAAAGTCACCCTTTATTTGCTGCTTGGTCTCTTCAATTGTGTCCTTGGCTATTTCACCAATCATTCTGTTTACATAATCAGCAACCTCCCGGAACACCTTTTCCATAGGCTCAATCTTCTTAAAGCCTGTCCAGTCTTCAAATATGTAATCGGCAAGGTCATTTGTCTTTACTACAACCGTGTATCGTTTTGCAAATGTTGTCCTGCCGTCAATAACCATTTCATTTCCCAATACCCAGGATGGTTCGCCTACCAAACGGTTGGCCTGCCAGAAGGCAATTCCCTGATAAATGGTTTTTCTTGATGATTTCTGCGAATCAATAAAATGTGCAGTGAGCTTTATTCCTTCTATATTTATTTCTGTAGAGTCCATCAAGCCCGAATGCTGTTCCAACGGCACGGTTTGCTTGTTTATGGAAACCAAAAAGCTTGGGTCATGCAGAAACTTCGCAGAAATAATATCCAGTATCCTCTCCGGGTTCGGAAGGTTTTTGGTTACGATAACTTCAAGCCGAGTTCCAAACGTAGTGGCTTTGTCAAACGAAGCATCCTTAATAACAAAAGGTTGATTTTCGCTTATGGTACTGATTACAAAGATTGATTTTTTTCCGCCTGAGTTGGTAATGACTGTATATTCATTGTTGAAACAAAGCAAACCGTGTCGTCCAACCCCATTGCGACCATAAGCCAATCGTTTGCCATTTACATTGGGTGGAAAAATGACATTTTTCCCCTGATGCTTGATGCGGTTATAGCCCAGTTTCATCCACCGTTGCTCAAACTGTTCTTTGGTTAAACCGGTTCCATTGTCTTCAACTACCAGCTTTTGGTTGTAATCACCCGGGATAGTAATTTTAACCATTGTTGCACCAGCATCCCAGGCATTAGCAACCAATTCGGTTAAAGCTATTTCTGGCGAATGCACCAAAGTACCCAATGTTCTTATGAGGTAATCTTCCTCAAACAAGGAGCCTTGAAATATCGGGGTTGCTTTTTTTGCTGCCATCTTAATTATTTGCTTAACTGATTTGGACTTTTTTATACTCCTCCTCACTCAACCAAAAATCCTTATCAATTATCTTAACTTCATCATAAGTGAGTTCATAGAGCTTGTAAACCAACACGTCTATTTCACGCTCTAAGGCAGTGGTGTCTTGGTTTGCTTTTTTCTTTTTCAGAATTTCATCTACCAACTTTTCAATTTGCTTTTGCTTTAAGTCCGTTGGAAAAGGAAGTTGCTTTATCTCATATCCCATTACATGATTATTGGTAGAAGTTTTTCTAAAGAACCAATCCAGTAATTTTGAATTAAGGACTGCCAAACAAAGTCTATTTAATGATTCATTTTTCAATAAAATCTTATTTGCCGTATGTCCGAAAAGGAATTTTTCATTCTTGTCCGTTAGGCAAGCATGTAAGCGATATTTGTCTGTTGTTCCTGTGATTTCCTGCAATACAATAAAGGTGTGTTCTTGATTCTCCTTAACTTTTTCCTTTCTAAAATTTGTATTTACAAACTCTTCAGTGGTATTAAGAAGTTTATATTTATGAATATTTCTACCACGATAAAGTTTTACTTCAGTTTTTGTTTCTGAATATTCGTCTGAACTTGTTGTTAAATTCAAATCCCCTTGGTTGATTGATTGAATGAGCGTGCTAAACGGAATTGTGTTACTTGAAATTCTTTTGAGAACTTTAGAATCGCCTTCTGAAAGCAGAGGAATATAATATGTGTCAGGATAAAGTTGCAATAATGAAAGTTGATTTACCTTCTCAAATTTTGGATTCGCTATTGTTGAAGTGTCGTTATGAATGGAAATTGACACATTTTGTTCCCTGTCTGGAGGTAGTTTGGTAAAAATATACGTGCATGTTCCTTGCAATACAGAATCAAAAACTTGAGCTTCTGAATTGGAAGCTCTTTTAGGATATTCCAATACTTTTTCAAGTTGTGTTTTTGTTAGCAGAAGTTCTCTTGTGAAGGTAGATGATAAATCACACATCAAACTACTTTGAACAATCATTGTTGCAGTTCCATTTTTTTTCAAATTGTTAAAAGACGCTTCGACAAATACTTTGTAAAGATTTTGTTTACCCTTGTCTTTTCCTTCAGAATAAGGGAAAGTTTCTGAACTATAAATTCCCTTCTGCATCTGCACATAAGGCGGATTCCCAATTACCACATCAAAACCTTTGTCAATGCCGAACATCCATGTTGGGGAAAAGAAGGTGCTGGGCTGGCTGTCGTCAAAGGGATTCCAATGCTTTATTTTTTGTGCTATTTGTTTCAATACGGGGTCGTGAGCGGCCTCTATGTCAGTGATTACTTTGTCTCTTTTCTTAAAAAAGTCTTCTTTCAGTTTTTCCTTCTGGCTTCCGGCAAGGTTAGGGTTAAAAAAGTCAACCCTCAGGGTTTCTAAATCTTTAAGTTCTTTCACTAGCTTGTGTGTGAACCCTTCGTGCAGTGTGCCTTTGCTTTGCTGTATAAAAGCATCCAGCCCTAAATCAATTAAGCTGTTTGCACACACAAATTTGAAATCGAGGTTAGGCAAGGGTTTCACACCAAAATTGTGAACTGGGTCTTTGGGGTTGTAGTTTTCTTCCAATACCAAACTCAGCCATGCCCGCAATCGTGCTATCTCGATTGCCATAGGCATAATGTCCACTCCGTAAATATTCTGGCTCAGTATGTCCTTCTTTAATTCGTAGCTGCTCTTTACTGTTCCCAATACCTCATTCAACTCTACCAGTTTGTGCAAAATTCCCATAGGAAAAGCACCGGAACCGCAAGCGGGGTCAAGAATTTTTATCTTTTCAAGAAAAGAAAGGAGCAAAGTTTTTTCTTCTTTCTTTAATCCGTCAGTATGCGGTTGCGATAAAAATAAAGGAGCAAGGGCTTTTTCAATTTTTTCTTTTTCCTCCTGTTTCAGTTCATAGTTTTTGGTTGCAATGGCAAGCTGTTGTGGCTTTTTATTTCCGAAAATATCGCTAACAGGTTCGGGGTCGTTAATGTGTTTCGTTTTTTCTGCTTCAATATGTTGCTCCCATTGTGTTTGCAAGTATGCCTTGATGCTTTCGTTCACCATATAGTCCACAATTTCCCGTGGGGTGTAAAATGCTCCAAATGCCTTTCGCTGGTTGGCTAATTTTTCGGTCTCTTCATTTTGGCTTGCCAATAAATTTTCAAAAATCCTTCCCAACATTTCGGGGTCAACTGCCACCTGCTGATACTGGCTGCTGCTTTCGTCCACCGTAAAATCGTAGCTTTCTAAAATTTCCACGAAAGACAGAAGCCAGGCATCCAGTTGAAGTTTGGTAAAGAGTTTATCTTCTTCGCTTTCGTCAAACAAGCCACCATTGAGGTAAGGGATTTTTTCAAACAGTTTATTCAGCGCAAGCGGATTCCTGTCCTGAACTTTTGTATTGAGTGTTTCAAAAAATAATTTGAGCAAAGCATTCTGATAATAGTTTTCTGTTTTCTCAATGGCTTCTTTGCTAATCAGAGAATGAGGAATTATTCCTTTCTCTTTTAAGAACCAACAAAAAATATATCTGCCAATTAAACGAACTGTAAATTGCTTTACCTGATTGTCGGTGGCTTTACTATGTTGTGTTTTTACAATGCCAAGCAGTGCATCAAAGCGTTCTTTAATTTGTTTGTAAAACTCTTTGTTTACTTCTTTGATGTCAAGCGATTTCCAAAGCAGGTCGGCAATTTCAGGTTTCGGCTTTGTGCCGATTCCCTGCCACAACTGGATAATTTTATTGTATTGCGTATTGGTTAACCGATTGCGGAATGATACAATTCTTTTCTGTTCGCCCTGATTAAAAACCAAAACCAACTTGTCGTAATCAGGTGTAGTTACAAAGTGAATGAAGTATGGTTGTGTAGGAATAAAACTAGTTCCATTTTGTTGAATTAACCCTTTGCTGAACGATTGATAACTGCTAAGCCCGGGGTCATTGTCAACCAACTGACTGATGTATTCTTTCTTCAACTTTTTAAGCACTGCAAAACGGACACGGATATTTTGATTGTCGGCTGAGATTCTATAAAGTTGTGGTTGCACTGTTTGCGGTGCAGTTACCAGAAAATCTTTCAGCTTTTGTGTTTGCGGTGAAAGCAGTTGTGGTTTATTTCCTGCGTTGGGTTCAATATTCATCCATTGCAGCAAGCCAAAAGAAAAGTCAAGAATATTTTCTCTTGTGGGGTTATCCGCAAGCCGTGAAAGAATTTTATTTATATCATTAATGGTCATGCAAATATTTGTATGATTTCATTCAATGGCGCTTTCTCCGTTTTATCTTCGGGTTTGTATTGGTTTGCCAGTGAAATAAATTGCTTTATAATTTCATCTCCTATGTGTTCCTGTCTGCGGTTCATGCGGTTTATCAATCGCACCAACTTTAAATTTTCTTTATTGATGTAAGCATTTTGAGAATGCAAAACAGAATTGCTCACTTTGTCAATTTCAGAAACTGGATAACCGTATTCCATCATTTTGTTTATGACATAAGCAATGGCTGCCTGCTGCGGTTGGTTGTATCGCACCTGATGTTCTTCTTCCGAAAACTGGTAGCGGTCAATGAAATCTAAAATGTATGCTTCGGTTTCAGGTTTACTTTTGAATTTGTCTGCAAACCGTTCATTTTGTTCGCTTGTTGCTTTGATAGATAAGAGTCCTTCTGCGGTAGTGAACAGTTCTCCGATTTTATCTTTGTTGAAGGCAACAAAATATCCGGCTTCAAAAGTTGCATCTTCACCAGCTGCCAAATGTGCAAGGTGAATGAAGTCATCATCTTCTTTTCGCATTTGAACTTTGCCCCATTTTCCTTTTGGCAGATTTTTTATTTGCTCTTTGTAAGTCGGAGTAAATTTTTCGTTGCGGTCAAATGCTCTCAGGTCATCCATAAATAAATCTTCGGCTGCAAGCAATTCGGAAGTTTCAAATATTTTTTGGAATGCTGCCAGTCGTTTCTTTTCGTCACGGCTGTAAAGGTCTTCAGTAAAATCCTGCGGTGTCGGGTCTTCATCCAAAATGGATTGGTCTGTTCCAACTGTGTAGCGAATCAAATCTATTTTAGCTTGCAGTTTTCTTACCAACTGTAAATAACTTTCCAATTGTTCTTCAGGTCTGAAATTGTAAATAAAAATTTCTTCGTGAACTGTTCCCAAACGGTTTATCCTTCCATTCCGCTGAATCATTCTCACCGGATTCCAGTGTAAATCGTAATTCACAATCATTCCGCAATCCTGCAAGTTCTGTCCCTCTGAAAGTTTGTCAGTGGCAATGAGGAAATCAATTTCCTTTTCTCCGTCTTTGAGTTTGTGTTTTTTTGAAACAGGAGCAAAGCGTTTGGCATAATCTTCAATCTCAGATTTTGAGCCTAATGCAAATTCAATATTTTTTTTCTTCACCAAATACTGAGGAAGATTTTCTTTCAGATATTGAAGTGTATCGGCAAAGTAAGTGAACACTAAAACCTTTCTGTCCTCATTTTGATTCAGATGTTTTGCCAACTCCTGAATTTTATCATCCTTCTTTAACAGCAAAGCAAGTTGTTGTTTTAAAATGCTTACAACAGAGAGGTCTTTCTTAATGTCGGCTTTCAGTTGCTCCACATTAAATATGCCTTCATCAGCAACGATGGTTGCAAATTCTTCTTCCGTCTCTTCAAAACTTTCAATGTCAAAATCCAGTTCATCTTCCTCTGCAATCTGTTCGTTGTAAGCATCAATCGCCTTATTCAAGGCAGAAAGATTTTTTACGGAAATAATTTTATTGAACTTTTCCAACTTGGTTTGAAAGTCTTTTAACTTTCTTTCGTAACTGTCAATTGATTTATTGATTGAGAAAAGCGAAGATTCCAAACGCTTTAAAAATACTGTCCGGAAAATTCCATAAATACCTATTTGTCTGCTCAGTTCACGGTTCTCGTCTGCGTTTAATTCTAATTCTCCCCTCTTTCTTCCGTAATAAGCATGGCGGTAAATATTATATCGGTAGCAGGGAAAACCCAAACTCAACAAAGCGGTGTAAATAATTTCAAGTGATGACTGAATAGGCTTATCCCTTTCGGTGTAATGTTCAAACAGGTCAAGCGGATGGGCTAAGTATTCTAACTCAGCCAGGCTATTTATATCATAGTTGAAAGCCCTTGTCAACTCCGCATTTTGCTCCGCACTTTTCAATAGTTGCGATTTGAATTGATTCGGAACTTCATACTCTAAGTTGTCGGGATACGATTTCGGGAACTTTTGAAGTTTACCGTTTATTTCCAAACCTTCGGGATATTCTTTTTCAATTCCCTGCCTTGTCCGTCTTACTATAAAGCGGTTGAGCAGGGGAGTTAGTTGTTCTTTGATTTGCTGATAATTGATGAAACCGCTTTCACGGATTTGTTTTCTCATGTCGGTTTGTAAAAGTTCCAACCGTTCTTTCAGAGTAAAATATTTTTGTCGGCTACGGTCATAAAATTTACCCAACTTAAAAATGTCGCCACCAGAACCCAACATGATTTGATTTGTCAAATCTGCCAATTGATTATTGATTGGCGTTGCGGTGAGCATTAAAGTTTTTGCGTTTTCATTTTCCTGTCTCCATTTAATGAACACATCAAAACGCTGTCCGCCTGATGCTCTCAGGTTGTGGCTTTCGTCAAACACGAACAAACCGACCGGAATGGATTGTAAATTTTCACGAACGTCCTTTATTCGCTCTGTGTCCTGCAAGCTGTAAATCTCGGGGATATGAATTACTCTGAAATCGTCAAATGCTTTCCTCCATTGTGGTATCAGACCAGCCGGTGCAATCACTACAACACGCTGATTCATGTTGTGTTTGTAATACTCAATCACCTTTATTGCAGTGTAAGTTTTACCCAAACCAACAGAATCAGAAAGCATGGCAACGCCTTGTCGTTCCAATTTCTTTATTAAACTGTTTGCATTTTGAATTTGAAATTTTAAAAGTTGTGGTTTGCCCGAGGTCGGATCGTCAATATCAACTTTGTTTTCTTTCTCATCAAGTAAGTCCTGCCCATAAATACGATACAATGCGTGGATATACATTTCATAAGCACTGAAACAGATGCTCCCGTGCTTGCTTAATTCTAAAATTTCTTCTTTGAAAACTCGGCTCCAATCTTCGCTGTTATTCCATAATTCTTCAAACCATGTTCGGTGCGATGGATGTTGCGTTAGATTTTTGCGAATAAAATTTACAGTTGCATTGTTGTCCTCAAACTGATTCAGTTCAAGATTTCCAAACATTCCCTGCTTGGTGAAATTGGAACTGCCGATAATGCCAACGGCATTTTCTTCATCAGTTCCAAAAATGTAACACTTCGCATGAAGGAAATTTTTCTTGTAAACCTTGATTTGAATTTTTCCAGTATTGTTTTCATTCATGTATTTGCCCAAGAGGTCGGCAACTTTTTGAAACTCCTCTTTCAGTTGTAAATCCTCCAAATCTTTCTTCAAATACTTTTCAGGAAAGTCAGGGTCTTGTTGTGCAGGTTTTTTAACCTGATATGCTTTTACAGAAGGTTCTTCACCAAGCAATAAACGGAATATGATATTTTCTCTTTCTAAAAATTGAGAAAGTTCGGGAAGGATTTCCACCATTCCGGGCAAGTCCCAGTAACCAGTCGCAATGGAAATTTGAGAATAGGAATTGTCTTTAATCAACTCTTTCAGCACACTGCCAAGCTGATATTCGTTTGAAGAATTGTCTATGAGTTTTATTCCCTTCTTCATTTTTTAAGCTTTTTGTTAGCAATTTTCATTGCCTGATAAGCAACTTTTGGTTCTTCTACTATAGTGGATTCAATCTTGTCAGCCAGCCAAAGAGTCAGAAGTTCTTCCTCGTTTGCTTTAAGAAACCTGGCAATTTCTACCACCTGCTGTCTGGATGCCTTTCTTTCCCCTCTTTCAATCTTGCTCATAAGTGCCGTGTCCACTTCAAGATGTGCTGCGACCTGCCGTAACAGAAGGTTTTGCTCCTCTCTTAGTTCTCTGATTTTCTGTCCTAAATTGCTCACGATGTTAGTATTTCGTTTGGCTTGTCAAATTTTGTCAAATGTAAGTATTATTTCCGAAATCAAATAGTGAGGTGGGGAAATTTGGCTCTTTTTGTTTTGCCTTTTGGGTCGACTGGTGCGGTGGCGGCAAAACAAAATGTGCCAAATGCGGGAAGGCTTAGAATTATTTTTTTAAATGTGCGGTGGGAAAAATTTTAAAAACAATGGTGTCGGCTTGAGTGTCGGTCTGTGTCAAAATGCAATGAACTGTCTGCTGTGTCAAAGTCCGGTTACTTTTTTGGTTGCAATGTCGCTCGATTTTTAGTCGGAATTGTCAAGGTTGCACGGTCGTCCTACGCTTGCCTGTAACGTTCGGCGGTATGTGTTGTTGGCGCCGCTTCGGGGTGGCGCGTGTTTTTGCACTCGTGATACGATGTAGTGATGTGATTGTTATTAGTTTATTCTCGCGTTGGCAAAAACCGTGACACCAGGCGGGAGTCCCCGGCGGTAGCCGGGGCAGGCCGCACCGCCAACTACTAGACTGTCCTCTTTAGTTAGAAAATTCTCGCGGTGCGGAGCGCCAATGACATATACCGACCTGTTAGGCACTGGGCATTTTA
>ERZ1026814.499-NODE-499-length-21269-cov-3.933687_pt1 | contig 21269 bp, 14 predicted proteins | sample MGYA00520871_ERZ1026814 | MGnify/ENA primary metagenome ERZ1026814 (study PRJEB33270, sample SAMEA104284478) | anaerobic digester metagenome | biome: Anaerobic digester microbiome; feature: mesophilic sludge digester; material: Anaerobic digester biomass | place... | reverse complement strand
AGTGTAGAAGATGTCGTGGTGTAGTCATGAGTGGTCTGCATTTTATTAGTGTGTTGTGTTTGTTTTTTTTTAATGAAACGGCGACCACCGAGATCTACACAGAGTAGATCGTCGGCAGCGTCAGATGTGTATAAGAGACAGGCTGAGAACCGTTGATGCATCTCTGATTGTAAGGTTTCCAAGAACTTTAATATCATCGGCCGGAATAATTTTCCTGCCTGTACCTGAAAGTATGAGATTGCTGAAGGGCTTGTAAATGTTGCCGGGTTTTGACGGGATGACCGCCTGGTTGTTACCGAACAGTTCGATTGTGCTGTTCTGACTTGAAAGGAACTCATCATAATCACCTCCGGGAATTACAAAAATCCCGCTGGCTGTTGATGATACCCTGATAAGGCCGTCCCCGCTTATGTTCCCTAAGCTGTGGTAAAGTGTGGTTCCTATATCGAGTACCCCATGAATAGCTATTGAACAGGTTGAGGCCGAATTGCTGTTAACAGTAACCTTATGCGAAGCATTGATAACCACCGGATTGCCATCGGGATTGCAGTTGCATGAGGGGCCGCCGTTTGTGGTCGACCAGGTATTGTCACCGAACCAGTTGCCTGATTTTATACTGTAGAGCACGGGCTTAGTGCTAAAGTTCAGAGAACTCCCTGCTGTGTACTCACCGTCAATGAAGTCACGGCCGGATAATGTTATCTGATGAGTTGCCGGATTAATAGATGATTCGTTTATCCCTCCCTCAGGAATCCATATGCCGTTCAAAAAGCGCCCTGTTACATAACTTGATTCAGTTCCGTAAACGTCTTCTTCGAGGTAACTGTAGCTGTGGGTTACATCAATAGCTCCTGAGAACCCATCAGAGATCACATTCCAGTAATAATCAAGTTCATCGCGTTGTGGAAGTGCAGTCAATGGGTGGTGATGGTTGACAGGCACAACGGTAATTGAGGAATTGATACTGCTGTTCGCGGCAAAGACAAAGCTTGCCGGGGTATATTTTCCTGCGACACCGACCGGAAATGAAAATCCCGCGGCTCCTGAAGGAAATATTTTTCTCAGGCCTGCATCTGAAATTACTCCGTTCAGGATAATCATATTGTTTTTGTCGGGGATCCCTGCAATTGAAGAGTTCTCTCCCAGGGTGAGCAGATAATCATCGATGTAGAGCGATCCCACTGAAAAAGTCAGGATGCCGTTTATGGTGGCATTGTCGACCAGGTTTATTCCTGTGGTATTGTTAAGTGTAATGTTCCCGAAACAGCTTTTCCCGTTGCCAGAGATGACCTGAGTATAAGATCCTTCCAGGATGATTCCGCCTCCGGCTGCAGAGCTTGTGTGAACGGCACTGTTTTGCAGGTTGCCTGTCAGGGATATGGTGTTTCCACCGTCCTCAAAGGTTCCGGAAAGCAGGCTCATGTTCCCGTTGACCCTTATATTACTTCCGGTCGTGAGGGCAAGAGTCCCGGTTGAAGATATAGTGAGGTTAGCAAAGTTGGTGAGGTTTGAGCCGCTTCCTGTAATGGAGCGCGAACCGGTTCCATTAAAGCTTGTCACCTGGTTTGCAGACCCGGGCTGATAACCTCCCGTGGTCAGTCCCTGACCGGAAGCACTGTTACTGTTTACCAGGCTGCCTCCGATAGTGATATTAAGCCCGTTGGCCCTGAATACGCTGTTGCCGTTGATAACCAGGTTATTTTTGATTGTCAGCGGATAAATTCTCAGGTCAACTGTCTTGCTGTTGGTGGTTGCATCAATTTCCACATTGTAAAGAGGCACCGAACTGACTGCATTGAAGGTGGTGCCGGCAGGCGTTTCAGTGGAGCCGAATATAATTGTTCCCCCGGTTACCGTGCTTGAATCAGGGGCAAGATAAAGGTCGATATACGATGAATTGTCGAAGGATGCCGAAATTATCAGGCGACCGCCGCTCATATTGAATTTACTGCCGGTGTTCAGTATCTCAAACATCGATCTGACATTGCTTGTGTTTCTTCCTGCAATGGTTACTGTACTTGATTCATTTGACTGGGTATAGCTGAGCGATCCCGTGTTTATTGTTGTGACCCTTCGAATCTGGCCGTTGACGAAAAGATTTCCTCCTGCCACTATGATCTCGGTTGTGCCTCCCGACGAGTATTCTATATCATTGTTAAGGTGTGTGCCGTGTGTTCCGACATTAATATTTCCCGAGAGAATCTCAAGTCTTCCGTCGAGGATCAGGTCGGTTGCATTTGTAGCGCTGGCATCTCCTATGTTAATTGTACCTCCGTTGACAGAGAGGCAGCCTGACGTGGGAATGGTAAAGCTTCCTGCATTGGTCAGGTTAAGCATCAAAGGACTTGTCAGCCTGAAAGTACCGTTTGTAAGACTCAGAGCTATGGCAAGTGAGGTATTGAGGGAAAGGGCTGAGGATTTTACTTCAAGGATCGCATTTCTCGAGGATCCTTTATTAATTTCAATAGTGTTGAAATCGGTCACCGAGCCTGTCCCGTTTATTTCCCGGTTTGCTGGTCCGGAAAAGATCACGTTGCATACCCGTCCGGCGCCTGTATTCATATCGAAGGTCCCGTTGTTTGTCAGGTTTCCGTGAATCGTGAGCATATTGGCTGCCGTACCTGAGGTATTAACGTCGAAAACAGCACCGTTGTCAACGGTAATGTTTCCGTATACGATAATGTTCTGGGCAGTATTGTTGCCATTCATGTATCTGAGAGTACCGCTTGTGACATTAAGCGAGGAGTCAATTTCAACAGTCCGTGTTGAAGCCAGAACATTAAGCTGGCTTATGCCTGCTCCAGATATTGTAAGGTCATCATATATATGCAGGTCGTTATTGGGAAGTATGATGTTCTTTGAAGATGCGGGCGAAAGCGTTAGATTATTGTATCCTCTTATGCTTATTGTATTTGCTCCCGATACATAGGTCGAAGGCAGTGTGAAACTAGTCTGGCCGATAGTTCCGGTGCTGTAATATTCTACAATACCTCCTCCGCCGGCAAGGAAGTTGCCGAAGTCTCCTCCGGGGAAAACTGCAGTGGCGGAAGAAGATGAAATCATCAGCCGGCCTGTACCCGAAACCCTGGTATCCGGGATAGCCCCGAAGTTATGCCCCGTGGTGGTTTGCAGGTCAAGTGTGGATCCGCTGTTTATCTGAAGTCCTCCCACCACGATATTGTTAAGCGTTAGGGGTACCGTGACGGTATGATTTATGCTTCCATCACCAATTACCACAGGATTTCCGCTTCCCGGTATGGATCCGTCGATGACTCCTCCTACACCGGCAGAGCTCCATGTGGAAGGATCATTCCAGTTCCCGTCCTGCCTGCTGTAGTACACCTTGATGTTTTGAAAGGCAGAAGGTTCTCCGGCGGTATAGTCACCGTCAACATGGTTTATGTTCCCAACCAGGATTGTGTTTGTAGCATCCACGACCTTTGAGTTGTCGTTGATCGTGACCCAGCTGTATGGCCTGTATGCAGAAGGGATATACAGGTTTTCAGACCCTGTCAGATCGGATGTGGCATACTGAAAGGTATAGGATACAGATCCCGGCTGGATTCCGGAGAAACCATTTCCATTAACTGTCCAGTAATAACTGAGAACATTGTTTCCTGTTGCCAGAGGGTGCCTTTGTGTCACCGGCCTGATTGTCACCGACCCCCATTGAGCAGGCGCCGATGAGAATTGTATGGTGGCCGGAGTATAATCGGAAGCTGTTCCGATGGGATACAGGAAAGTTGTTAGCCCTGAAAAAGCCTTCGTGATACCTCCGTCGCTCTGGTTTCCCGAGAGCCTGATCATCTTTGAGGCAGAAAAGGCGGCAGTTGTCCCTGAGAGGGCATCATAAACATTGCTGTTTGGGCCAAGCGACAGGTTGTAGCTAAGAATATCGAGAATTCCCCGTGCAAGGCGCAGATTTCCTGTTAGCGACTGGCTGGCTGTGAGCAATGTGCTTCCCGATGTTTTGTTGACTGTAAGGTTGCCGAAAGTGCCCTTTCCCGATCCGCCTATTGACTGGTCGGTCGTTCCGTTGAGTATTACAGCTCCGCCGGCCTGACTTGTGTGGGTTCCCGAATTGCAGATATTTCCGGCAACGGTTATTGTGTGTCCGATGTCATTCAGGGCCGAACCCGTCGCTATCGACAGTTCTCCTCTCAGGATGAGATTATTTGAATAGATATCGGTATTTGAACTGTCGGCTATTGTTAGGTTGTAAAGACCTGTGCCGTTGTGAATGGTTCCGGCATTGTCGAAACGCTGGCCGCCGGAGCCGTTGAATGTTGTTGTGTTATTCCCGGTTTCGTATTCCGCCGAACTGTTAATGGTCAGGTTGTGGCCTATTGAAATATCAGCGGCATTGGCATTGAAAACAGCATAGTTCAGGATATTCAAGTCGTTGCGTATCTCTAATGGCCTTACAGGAATGGCAGGAATTGCAGGACTCAAGTTTCCCGTATAAGCCTGTATCTGTCCCCTGTATGTTGAGGAAGTACTTGTGAAGTTCAGGTTCCAGAGGGGGATTGTGGTGTTTAAGTATGCATTGCGGTTCGAAGGTATGGTTATGTTCACTGTACCTCCTGTAACTGAAGCATTGTTAGGGTTCATGCCCAGCAGTAAGCTGAAGTTGTTTGCTGAGCCGCTGACAGTTGTCGGAGACAGGATGTTGATTGTCCCCCCGCTCATTCTGAAGACGTTATCGGGGTATGGAAGCGAAAAGGATGCATAGATTCCAAGGCCGCTTATGTTAAGTGTGTTGCCTCTGATATTCAGGGTGCCTCCCGACATTGAGAAGGCTCCCCTGTGAACACCCGAAATATATGAGGTTCTGATACAGTCGGTCGTTACCGTTCCCGATTCTATTATAAGTTCGCTCTGGTCGCGCATCACTATACCCTGTCCTCCATTGGCATTGAAGGTTCCCATTCCGGAAACCCGAAGGTTACCGTATACAACAATAGAGTTGGATGATCCTGATGCGCTTGTGAAGGTTACCTCAGCTCCGTCGATCCAGAGCTGGGCATCGAGATCTATATTGTAAGCATTGTTGTTGGCAAGACTTGGGATGATAATATTTGGGCCTAATCGTACAGTTCCGGCGAGAAGTCCGAGTGCGTTTGCATTTTCAATCGAAGGAGGTGAATTTGAAGGAGGGCTCGATTGCATGTTGGTAACCCCGAACAGCCTGAAATTTGTATTGTTGTTGGCATCAATATTCAGGATGTAAGTCTGATCGATGCCCTTGTCGATCTCTATCCTGTAAAAATCGCTCTGTCCGTTGCATACAAGGTTCTGATGGGCGTTTGGATTGTTAAATACCAGGTCGGAGCGTCCGTTTCCCGGAGTTGTTGTGTAATTCGGGCTTGTCTGGTTTGTCAGCCTTACCGTTCCTTCATTTGTGAAATCGCCCCTGACGCTTATCCTGTGGTAGCCATTTCCTGTACCTATTGATATCCTTCCTGCTGAGGCAATGATTACATCTCCGGCAATATCAAGGTTGCGGCTGGCACTAAGTGTATTATTTATCTGAAAGTACCCGCTGTTGACTGTAAGATCGCCGTTAATAGTCATGTTGCCGGCCAGTGTAGCAATGATACCCTCCGACGACAGGTTAATGATAAGATTATTGTATTCTTGTTGTGAAAAGACAAAGTTGGAGGTATTGTAGTACTCGACAGATCCGCCGTTTTCCGAAACAAAGTCACTCCAGTCTCCGGAAGGAAAAGCATCTGTCCGGAGACGAAGCAACCCCTTCCCCCGGATAACTGTAAACGACTGATTGGTAAAAGTGCCAAGGTCGAGTGTAGCTCCCTCGTTTATTGCCAGTGAAAGTACGTTTTCACCGTTTGCTGTGGCTGTAACGGTTCTTCCGTTCAGGATTACCACGCGGTCGGTTTCAGCGGGTACCTTCGGGTTGACCGATAATGTTCCCGACGGATCTGTAGTCCATGTTACCGGGTCATTCCATGGTCCGGACTGGTAAGAATAGTAAGTGCCATAAATCAATTCCTCCTTTGCTGTCCACTGGCCGTCAATTACATCTGTCCCGGTAACCGTCATTGGATTTGCACCAGCTGAGCTTATAATATCCGGTTGTATCCAGCTTCCGCCGGTATAAATCATCGGAACATATTTGGTCTGGTCACCTCCCGTGCCGACTTCACCAGGATTTGCGTAGCTGATACTGAGGTTTGAGCTGACTATGCTCAGACCTGTTGATGAAACGAGCCAGTGTTTTGCAAGGTCGGTGGTGGCGGCTGCCGGTGGGCCTGGTGCTATAGATGCCACTGCTCTCACCGCAATAGTTGCAGTACTTTCAACTGTTGCGGTTAAGGAAGTGATCTCGAAAGGAGTATAATACGTTCCGGTTCCCGTGGGGAATACTGCAACAAAATCGGAAGCAGAATCACCTTCCCTGATTATGCTTCCGGTTCCGTCGCATATTATCATGTGATTGCTGTCGAACACGGTTGACGAAGCAATTGAGCCTCCGTCAGCAATAATAAGGTTATTATTGCCTGATCCAAGACTCAGGTTGCCGCCTGACAGAAGCAGGGTTCCGGTGACTGTAGAAGTTCCCGCGAGGGTTTTTATACCTGAACCTGATAAAGTAAGGTTTCCATATTTTTCCTGGAGGACATTCTGTGCTCCTGAGAAGCCGTAGTTTACGGTTGAGTTGGAGGCAAAAGACTCAGTGCCTCCAAAGATTGTCAGGGAGTTGACGTTGTGGTTTAGCCTTCCCCCTGAGTTTATTTGCAGAGTTGAGCTTGAGCCGATTGTAACCGGGTAGGATTCCGTAAGAATACCGCCGTTGCTGATTTCCACCTTGCTGTTTGTTCCTGACACAGTCCAGCCTGAACTGGTGGTTGTCATGGTATGGCCTGACTGGATGATGAATGCCTGATTGTTAGCTGTAAAGCTGGCAGGAGTGGAGCCTCCTCCGGAGGGATTTGAGTTCCAGTTTGACAGTAGGGAAGGGTTTCCCGATGTCCGGGAATAATATGGTATAGCCCAGGAAATCATCACGAGTCCGTTTGCACCGGATCCTCCATATCTGTCCGTACTACTATTGGTACAGGCACCGCTCCCGCCTCCCCCATAGGCATTTCCATTGTTGCCGTTATTGCTGTTTCTTACTCCGGCTCCTCCATCACCGCCGTTTTCATCTGTCCCGGCACCAGCTGTGCTACCTGAGGCCGGACCTCCATTGCCGTTACTGCCTGCTGCTCCTCCACCACCACCTGAAAATATGTATCCACCATTGGCGCCATTGCCTCCCTGATAGACAACATCTCCTGTAGATCCGGCAATTGATCCGCCTGCCCCTCCTGCACTTGAGTTATTAGTGCCACCTTCACCACCTTCAGCCACAACCTTGTTGTTATTGAATGAGGAGTTACCTCCTCTGCTGTTCGCGGCCCCACCTGTACCTACCACAACGCTGTACGTGCTCCCGGGGGTTACGGCTACTTTGCCGCGGGCATAGGCTCCGCCGCCACCCCCGCCTCCGCATAGTTTGTTGCTGGTAATGGTGCTGCCTCCCCCGCCGGCTCCCCATGCTTCCACAACAATTGAAGTTACACCGGCAGGTACCGTAAATGTTCCGCTTGAATTGAAAATCTGGGTCTGGGCAAAGGAATCCTGAACAGCAGAGATCAAAGCCGCTGCTACAAAAATTGATTTAATGATCAGGCACGGCTTTTTCATTCTGTAAGCAATAAAAACCCGGTAATGAGTTACCGGGATAATTCTTCTATCTTTGAATAGCCAGTTCAGCCTCTGCCAGCCTGGCCGGTTTGACATCCGATGACGCTGAGTATATTACACGCAGTGTTCCTTTTGAATAATCCACGCCATGCTGATTATCCAGGTCCATCTGAAACTTTCTGATACTGTTAGGGGTATAAACCGCTACCCCGTTGGCTATTCCGACACTTGTAACTGTGCCCTTGTCCGAAATATGATCAACTGAAATATCGCCGTAAACCGACATGTTGCCTGTCCTGTTAAAGACAAAGCTCAGTCTTGGCTGGTTATTATTTCCCATTGTAAGGGCAAGGTCGGAAAGTGTTACGCTGGCTGAAGTTTCACCATTACGTATTATCACGGGAATGGTAATCCCGAAAATAGGAGTGAGTCTGACTGAGAAGGTTGAAGTGTCGGCCAGTGTTTCCGGTTCTCCCAGCGCCTGTTTTTTTGGTACAGCCCTAAAGTAGAAATGTGACCTGTATTCCCCGGTCTGAAGTTCGCTTGTTCTGTACAGCTGAACCTTAACAACCTGGGCTTCATTTGGTCCCAGGGTTACGCTTCTCGGGAAAAAACGGACAAACCGGTCGGCGAACATCTGGCCAGGGTCAGGTTCAGTTATGGTCTCAAAACCTCCATTTTCAAGCATTCTGATCTGTACCAGTGAAATAGCATAGCTTGCAGAGTCATTGCCCGTGTTTGCAAGGTTAATATCGACAGTTCTTTTGTTTCCCTCAAAAACAATTCGCCGGGGTGTGATCATCAGGTCGCCCTGGGCTGAAGCAGGATATGCATATATTAAAGCAAGAGCTGCCGTGATGAATATTACAGCAGACTTCCACCCATGGAATAATCCGGATGGATCAGTGGTTTTTTTTCTGTATCTGTTCATGGGGCGGTCATATTAGTGATCTTGTCAGTTGAAGTCGAATGTTATTATATAGGTACCTGTATAAACCCCCGCGGGATTATCGTGGATGGTTCCGACCTTGAGAGTTGCGCCTACATTAACCATCTGGATTCCGTTCTGCAGTCGTCCGTTCCCGGGTCCGGGCAATGGCCATGAATTCCATTCTTCAATCAGCATCGATTTCTCGCTTGAGGTATGTCTGAGTAAGACCGGATCGGTTGGAAGGCTTATGGAATAAGAAGCATCTTCATCGCCAGTTACGGCAAAGCTCGCGGCATTATGGCTTCCCACTCCGATTACAATGCTTCCCTGCACCGAAACCGTGCCCTGGGGGCTCAGGACAATCCTGCCTCCCTGGGGACCCGGCGAAAACCTTCCGAAGTTCATCCTGGTAATCTCATTGGCCGAGAAAACCGGAATTATTTCAGCATACACATGCCCGGTAGCACCTATCGGCAGCGTTCCCTGAGCATGTGTATGGCTGAGATTAAATAAAACAAGGAATCCCAGGCTTAAGAATTTAAGCTTTGCTGTCACAATCCAGTCCGGTAGAATGAATTATTCGACCCTTAGTTATAATTCACCGATACTGAAAACGTGCCGGTATAAGTGCCTGAAGGCTGGTTAGCTCCCACGTTCAGCGTAGCCCCGATCCTGAGTACTGTCGCAGCTCCGGTAAGGGTTACGGGATTAGCATCATCCGGATCGCTCACGAAATTATCTACAACCATGTTGTCGGATGCCGCATTGGTAATGGTCGTTGAGGCCGGAAGAGTAATGGTGACGGTTCTGCCCGATTCACCTTCAACATTGAAAGTTGCAGCCGAGTGTAGGGGAGCAAGTGATGAAAGGGTAACACCTCCAAGGGAGGATCTGTTGCCGTTTGTTGCTATTGAAACCGTACCTGACGTTGCACTTCTCATTATGGTTCCGAAATGAAGGCCTGTGGTGTTGGTAATAGAAAGCGGAGCAATAATCACAGCTGCAGCATTTGAAGTGGCTGTAGCTGTCTGAGCCTGTACCGTACCTGCAAATGAGAACATTACAACTGCAATTGCCAGGAATTTAATGATCTGTTTCATTTTCTTGTTAGGTTAGTTAAAAAATTAATTAAACTTACTTATTATCAAATTGTAACACCGGCTGGGTTTAAAGCTGTAGGTATAGCATAAAACCGCAACCGGAATAAGGTTATATTCAGAATCTAAAAATAGTAAGCGTGCCATTTCCCAAAAACCGCATCGATGCAATTATTTAACATGCGGGTGAAGATATTAACGAAAAAAGCCCCGTGATATTGTATAACGGGGCTTTAGGACAATTGTTTTTATTCTCAGAGATTGAATGTATAGCAATACTTGAGCATGACAGCCCTGGAGTTGTAAACCGGAAGGACAGGCATCTCCCTGTACAGATCGGTATTCCGGTCTTCATTGAATACCAGGAAAAGATCATTTCCTTCCCTTGGATTGTACCTGATTCTCAGATTCGTTATAACAATGTTATAATCAGTGTTATACTGAACAAATGCATTCACTGAGAGTTTGGTATCGAACATGTACAGGGCCTTTATTCCTATAATATGATTTGTCATTGAAAGATCTCTTTTCTTTACAAGCACGCGGTCGAAGTTGTAGGTTCCGCCCAGTTCGAAATGCCTGGAGATGTTCCATGTGGGCTGAAAGCGCATAGAAAGCCTGTTTCCGTCGTAGTACTGACCTGCCTCTGTCAGGAAAAGCAGGTAGAAGGGCTTTGACATCGGTGTTGAGAGGTTGCCTCTGAAGCTGAAAGCTTCATACAGTCCGGGGCTGATGTAAAGCCTGCCGGCACTGATTTCGAGAGAGTCCCTGAGCCTGTCTTCATTGTAAACAAGTTCCAGGTTCGCTATCCACTGGCTTTTTGTCTGGAACTTCCAGCCGGTAAAGTTGGTCAGGTTCATGAAAGTGCCGTCGTCGATATAGGTTCTGTACATGACCCGTGTCTCAGGTCCATGCGAATATATCCACGATTTTTCAGGGGATATCCATCCGTAGCTCAGTCCACCCCTGAGGTTAGTGTAATCGTTCATCATCTCAAAACCTATTCCGGGGTTGAAATGGGTTCCCGACTGCGTATAACTCATGTTGTATGCAAGTCCTCTTCGTGATCTTCTTTCCCATGTGGCCATCAGCAGGGAGGGTTCCTTCAGGGAATTGTTTTCCACATCATTTTCGAAAGTCTGTGACCATCTGAATTCAAAGTAATCGTTTCCGAATACCTTGAATATACCGTCAAGTCCGTATGCAAGGTTGTATGAACCGTCGGTTCCCAGCCGGCTTGTGGTCATTGCTCCCACGTATGTGTTTTCATTCAGTATCTGGCGTCGGAAACGCACGACTCCGAAATTTTCCGAGGGGACCATTGTAACTGATGATCCGTCGGATGTTTTCATGCAAAGGGGAGCCGTCTGCATGTCGAGCAAACCCACATCCCATTTATTCATCCTGCCGGTTATCCTGGCGCCGCCGTAAATCCTTACTGTCTGGGCTTCCTCATCGTCCCGTGAGTCATCATAATCATTGAGCAGGCCGATTCTTCTGCTGTAAAACAGGTTGCTGTTGCCGCCCATCGAGAAATCGAAAACACTTGCACGTTCAAGGAAGAAAGTCCTTTTCTCGGGGAAATACATTGAGAATCTGCTAAGGTTTATCTGCTGGTCGTCGACCTCCACCTGAGCGAAATCGGTATTCACGGTAACATCCATTACTAGTGTCTTCGTAATGCCGTATTTTATGTCCAGACCGGCTTCCAGGCCGGGCTTGCCTGATTTCAGGTAAGCGCTTTGATCGTCGTTAAGATTGTGGGTACTTTCAAATCCTGTCAGCGCGTAAGGGGCAACATACAGTGGTTTGTCGGGAGTGATGTCATGAAATACAATCTCCTGTGCCTGGGAAGGTTTCAAAACAGATATTTCGCCCCAGTTTGGCGGTATTGCCGGAAACACATCAACCTCGTTCTTTGCCGGGATCCACCTTTCGATGGTAAGTCCCATTTTCACCTCCCCGTTGATCTCCTGGAAACGGAGGCTTGACAAGGGAATCCTGATTTCTGCCGACCAGCCCTTCGAATCCTTTTTAGTCACTACATCCCAGAAGGTGTTCCAGCTCGGGTTCATGGCTTCCTGGTCGGGGCGCGGGGGAACGGCATCTTTCTGTATGCCTGCATCAAATCTCAGGCCGTCGGGCGTGGTGAAAAACATCAGGGAGTTTTCCTTGTCATTGTAGGTGTCGAGGAAGATGCCGAGCCTGTCGGATCCTTTACCCAGATAATCCCGTTTGAAGCTCACCGACCGCATCATCGACGGATCATCGTAATACAGCCATGCACCTATATAAAGGAATTTGTTATCATAAACTATCCTGATATCGGATTTTTCCGTGGGTTCCTTTCCGAAGACAGGCGAATGCATTGTCATCTGCAAGGGAGGGGCATCCTTCCATAAATCCTCGTCGGGAACTCCGTTGAAATCAAGCTGAGAGGAAATACGCTTAATTATGACCGGGGTTTTTCTGCTGTCCGGCCGGCTGTTTTGTCCCGTTGCCGGGCACAGGTACAGAACCAGCGAAACAAAAGCAAAAAAAAGCCTGTGTTTCATGATCAGGTGGTTAGGGCAGACAAAAATAAACTTTTGTCACAGACCGGGAAGGGTTCAAAAACCTAATAATTGTTAAAAAGCAGGGATGTCAATATTCCAGTATCTGACCGTCGGCAAGCAACTGTTTGCTTAACTCCTCATATGTAATGTCATGAATGCTTTTCCCGCTCCTTATTGCCAGTGATGCCATTGTTGCAGCGCTTTGTCCGAGTATCATAAAAACCGGTTCCATCCTGATGGATCCGAAGGCAATGTGTGAACACGAAATGCAGACAGGCACCAGAAGGTTGCTGCACTGCTCTTCAAAGGGCATCAGGGATCCCATGCTTATATGGTATGGTCTTGGAGCCCGAACTCCTATGTCACCTTCATTCTGGACATAACCTTCAGGTGTTACGTATCTCTGTACATTGTGGGAATCCATTGTATATGAACCCATGCCTACGGGTTCCGGGACAGGCCTCAGGCAAAGGACATCATTTTCAGTCATTACATATTTACCAATCATCCTTCTTGCCTCCCTGACATAGATATTGTAGGGCCAGTATCCGTTATCGGTGAATTCGTCGCGTGAAAAGCCCCATGTGTTCATCGTGTCCCTTACCCATTGGGGAAGGCGTTTGTCGGTGCAGGTGAAATACAGCAGTCCCTTCTGGTAATTGATATGCTCCGCGAGTATCTCTTTTCTTTTTTCGTATGAGGCTTCGGGATATTCCCAGCTCATACCTATGTTATCGTAGCTGAACGGTCCATGGTTGTTGACATCGGTCTTGTGGTTCGGTATTGCATCATATTTTGCAAAGAACTCATCCCACCTTGATTCTGCCAGCCTGACAAGCAGCTCATACTGGGTGCTGTCGTATGCTTCGGGCTTTGTTATCGGCACTTTGTTTTCAGGATGCTGAGTCAGGCAGAGCCTGTAGCAGTAAGCCTGTACCTTATTGTCGCCGGTTCCGTTTTCACCGGGAGTTTCGTCTGATATACGGGGAAGGAGTCCGCTGGAAGGATCCCCGGGGATCTTGTAGGGGTCGATCTTATCCTTGAAATAGTGCCCGTGGTGAAAGACACCTTTCTGAACTCCGTTCCAGCTTTCACCGTAAAGGCTGTTGTCTTCCCTGCCCACAGTGTAGTTTACTCCCGCGGAGGCCATCAGGTCGCCTTCATAGCTTGCATCAATGAAAACCTTCCCCCTGAATGTAAGTCCGCTGAGCGTCCGGATGGATGTAATCTTTCCGTTTTTCTTGCTGACGCCAGTTTCCCTGTCGAGCCACTCATCACGGTAAACGGGTATGTTGTTGCTTTTTATCAGGGTTTCGAATGATTCTTCCGCCACATGGGGCTCGAAGATCCACATGGTACGCTTTTCACCGTCGATGGCAGGATTGCCCTGGCCGCGGTTTCCGTATTCCGACCGTTTCTGCCAGTTCCATGATTCGGGCTTGTCGTAATGCCGGTAGATCAGCTGGTAGAATTCCCTGGCAAGTCCTCCTATAACTTCCTTGTTTCCGGTATCGGTAAAACCAAGTCCTGATGAGCTCATTCCCCCCAGATGGATGTCGGGAGACACAATAATCACTTCAAGTCCCATCCTGTGTGCCTGAACCGCCGCGGTGACCGCGGCTGAAGTTCCCCCGTATACTATCAGGTCGGCTTCGAAGACCTGATTTCCCCTGTTGCGATTGCAGTTAAAACCCGGCAATGCCAGGATAACAGAGATAAGCAATAATAGTGTTTTCTTCATGCTGTGAGTTTAGAATTCTATCCTGTTGGTACCCGGTCTCAGTTGCAGGATTCCGTTCTTTGGCCTGACCCTGGATGAGTTAAGTACAACCGTTTGATTTTGAGAAGTGTCAACCACGAAATCACAGTCCATATTCGCCGGAATTGTAATGATGAACAAACCGGATTCCTTATCCTTTCTGAATTCGGCAACAATATTGCCCCGTATAGTTGGGACGCTGATATGACTGTATGACAGCCGGCTTAACTGTGGCCTTATAGTGGCTTTGGAATAACCGGGAAGGGCGGGGCTGATACCCCAGAGGAAACCCGGAATGATATTCGCCGGAGCGGCTCCCCAGGCGTGGTTCCAGTCTGAGTTGGGCTTGTATTTCATATCCCAGGCTTCCATGGTCATGGTGGAACCCGATTTTATCATGTTCCACCAGCTCCTGTCGTGAGTGGCTGTAAGCAGACTGAGAGCATAATCGGCTTCGCCTGCCCTGAAAAGGCCTTCAAGCAGGAACTGAGCTCCGTAAACACTGCAGGCCATTCCGCGCGATTTGATATAAGCGATGACGGAAGAAAGATGTTCCGGCGGCACAAGGTCAAAGGCAAGGGCCATCATGTTTGCATGAAGAGATGAGTGCTCCGAGAATTCACCGTCGAGATAGACTCCCCTCTTTTTGTCAAACAGCTTTTCGTTGATGACTTTTTTTACCTTGACGGCGTTGCCTGCATAGATTGCCGAATCGACGGGATTGCCAAGGTGTCCCGCTAATTCCGACATAAGCACAAGGTTTCTGTAATAAAATGCATTTACAACGGTGTTGATCTCCCTCAAGTCGTAGCCGTCCCTTTCCCCTTCGGCTGTTGCAAGTTTCCATCCCGTGTCCTTCTGCGCAGGGGGCCAGTCAACAATATCCCTTATTCTCTCCTTCACGTTTGAAAAGCCCAGACTTGCCATTATTTCATCGTTTACGGCCGATGAGCTTATCAGTCCGTCGGGTCGAGCCAGCGCGGCAAGTGTCTTGTACTGCAGTTCCCTGTAATACCTTGCCATTGATTCGGAATTGCCGGTGTGCATGAAATCGTTGTGAAACATAAGAACCGTCTGCAGGATCCATTCAGTCGGCCAGGTGGGGTGATGGATGAAATATTCATTTGTTCGCCTTCCCATCGAATATTCCCTGTCGGTGTAATAGTGCCCGAGCTGGTTGATGTAGGCATCGGCCTCATAGGGAATGCGCTCGCGGTCGCCGTCGATATAGATGCCCGTGAATGAAGTTGCCTTGATAGTGTATTTTGAGATGTCCCAAATCCTGTTCAGTATAGTTTCGGAGCTGATAAAGGAGCTGCTGCTGTCGTCGAAATAATGCCAGAGAGCTTTCTGGATTATTTTATCTGGTTCATTTTCAAGCTTCTCTATTTCACAATACCTGAAAGGGCTGACCACTCCGAAGGAATCCGGCAGATGAATTGCTGCAGGTCCGGTATTTCTTTCATCGGGCGCTATCTCTGCAACATATCTTGTTTTGCCCGGTTCAACCGGCAAGGCAACACTGTAATAGCGTATTGTGCCTTCAGGCCGGCGGTCGATGCGGTTTTTCGCGCTGAGCTTTTCCCCAAGATGAATAAGCAGTGTATCTTTCCTGACAGGGTTCAATTCGAGTACCAGTTTCCCGAAGGCAGCTTTCCCGAAGTCAACAAACCATGAATCATTTCCGGTTCTGGTAACCGTCTCCGGCCTGATCTCCGTTTCGACCAGGCTGTTTGCCGTGGTACAGTAGTCGTCGAATGTTCCTGTCCTGAACGATTGAACAGCCGACCACGGGGAAGGATTCGACCGCTTGTCCCATATCCTTACCTTCAAGTGGCATAATGAATTGGCAGGAAGAGCCGCGCCTGAATATTCAACTTCGGTCGATTGTGAGCCCGCGGTTTTCAATCCGTTCCAGAGGTCTCCGATATTTCTCTCCAGCAGTTCTTCCGAAGAGCTGACAAGTATCTGGTAAGCTGTCTGTTTTCCCGCAACATCAGGGACTATCCAGCTAAACTCGGGTTTGGGATCGCGAATCAAAACATTTTGAGTCTCCCTGATAAACTCGACCATGAGTCCTGTCGGAGATGAGCCTGAAGGTTTCCGGGGTCCTGGGAGGCAAATGGAAAAAAGAATCAGGAGGATGAAGGTCTTCATTAAAAATCCGGTTTCGTATCAGATCAAAGGTAACATCCTAAGCCGGGTTTTCAAAATCCTTGCTGCCGGAAACATATGCGCCGGGTTCCTTCAGTTCAAAGACTTGTTAACAGGTGGCAGTTGAGACCATTACAGCCCCGGTTCAAATTATTAATATATTTTCATAAGTTAATATAAGTGGGATTTAATAAATGATTATCTTTCAATCCTGAAAACATGTACCCGTGAGACCCACATGTATCAAATACACAAGCAGGTATGTTGATAATCTTTCAGTCATATGGGTTCCCCTGCCTGAGCGGGACAGGCATGATACAATAAATATTAAAAACACATTGTGATGAAAGCAAGGAAAAGCCTTCCGGTTGTTGCCCTTCTCGCGGGTTCATTGTTCTTAGTTGTCGTGCTCCTGACCGCATTCAGCCGTCTTGCTCCCCAGGAAAACCTGAAAAGCAAATACGCCTACAAGGACTTTGAATCAGCCAAGAAGTGCCGTTCCTGTCACCCTGGCATATATGAGCAATGGTCGCAGTCGCTTATGTCGCAGGCTTACACCCATCACTGGGATGAAATTGAGTATTTCGATTTGGCGGTAAAGCATTCTGAATCAAATCCCGGCATTAAGGATGCTGTTGATGGCTGCAACGGGTGTCATACACCACTTGGCTGGATGAGTGAGAAGAAATTCCCGCCTCCGCGTCCTTCAGAAAAGACCATGGCAAATGAATCGGTTTCATGTGAAGTGTGCCATCTGGTTCAATCGGCCCAGACAGAACCTGCATATAACTTCAGCTACCTGATAAAACCGGGAATGACAAAATATGCAGTGAGGAAGCCCGCTGTTGAATCGCCCGCGCACAAAATCGTCGCCAATGATTTCTATACAACGACAGAGTTCTGCGGCAACTGTCATAACGAAATGAGTCCTTTCGGGATATGGGTTAAAAGCACTCAGCTGGAGTGGAAGGAAGGCCCTTATGCAAAGGAAGGAGTCAGGTGTCATGACTGTCATATGCCCAGGGGAGGACCTTATCTGAATGCCCTGATGACCAAACCTTATGACGATGCAAGGCTTCATCTTTTCCACGGAGGTCACGATCCGGGAAAAGTAAGGGGGACCATTGAACTTAGAATAGAGCCGGATATCCGGGATGCCGAACCGGGTGAGACAATAGTTTTTACAGTGGCTCTGTTTAACCAGAAAACCGGGCATAAATTCCCGACCGGATCGGTTGAGGATCGCATTTTGTGGCTTAATGTTGAGGCGACCGATGCAAAGGGAAAGGTTTACCATCTGAATGTCGACAAAAAGGGATTTGAGGGCGAGGAATACACCATTTCAGGCGACTATCTGGCATACCAGGATATGGGGGTGCCTCTCGGGCTGCCTGATTTCGTGGGTATTCAGCGCGACGGGATACCTGCAGGGAACAGGATATTCAGGATGCCCTATTTCGATCCGGAGGGAAGGATGACCATGATGCAGTGGAATACTGCAAAACTGGGAGTTGATTACCGGCTCGGTCCAAGGGAGACCAAAGTTGAACGCTTCACTTTCAAAATACCCTATGATGCGGCTCCCGGTGAAATGACGGTTAAAGCCACATTAAACTACCAGCTTTTGGTAAAACCGGTTGCCGATTTTCTCAAGGTGCCGGAGGATGAATCAGAGATCAAGCTGGTAAATGAGCATTTTACAACAGTTGAAATATATCCTTAAAGATAGAATCCTATAAATAGTATTCAAACTCATTTTCATTATTGCCATGAAGAACTCAGGATATTTTAAGTTTCTGTTGCTGACAGTCGTCTTCGGCTGTTTGCTGCAGGCTCCGTCAGCTGACGGGATTCCCGCCTTTGCAAGGAAATACCAGATAAGCTGCCAGGTATGTCATTCTCCTGCAATGCCCCGGCTGAAGCCCTTCGGCGATGAGTTTGCCGGGAACGGTTTCAGGATGACAGAATATGAATCGCCCCGTCATTTCATTCAGGCAGGCGACGATAAGCTGTCCCTTTTCAGGGAACTTCCCGTGGCTGTCAGGATGGACGGACATGCCACATACAATTTCGATAACAGGGGAAGCGCTGATATGGCAGCTCCCTTCGTACTGAAGTTATTGTCAGGCGGCGAATTATCGGATAATCTCTCGTATTACTTCTACTTTATGTTCAGTGAAAGGGGTAAGATAGCAGGGATCGAGGATGCTTTCCTGGTATACTCTGATTTTCTTGGTACCGGCATTAACATTACAATGGGGCAGTTTGCAGTTTCGGACCCGCTTTTCAAGAGCGAACTGAGATACACATTGGAATCATACAGGATATACGGGTCAAAGCCGGGAACTTCAAACGCGGATTTGAAATATGACAAGGGAGTGGTGTTTGACAAGGGATTCAGCACCGGAACCACCATAGTCGGACAGATAGTCAACGGGAATGGCATCGGCGCGGCAGACGACGGCTACCTTTTTGACAAGGACAAGTACAAGAATTTCATGTTGAGGGTGAATCAGGATGTGGGTCAGTTCATTACGGTCGGGTTTTTCGGTTATACCGGCCGGGAGGTGGTTCATGATGCAATTTATTCGGACGTGAGCGATATCATTATGTTCGGACCCGACATCACTTTAGACTTCAATGAACGAATTATGCTTAACGTTCAGTTTGTCAAGAGGACCGATTCAAGGGTTTTTGTACCCGGCTTTCCATCGGGTATGAGGGAGGATGTTGAAACACTTGGGGCCTTCGCAGAATTAATCTATTCTCCAAAGGGGGATATGAGCAAATGGTACCTGACAGGCCTTATCAACTGGGTAGAATCGGATTATGATCCGCTCGACTATGCATCGGCGACGCTGCATGCCGGTTATCTTTTGAGGCGAAATACCAGGGTTGTCGGTGAGTTCACTCAGCAGTTCAGGGGACCTGACTATGGCAAGCTGAACCTGGGGATAATCACCGCTTTCTGAGATATTTCTTCAGTTTGCAATTCTTCAGCTGTTTGAGTCCTTCTGCTACAGCTGTTGCATTAATAATTGCCCCTGCCTCATTCGTGTGAGTATGGTCTGTCAGGAAAAGTTTTGATGAAACCTCTTCCTGCCCCAGGGCTTCATATTTCAACGCGATTATCTCATTCAGGTCGATGAAATATGCTCCCGCGGCTTCAGCGGTTTCTCCGGCCCACAGCCCGTAATCGGCCGATGCCCTTGCAAGCCTGCCGTTTTCCCATATATTCCGGGGCACCGGTGAGCAAACAACAGGGATAGCTCCCCGTTCCTTTGAATCGTTTATATATTTTCGTAAATACCAGCCGTAGGTATGGACAATCTCATGTTGTTTCGTGAGCATATTCTCAATCACCCTCGTATTCTCACCTGTACCCTTTAGTGTTCCTCTGGCCCGGCTGTCGTCGTTCACAGGACTGCTGTCATTATGCCCGAACTGGATTATCACATAGTCACCGGGTTTAACAGTGGATAAAACATTGTCCCACAGGCCCTGCGTAATAAATGTCCTGCTGCTTCTTCCGCCCAGGGCATGGTTTCTGACCGCTACCTTTGATGTGTCGAGCATGGTGTGTAGAAATGCTCCCCAGCCCCATAAACCGCCTTCTCCCAGTCCGCTTCCGTTCTTTACGGTTGAATCGCCGACAAGGTGGATCACCGGTTTGTTCTTTTTTTCCGGTATTCCGGCAGCAGTAATAAAAAGCAATGCAAGTGACATGATCAGATAGCAGTGCATGATGTTTGAAACAAGTTGTTAGTGGAGTAAAGATATGTAAAAAACAGAAACCCCCTTCTTTGGTGAAGGGGGCTCTGTTGTCATGAGTCTGCTTTATTTTCTTCTTGAGGAAGTGCTTTCAGTTTTGTTGTCGTTGCTTGCCTTTGAGTTGCTGCCGCTTCTCTGTCTGACCACGGGTTCCTTTGAGGATGAGCTTTCGGAGCTTCTGCGCGATCTGGCTGCAGGTGCTGAGGTTTCCGGTCTGCTTGTTCTGGCCGGTTCAGCCTTTGTTTCTGCCTGTGAGGAGGCAGCCGGTTTCGTGACTGAAGTCCCGCCTGATCTCCTGCTGCTGGTCTGAGCTTCAGAAGAGCCGGAGTTGCTGCGCTGATTAACCGTGGTAGCCGGTCTTCTTTCACTGCTTGTGGCGCTGCCTGAACCTGTGTCTGTCCTGCTCCTCTGGGTAGTGCCTGCAGCCGGCCGGGTTTCGGTCGATGACCTGCGGGCATTACCGGAAGCCTGGCCTGGCTGGGTCGAGCTTCTGCCTGTTCCGGCAGCCGTGCTTTCTCCGCATCTGGAGGCGCTGCTTGCTGCTCCGGTATTCCGGTCCGGTCTGGTTGCACCGGAGGTGCTTCTCCTGCTGAGCGTGTTTGCTGTCTGGCTCATGCTTGACGCCCTTTCAGGGTGAACTTTTGCATACAGGGCTTCTCCATCCTTCTTGACTCGGGGCGCGAGTAGGTGGTCTTGTAGATGTTATTGTTTATATTGATGGTAACGTTTTTGGAGTATATCCTCTTGTCACGGTAGTAGTAGTCATTCCAGCCGCTCCACCTGGGAGTGTGGTATACCCTGTAGTGAGCGTAGTAATGAGGGTACCAGTGGTAGTGGTAACCGTAGTAGTAGTGGTAGTAGTAAGGTCTCCAGGGGCTCCAGTAGGAGGGGTAGTAGCCCCAGTACCAGGAGGAGCGCCACACCCTGTAGGTGGGGAGGTAGATAAACCTGACCACGGGCCATGCATTCACTGACACATAAGTGGTTCTCACAACCTGTACATTCTGTTTTCTGGGTCTGCCGGTATAGCCCGGGTTAGGGGTTTCGGCATAATAGGGTTCGATTATGTAGTTTTTGCCGTAAAGAGCCTCATCACCTATCAGCTGTATCTGAACCGATCCGTCGCGGAACTTTTCCACTGTGAACACGGCCACATCCTGGCTGTCGTCCCGGTCGAGTATGGCCTGCAGCACAATTGTGTGGACATTTCCGTCGACATAGTCGATCACCCTTATATCTGTCTCTTATACACATCTGACGCTGCCGACGATCTACTCTGTGTAGATCTCGGG
>ERZ1026814.487-NODE-487-length-22021-cov-4.886681_pt1 | contig 22021 bp, 23 predicted proteins | sample MGYA00520871_ERZ1026814 | MGnify/ENA primary metagenome ERZ1026814 (study PRJEB33270, sample SAMEA104284478) | anaerobic digester metagenome | biome: Anaerobic digester microbiome; feature: mesophilic sludge digester; material: Anaerobic digester biomass | place... | reverse complement strand
TGTGTTACGTGGTCGTAGTGTGTAGTGTGTGTTGTTTTTTTGTTTTTTCAAGCAGAAGACGGCATACGAGATCTAGTACGGTCTCGTGGGCTCGGAGATGTGTATAAGAGACAGCAGGAGAAATGGTCCGGCAGGCGTTGGAATGGCTGCAACCCACCCGACAGAGTATCCTGCTGGATGTGTACAGCGGTGTGGGCTTGTTCTCCCGTTTCTTTGCCCCCTTGGTGAAATCCATTGTCGGAGTGGAATTATCCGAATCCGCGGTGGATGACTATGCAGCGAATCTTGACCCCTTTGATAATGTGTCGCTGTATGCGGGTCCGGCTGAGGATATTCTGCCCCATCTGGACATCCAACCGGACATGGCGATTGTGGATCCCCCCCGCACCGGTCTGGCGCGCCCCGCCCTGGACGCACTTGTCCGCATGGCTCCGCCGCAAATTTTATACGTCTCCTGCGATCCTGCCACGCTGGCGCGTGACATCAAACGGCTTTCATCAGCCGGCTACCGGCTGGTAAAAGCCCGCCCCTTTGATCTGTTCCCGCAGACCTACCATGTGGAGACAGTTGTCTTGATGTCACGCAAAGACAAATAAATAGGCTCCAAAGAGCTTGAAATCAGAGGTTCCCAGACTTTCGGTAAGAGTAACCGATTGTTGGGAACCTTGTTTTTTATACTCGGAGCATAGCTTGGAACATGAAATATAAGTTAGGGTTAATACTGCAGAACCGCTTTTTGTACTGCGAGACAAGAGAACTACTGTTTTTATAACAGGTTGAGACTAGAGAACTGTTGTTTAATGAATGAAGTAAAAGGCAGCAGTCCTATTAAAGAACTACTGCCTCGTTTGTGTTATCTTCCTAAATCATCACGGCTAATATGTTGTTTTAGAATTGCTCTCATACGCTTTCAGCAAATCTTCTCATCTATTCGATCTGGCTTATTCAAAATTGCATCTTGTGTCAAACCCTTTCCATAAGATTTCTACAATTTACTCTTGACTAATTCCTTATTTGGTAATAATATAATAATTGAAATCAATGGAGGTGTATTATGACCAAAAATATATATGATGTCATGCTAAACCCGACGCGGATGAGAATTGTACAAATTTTTGCATCCAATCAAACCATGACTGTGAATAAATTATGTGAAATAATTTGTGATGTTCCACGGACTACGTTATATAGACATATCAATATCATGATTGAAGCCGATATCTTAACGGTTATCCAAGAAAATAAAATCCGTGGAAGTGTCGAGCGGGTTCTTGCACTCAATGTAAGCAAAATAAGCGAACAAAATACAATGGACAATATTCCACAACAGGCATTTAATTTTTTAATGAACACTTACTCAAAGTTTGAAAAGTATTTTAATAGAGAGAATTTTACACCGGGCAACAATAAGATATTTATTAATAATACAGTAATGATGATGGATGACCAAGAGTTTGAACTCTTTCTTTCTGAACTGCAATCATTACTAATAAAATACCATTTTGATATGACAAGTGGGCGAAAACCAAGGGATATATCAATAATATCTGCGCCCCCATTGGAGAATGAATATGATTAAGAGCGATGTAGAAAAGAAAAGAGGTAGAAAAAATGACAGTTTTCGTGATAATTATAAGCGTTATAGTCTTAATAAATATAATTAGTTTAACAATAAACCAAGTGTTCTTTTTACATGAGCTTGACGATATTTCTCCATATGGTGAGTTAGTCGATGTTAATGGACAAAAAATGCACGTTTATTCTATGGGGAATGGTAAAAAAACGATTGTATTATTGCCCGATTTTGGCGTGCCGTTGCCTAGTGCAGATTTTGCCCCATTAATGAGAGAACTATCAAAGGAATATACCGTCGTTTGTATAGAATATTTTGGAATTGGATTCAGCGATGAAACGGAAGTCCCCCGTACAAATGCTAATTACGTGGAAGAAATCAGAATGGCGTTAAGATCGGCCGGATTCAATGCCCCTTATATTCTAATGCCGCACTCTGGCTCTGGAATATATAGTGAATACTATGCTACAAAATATGCTGATGAAGTGTCTGCTATTATTATGCTTGATACTACTTCATCAGCAAAAACTGAAACTAATGTCCCTAAGTTTGTTTATAGTCTGGGTAAAGTGCAACAGACTATTGGGCTTGCCCGATTATATAATCCTATTATTGTGTCATCAGTGCTTTCGATGAATGAAGAAAATGGCTATACAAAGAAAGAAGCTGATGATTATACTAAATTTTTTAACCATTCATACAATGATACGGTTATCGACCAGCTATCACGGTTCAATGAAAATATTGAAGAGGTGATGAACATGGGTTTTCCATGTGAAGTACCTGTCCTAAAGATTGTCGCTTCTGAAACTGCGCAGGGAAAACAGACTGGTAAGGAATACCAAAATCTCCATATGAGCAGATTGGGTGCAAATGCACAATGGATAACTGTTAAAGGAACCCATTTCATATATCATGATAGTGTCGTAGCCATTCATAACACTGCGAAAAGTTTTTTGCATGAAAATGAGAGTGGAATAACAACCACATAAAAACCGGTCGACATTTTTTCGTCAACTGAAGGATGGCAATGGCATCAATAATGGCAACTGGGGCCATGTTGAGACGGTGGTATTGATGTCAAGGGTAGAAGATTGAGTGACTGAAAAGGCTTGAATTATTGCTTTTCAAGATTTGATCGTAAAAATCAAGTGCGTGGAAATCGTGAAAATATCGCATCGCGGAAACAAGTCAAAGCCGGCAGTTTTGAGTGTACCAGAGCGAAGTAGATGTCGGCGTTTGGCGAGTGGTCGGTTTAGTAGCACGGACTAACGAATGGTCGATTTAGATGTTTTTTGAAATAATCGAGGTTGTGTGGTCGGGTTGGATGTTTTTCGGCTTTTGCTGAGGTTGAGGAAGTAAGTTAAATCTCTCCACTAAAATCGTAATACAATGATTATAGGAAATGTAGTATTATGGAAGGAGGGTGCCATGCGATGTCCAGAAAACATACCAAAGATCAATCCGACGTTGTGAATACACTCTTTATCACACTCTACTTGCGTGCCATCGAATCGCAACGTCCTGATGCATTGGTAAAAGATGAATGGGCGGAAGAGATAGTCAGACAATTGGACCAGGATTTCTTAGAAAAAACGCTGGCCTTGACTGAAGAATCCGGACGAATCGTAATGATTTTGAAAAGCCGTGATTTCGACCAGATTACTCAAGCCTATCTGACTGATAATTCGAATGCGGTAGTTGTACATCTGGGGTGCGGCCTCGATACACGGTTTGAGCGCGTTGATAACGGGCGTGTAGAGTGGTATGATCTGGATCTTCCGGAGGTCATAGATCTCCGCCATAAATATATTGGCGATAAAGGCGCGCGGCATCATGATCTGGCTTGCTCTGTGCTTGAGAGGGCATGGATCGATGAATTGAAGATACATAGCCGACGCCCGTTCCTGTTTTTGGCCGAAGGTCTTTTCATGTACCTGGACGAAGTACAGGTCAAGTCGATCGTATTAGCCATAAAACAGAATTTTCCGGGTGCTCAGCTTGTTTTTGACGCCTACTCACCATTCATGCGCTGGGCTCATAATTTTAAAGTTTTTCGAACTCGGGTCGGCTCACGCTTGAATTGGTCATTGAAATATGCCAAGGATTTGGAGCGCTGGGGCAGTGATATTCGCCTGCTCGAAGAGCGATATCCTTTTTCGTACCCGGAACCCCGGCTGCGCAGTCTGTTGAAAATACGGGCGATTCATGCCCTTGCCAAGGGGATAGGTGTTTTCCGTTTTCAGTTATGAATTGGAACCTTATCGCTTTTCATGGTCAAAACCGTTACCATCTTTTGATGGAATTCGTTTCCAGCTTAACAAACCACTTCCAATAGACATGATTTAGTCGATTTAGATAACATCGTTTGTAAGTGATCGATTTAGATGTTTTTTGAAATTACCGGGGTTGTGTGGTCGGTATTGATTTTTACCGTTGTGTTGATATTTTTTCCGTGAAATAGGCGAACCAACATCATGGAAATATTATAAAATGATAGTTGGTCATTGAGAAAATGATATCCGGGAGACCAATGAATGTCATGGCTATTATTAGCCTGATCATCAGCATTGGATGGTATGAACCTGAACAAATATTTTAAAGGCGGGGTATTATGGATAAAGAAATACTAATCAATCGTCTTAAAGCAAAACCGGACTTGAATCTATTCATCGTCGAAGCCATTGAAGACTCAACAATCTTAAATTCCTTGTTTCAGATAGTCTTAACAGAAACATCCAGTATTAAATATGTGTGTACAAAAATCATCCGCATGGTGAGTGAGCAAAAACCAGAACTCATCTATCCCTACTTTGAGGATATTTTCAAATGGCTCCATCACAAAAACAGTTTCATCAAATGGGATGGAATCCTGATCCTGGCTAATCTCTCAGCGGTCGACCACGAAGATAAGTTTGGGGAAATCTATCAGGACTACTTTGCATTGATTCAAGATCCACAGATGATTACAGCAGCTAATGTTATTGGCAATGCATGGAAAATTGTCCTTGCCAAGCCTGAACTGGAAAGTTACATCACCAGGAGATTATTAGAGGTGCCAAAAATTATCTATATGAATAAAGGCGAGCCTTCGCCTGAGTGCAATTGCATCGTGTGTGGGCAGGTGCTGGAATGCTTTGATCATTATTTTGACTTCTCAGGGAATCAAGCTGCGATGATCCATTTTGCAGAAGAACAATTGGGAAGTCACCGAAAAGCGGTGGCAATAAAGGCTGAGGAATTTTTAAGACGCCATTCAGGCAAAGGAATATAATTCTTGGAATTCAGATGTTTCCGAGGTTGACTGAGCAGGGTGGATGAAATTAATTGAATTTGACCGGGAGGATAGGTATGAAAACTCTGAATGAGCTTATAAGCGATTACACCTGCCATTTGCAGCAGGGAGAAATACAGCTTGCCTATAAGGGAATACTTGAGTTCATCGGTAAATTGCGGGCTGATTTCATTAAAAAATATCCGCACTACGACGCAAGTGGCATATACCAGGGTTATATGGATATGTCATATTTTTCATTAACAACAAAGCCCTTAAAGGATAAGGGGCTTAAGATAGCCATAGTCTATCTGCATGAAAAAGGCAACTTTGAAGTTTGGCTTTCCGCCCGAAACAGAGAAATATCCAAGCAATATGAGTCTGTGTTTTGCGGTAAACCCTTTGATGGGATTACAGTATTTCATGACGATAATAATCCGGACGCCATCATGGAATGTACCTTAATTTCTTCACCGAATTTTGAGGATCAGGTAATTTTGATGGAGATTATTGAGCAAGGTACCGAAGCGTTCATAACAGCTGTAAGCAATCTTCTTATAAGATAGATTTTTTGGTCAATGCACTTGTAATTGAGGAGGTTTTGTTGTGGCTGATAAAAAAATAATTCATAATTTCCCACCATTGCCTCCCAAGCGGGAAAAGCGAGTAGGCATTACCTGTCGTGTAAGCACAAACAGTGTTGATCAGCTTTAAGCTTGCCGAGTGTGAGAGAGCAGGATATATGGGTGTTGAATGAAAAGGTGTATCCATGGATGAAAAATTGATCGCCCCTTGTGGGATGAATTGCTGTTTATGCATCACTTATCAATTCAAGGTACATGATATAAACAGACGAGGGTTTCACAAAAAATATTGTCCAGGATGCATTCCGAGGGGAGAAAACTGCAGGCATATGAGAGATGCTTGCGAATTGCTGGCTAAAGGCAGCATCCGGTTTTGTTTTGAATGCGAAAACTTCCCTTGTAAGAGATTGAAGGCATTGGATAACCGCTACCGTACAAAATACCATATGAGCATGATAGAAAACCTCAACTACATCAACGAATTTGGCATGGAAGAATTCTTAAAGAAGGAACGTGATAAATGGCTTTGCCCAGAGTGCGGAGGGACAATTTGTTGCCATAATGGACTATGTTTAAATTGTAATATTGATACGCTACTCATGAATAAAAAATATCGGTGGGGTGAAGAGAGGTGAAAGGAATGGCGGTTGAGAAGCAGTATGAATCGGACATTGAAGAGATATTATCACACCGGCTCGATAATGGTGCTGACCTCTGGACAACACCTGATAAACGATTAATCAAAGGTTCGCCATTTTCGACTATAGAGAGCGTAATGTACTTGTTGGAATTAGGAATGGAGCCTACAGAATCAATATTGAAAGATAGCGCTGAATTAATATTCAGTACCTGGCAGGGGGATGGTCGTTTCAAAATATATTCTAAAGGCTCCATTTACCCATGCCACACAATCCATGCCGCCGATACGCTTTGCCACATGGGGTATGTTTCGGATGCCAGACTGCAAAAAACTTTCCAGTATTTATTAAACATCCAGCAGACAGATGGAGGGTGGCGCTGTAATAAATTCAGCTTTGGTCGGGGTCCCGAAACAGAATATTCAAATCCATTACCAACGCTTATCGCCTTAGATGCATTTCGCTTTAGCGACTATCTCAACAAAGAACCTGCGCTTGATAAGGCAGTAGATTTCCTGCTGAACCATTGGACAATTAGGAAACCCATTGGTCCCTGCCATTATGGAATTGGGACATTATTTATGCAAGTTGAATATCCTTTCCGTAACTACAATCTTTTTGTTTATGTCCATGTCCTATCCTTTTACAACCGAGCCAAGAAGGACAAGAGGTTTCTCGAAGCTTTGGAAATCTTGGAATCGAAAATGGTAGATGGGCAGATCGTGGTTGAGCGCGTTGTTCCGAAGTTGGCTGGTTTATCATGTTGTAAAAAGGGACAAACAAGTGAATTGGCAACAATACGTTATCATGAAATTCTTAGGAACCTTGAATAATGAGAGGGCTCCACAAATTCCAATTTGGAGTAAAACGATTACGCATAATTTTTCGATATGTTCCCGTGAACCCTAAAACCGTTGAACTGTTTCCACTTACTGATAAAACACGATAAAACTGTTGACCTGTTTCCATGAACACATACATCAATACTGGCAACTTGTGGCATGTGGAGTGAGTGGTACTGAAGTCACGCCGCTAAACCCTGGTTTTCCTGGATTTGCCCACTGACATCTGTATTAACTGCCAAATTTATAGGTGTTTTTATATGTATAAACATATATAAGCCACACGTAATTTTTACGCCGGGTAGTATTATGTATTTTTACCAGCTTGGGGACCATCAACATTGTCCTGATGAGGAATGGATAATTAATCAAAAGCTGCCTGGCGATAAAATCAACAGCCATTAAGGCTTACAACAATCCGATTCCGGGTTACATTTTTCAGGGGAAAATTCCAAAACGCCTTTTTCTGCCCAAGGGAACGTAAAGTCCTGGATAAGTGTTTCAGAAGAAGCTCGATAGAGTAAATAATCAATGCGAGTTTTTAAGGAGTATGACACAGTAAACGTATCACCATTAATGGGCAGCTTTCTTATAAATTGCATATCAACCAGCGGATATGACACATGAACAATTGCCCGCCGAATCTCGAATAAATCATGACACAGGCCAATTGATTCGGGCTCACCCAATATTTGAATGATCTCTCCTAGCTCTGGGCGATGCTTTCGGTCAAAATAAAAGGAAATGCGATCAACGATATTTTGTTCATCAACTTCAACCCGCACAGCCACCGATTGTTTCTCAAAATTAATGGTTAAAAAATGAGAACTAGCATCTACGACACGCACATCATCCGGTAAAAGCACCTCATTTTCGGAAATATTGATGGTGATATTTTGTGCCAGTATCTTCGCCTCGTCAAACGTTGTGACTCCTGGTGTAATCCCCTGCCAGCATGGTGCTTCACATTCCCGATCACTGACAATCACCAACGGGTTGTTTTTCCAAGAAACCGAATGACAACTGGCACATACCAGAAGCAGAAATAAAATGAAACCTTTACGACAAGTTGCTGTTTTCATCTGCTCACACTTATCCTGTTACGAATCAAGGAAGTAGATTTATTGAAACGCGAATGATTATTTCCACATAAGTAGCGGCAGCATCTTTATGATTTTCGGGATACCCATAAATCTGATACACAAAATGCTGCGCCCAGTATTCAGAACTGCTGGACATTCCATAGTTATCCTTGGTGGGAGGGTCATTTGGGTCCCAGGGGAGAGGATAACTTTTAGAAATAATACCATCTGGTGGCGATAAAAACCGGATTCCAGACGGAGTTCCCCCGAAATAATTTATTAACCAATCAGCTGCACCTCCTCCGACGATTGCTGATCCAATAATTCGAGGTCCATAGTAATTGTCAAAAATATGTCCACATTCATGGGTAATGGCTGTGACGTTCATGCTGCCAGGTTGAAACCAAATATCATTCCTTGGTGCCACGAATGCTCCTGCTTCAATCATTTCATTGGTGTACCGGGTGGGGATGGTGCCGGGTCACCGTAGCCAAAGACGACCCCCGCCTTGCTGTCCAGGTTGCCGGTGTCGGGGTCATCGGTATAGCTCTCCAGGGGATTTATTTGATATATTCTGGGCATAATTGGATGACATTCATATAATATTCTTGATCGATATAACCAATCTTGGTTTTATCAGGTGATAAAAGAATGGAATGTGGAAAATAGTTTGCCAAATTTTTCACCGGACAATCTGATATTTGCCTCAAATCATTAGTCCTTATGTCATATAAAAAGACATTTAGTTTTGAAGGAATTGATGTAATATTATTTTTGATAAGCGCAATGAATTCGTGGTCTGAAACCCACCAAAGATATTGTGGTAAGGGGATGGTTAATTCGCTCTCAGTATCTGAAAATAAATTTTTAAGGATTACTTTGTTTCCAATGGTGAACATGAATGTTTTGCCATTTGGAATAAAGCCCAATGGATGAGCATCTCTACCAAACTGATATTCCAACTGTATTTCATTCACAGTGGATTGGTTAAGATTTACAAGAAGAAATCTATTAATTCTGAGAGGTTCGCCAACTCCAATTACCACCCATTCTTCATTGGGTGACCAATGAAAACTATGGATGATTCCTTCGATTTGAATCAGGAATACCGGGTCTACTGATGCAACTGAAGTCCAAAATATATCTGCAATGTTCTCCGGGTTACCACTGGGTTCACCGATCATTTGAGGTGTGGTGTGGGTGACTTGTACCGTGGAATCCAATATAATACCCGTTGGAACGAAGGTGAGATTTGAACATAATCATAATCCACCTGGTTTTGGATAATTTGCTGAATTTGATCGGGAATAAATGTATATGGATTAATTAAATTTGAGTCGGGGATAACGATTGAGTTGGAATAGTCATATTTGCCAACCTCACCACTTCGGGATAAATAAGCTAATGCCTGGCTGTTTTCCTGCCACCAAATTTGCGTCACTTCTACAAGGCTTGAGTGATAATAAATTGACGAGCACGGATGTGGTCCAGAATCATCTTTACTTGATGTTTGGGATGTTGGTGTACAACTTATGGGTAATGGTGATGCCGGCGGATAATCCGTTATCGTGAGTGGTGGTTTGTCAGAAGTAAGTGTGGAAATATGGGGCGATGCAGTATTACAGGAAGCGAATAAAATGCATATTAATAGAATAAGAAGACGCTTTGGTTGGGTAATTAATTTCACCTCCAAAATGAAAGTCCTCCTCTACTTATCACGGGTTGATCTACCAGGCTTAGACCATTTGGTAAATTTACAGTGCCACCAAATTGCCTGCAATGTTCGTCGTCACACTGGTGCTGCCCAAATGGTCGCCCAGCAGGTAACTCAACTTGCTATCCTTGCAGCCCGCCACCCAGCTTGGGAATGAGGCTGTCCACCTGGGTTGTCCAGGAAGGGGTGTTGCCATATACAAAATTACTATGGGACGAAAAGTTTGGCGCGATCAATTCCAAATTCTGACTGGCTTGTCCATCCAGCTGCATAACCATTCTTCATCAGCAGAAAGGTTTGCCGTTCTTGAGTATCCAGCAGGTAAATTCCTTTATTGGCTGAAAATGTGATCCAGCGACTATCAGGTGACCACACCGCATACGCTGCACTCAGACTATGTTCGAACCGGCAGTAATACCAATAATCACCTGCTGTAACATCATACAATAAAATTAAAACATCCCTTACTCCTCCCCCGGAAATAATAGTAAAGCCATGAATACCCAGATACCGGCTGTCTGGAGACCAACTGATTCTATGTACATATAAGCCGGGCAATGTGTCATCTAAATTAAGTGTCCGGATGCTTTGCCCTTCTCGAGTGAGAATGAACACTTGTGCTTTATTTGGGATGCGTGCTATTGCAACATTTTGACTGTTTGGCGACCATACTGTCATATCATATGGAATTTCGCCGAACGATTCGCTGGACCAAATTGGATTCGCATTCAAGGTATCCAGCATTGTAATTATGCCTGAGTTTGAAGGATAAACCAATCTGCTGAGATCCGGCGACAGCTGCCATTCGTGGCTAGCAACTGCTCCCGGGTAGTCAATATAAGTATGTGGAACATCAGCGAACCATGGCAATTGCAGCTTTGCCTGGAAAGGGTCAAGGACAACAGGCATAACTACAAACACATTACTATGAGGGTTTTGTGCTGTAAAGGTTAAGTATAATAAATTGTTTGACAACCATTCACCTGAACCTAAAGTAATGATGGCTTTGTCACTATAGATATGTTTGCTTTCTGAAAATTCTTCGATTACTGGCTGTAAATCGATTGCTTTTTCAAGTTGTTCTCCGGCTGCATTCATCAAGTAGAGCGTCATTGATTGAAAATTTGCCATCTCACCTGTAATAAATAGACCTGGGGCATAGGCTAACCATTGACCATTCGGTGTTAACCCAAACACATTAAATTCATCATCCGGATTCTCAAGCGGGTAAATTCGACCCGAAGCGTTATCCCGTGCGAATATTCCTTGCCAAAAAAATTGTTGAAAGATTAAGGTTCCAGGCAGGTTCAGGTTTTCTATTGAGTTTTGATCAAGCAATCCATCTTTACAAATCGGAACTGAAGGTTCCGCGGTCGGAGTGATGAAGGGTTTTCCAGTCGTCAATTCAGGTGTGACTGTTGTGGAAATGGGCGTCTTTTTTTGTGGGGTTATGGTCTCTACTTGTGTGGCTATGGGAGTTATTTGTGGCTCAACTCTCATGCAGCTCGCCAATAACATAACAAGAAATAGGAGAGCAGAAATATTTTTTGTATCATGTAGAATCTCCCCTGGCTTCATTTCCTGCCTCCATAAACAACAAAGGTTTGGTAACCGTTGTTAGAAGATCGAGCGATAGTATCTCTACCGGATCCATCCTATGGGGGTTGCATTTTCAGCAATCATGAATAATGATTTTTCATCAGTATCAATTAAAAATACTTCCGATACACCCTCCATACTAATTAATTCCACAACGATATACCGATCATCCGGTGACCAGATAGGGGCAGGGACATTCTCATATCCTCTAGTGACAAAACCACCCTCGAGGCAATAAATCTCCTTATGTCGGTACCCGAAGTCAAAAATAATTGCCGGTTGAACAATTGGGCCCATGACTGGATTGGAACTAAACAAAAATGCAATCTTTTCACCATTCCTGGACCATTCGAAATTGTAGATCTCTTCCTCATTATAAAGATCACTCCAAAAGGTTAACCGACCCAACCATCCCTCCGGTTCGAAGATATAAAGTTCATAATCAGCAGAATTAAAATTATCGTTAATTGCCACGGCAAGATTATTCCCATGCATTGTCCATTTGGGTTGAGTGATTATATCAGTCGAAAACAATGTACATACGATGCTTTGGTTTACCCTGTCATAAACGACATAGCCCGGGAGGTCACTGGGGTAAACAACATACCGACCATCAGGGCTAAACTCCAATCCATGGATTCCATTCCAATAGGGAGTTATGTAAGCACGCACAAACGCGGGAAATGTATTCTCAATATGACTTTGTTCTCCTGAAAAAGGGTCGATCAGATAAATCGATCGGGTTTTTAGACGTGAAGTTCCTTCTTCCTCCTCATATATTAAGTGGGTTGACCCCAACCATTTGGGGCTCTTCCATCGGGGGATCTCTACTGTGGTTACCCAACCACCCTCACGATCTACGATCTCCCATAAAGTTACCGGTGGAGGTGTATACGATTTTATTCTTTCCCGAAATAAAATATATTCCCCGTCCGGTGAAATTTGAAGATCCCGAGGATCAAGCTGATCAAGCCGGTCCACCACTGGTTTTGGGTCATTGGATGAGTGAAGAAAAATATGTTCTCGAGTTTTCCGATCCCGTAAAACAATGATCCCTGGAACACGCTGCATTAAATCTTTGTCCTCATGTAATTCTGTACAGGGGGGAGTGGGGGCTGGCTGAGGTGTATCGGACCTTGATGCCGTGGGAGTCTGCGTTATCTCCGGCACATTCACAGGACGGGTTGATTCTTCAGATGGACGTTCCCCAGGCATTGCCGTCCATGTTTCTGTAAATCGATCGTTACCTTCTTCCAGGGTGGGTGAACACCCACCAAGAAAAAGTAACAACAAGAAAATCAGACAAATTTTCTTCATGATTTCCTCTTTTCTCACGGGTTGGGGTAAATTCCACCTATGGAACCTGACAGTGCACCGATGCGGCAGTGCCAATAATTGTCCTGGTTTATAGTGGCAATATCAAAAGTTTCATATGATACATCGAAGAAGAAACCGGAATTTGAATCGGGTTCTCTGTCTGGGAAACCTGATAAGACAGTGAATCTGGCAGATTGCGTGTCCTGGCACGGTCTGGCTGCAGGGTGATGCCGGACGTTATTCCAATCAATAGAGCTAACAGGATATGCAGAGTTTTTGGGGGTCTCATCAGCGTCTCCTTTCTCTGGGGTGTCCCTATCCCCCCATTCACCAGTAAAATGGGTCGCTAATTTAACGTGTATGTCTTTTGTAGCATACCCACCCCCCAAATTCAAGTGACTTTCCTCCCAATAACAGATCTAAGCACCATCCTTTGTTCCATCTCCACCAACAGACTGAATTGCATGCGGGGTACTGAATGGCGTCCTCCGACCAGACCCGGTCCAGTTCTGCATCGTGGATCAGGCTGTCCGACGCCTGCTGCACCTGGTTGCCGGGTGATCTCCATCCAGAAGTTCTTCAGTCACAAGCGTCTCAATACTACAATGGTGTATGCCAGAGCATACGACCAGACCATGGCGGAAGACTACTTCGCGGTCATGTGTCGGGTGCAGCAGTTGCGAGTCTGATGGATAGCGCTGGCTGAGCGCGGAAATCATATAGAGGATGCTAAGGTACCTGCTCCGGTGGAATAGACCCGGGATTATTCCAAGAGCAAGTTACGGGTACAATCAAGGTACCCCAAAACGGAAGGCGGACGGGCTGGTTTCCAGTTCGTTCATCATTCCTTTTGCGATGGGAATGCATCAGGGTGAGAGCGTCCGCCAGGCAGGGGCAAATTCATCTGCGTTACTGTGAGTGATTTTGGTCAACCCTGTTCCATCTACTCGGATTAGATAGACATCGTAATTTCCTTCCATCTTTGACGTGAAGGCAATCCAGTCTCCACCTGGAGCCCAAGCCAAATTGGACTTAATTCCTTTCGTACTCTGTGTGACAGCAACCTTGTCCAAGCCATCAATCTGAATGCGATAAATATTATTAAAAGAAGCTCCGGTTTCTGTCTCAAGAGTATATAGAATCCACTGCCCATCCGGCGAAAAGCCATAAAGCCCATGATTTTCTTCCTCATAAGTTAACTGTCTCAAGTCAGAACCATCCGGATTGGCGAGAAACAATTGGTAGTATCCTTTTACGTCGGAATACGCAAATACGACCTGCCTTCCATCCGGCGCCCAATAAAGAACACCCACACCTGACAAAGTTAAAGTAGAAAGTAATTGTGATGCTTTCTTCCCGTCAAGTGTCATGGTGTATGCATGAAAAGAATTGTCCGGTTCCCCGGAGCTGGCTATATAGGTAATGCGTGAGCCATCTGGTACCCAAGTAGGGTTGCTTTCATAGTCTGGGCTATTTGTAAGATTAACCCAATTCCGCCCATCCCAATCCCCCACGAAAATATCATCTTTTCCCTTAAAGCCAACTGCCGCCATAACCACTTGTCCACCATTCGGTGACCAATCGTATGGGAAAATCGGAGGTCTTGGTCCATGACTCCGCTTGGAAACTTCAAAAAGTAATTGTGGCTCGCCAATACATGGCTGGTCGCTTTCCAGACAACTTATATCGACCGCATACATACTTTGAGTTCCTTCGCTGCACTCGGACACAAATGTCAATTGATAACACACAGCAGGAAGCAGGGAAGGAATATCTTGCGTCAAAGAAGGTGAAGGTACAGTTGTCGGATACGATGTTGTGGATGAGATCGGCATTGGAGAAGACCCGATCGGGGCAGGTAACGTCTGTGATTGACAAGCAGTCAGTAGTCCCAATCCAAGCATCATCAGGCAGATGGATTTGTGGAGAAACTTCTGACATTTCATTATTTCATCTCCCAATAATCTTTATTGTGGTTGAAGTTCCGATCTTGAGCGCCTATGAACATCCAAAACACATAGCCTCTTCCCATATCCACGCTCAAGATTGCTGCGTTTCCTGCATCATAACCAAAAGTTGGTTTTGTTTTTGTAATCAGCAGGAAAGATCCATACCACTGCCAGGGGCGATTAGCCATTTTTCCCGCAGTCCATAGCCGTCCAGGATGCTCTTCACTCGCTCACCATCTCCATTGTACACGAAGGTGGCAAGTACCGTCTCCCCCTTTTTCACCTGGATCAGCCGGTTTTCAGCATCGTAGATCAGACTGTCCGACGCCCGCTGCACCTGGTTGCCGTTAGCATCGTACGCGTAATTCAGCTCTGCGTTGATATGGGTGACCGCATGGGGGTGGTGCTGCTGGTATACCGCACTTCTCTAAACGGTTTGTACAACATCTCTGCCACTAAATTGCCTGCACTGTTCGTCGTTACACTGATGCTTCTGAATCAACATTTACAGACATTGATTAAATAATATCCCATTCCTATCCTGTACCTACCTCGCCTGACCCTTGGCGGCGGGCAGTAGAGCGGCTGCAGTGGGAGTGATGGAGAAGTAAACTCTTTTTTTGACCTCATCGATCTCAAGTGCTCGATTAAATCTGCCCATTTACCGTTCTATTTTGTATGCATTCCCGTTAAATAGAAAACACGCTTTTTCCGGTTCGCCAATCATCAAACGAGCGAATTCATCAACTGTTAATGAAGTTACATCCTCCAATGATATGGTTTGGGGGGGATGTCTGGGATTCTCCCCAAACCAAAGGCTTACTCCATCAAATTTGGTTGTCAGTGGGCATATTTGCGATACTCCTCGCTCTGCCGGGATAATGTTAACACCCCAATATTCCACGATCAAATCCATTTCATCATAATATATTATCAGAGAGAATAAAGGTCCTGGTCCCCAGTCGGCGGCTATACCTACGTAATTGGGTGTGCCATAACGCTCGACCAACGTCTTGGGTGAATAAGCCGTTATTTCCTGAAATGTGCCATTAATCGATGAGGAAATGCTTATGCCGATATTCACGGTTACAACAATATCGTTTTTGATTTCCAAGTTAATATTAATAGACATTCCGCTTTTTAGGTCATAGTTAATATCAAAATATTCCTGCCCTTTGAAAGTGATAACCTTTGTCTCCAATCCATTATAGTGGAAGAAATCCTTCGCTTCTAATGCTGTGGTTTCGCCTGGCACAATCCCCCAAAAGCAGGGAGCAGCGCAATCCGCAGAGTCCATCAGCAAGGCATGAATCTGCTCTGCAGCCTTCTCCGGTTCCAGCGTAGCGATGGGCGTTGGAGTATTGGTTGCCAGATATGTTGATAGAGGCGTATGGTTTGGTGTAATAACCGTCGGTGGGAAATATTTCTCAGCCTGATCCGGGTTCCGAGTCAATGGTGATGTTCCACATCCTGCCAGGATAACTGTCAAAAGTAGGATAAAACCTGATCTATATATGAGATTCAATTTCATCTCCTCTCGTCAAAATCCTAAAAATTATGAGAGAAAATCCAAATAAGGCTGAAGGGCACCTCTGATAAAATTAACATACTAATACCTTCGGAGTTGCAAAGATTTATATTCCCACCAATATAATTCGCAAAGGCATCCGCCCATTGTTCAGACGGACCAAAACCAATATATGTCTGTCTGGCTTCCACCCAAGGGTAATTTGGATCGTTATAAATATACCTGGAATTGAGAGCATAGGGGGTAATTTGCATGTCATCCTCTACCCAACTCGGGTTGTTCAGGTTTTCAACAGCATTGGTGAATATATCCCGTAAACCAGAAGTGTTATCAAGTAAATGTCCAACTTCATGGTAGATATTTATTTGTCGTATGGGATTCTGACCAAGAGTATAAAATTGAATGCCACTTCCATCCAAAAGCGTTGATCCATGATATTGACCTCTACTTGGATCTTGGTTTTGTAAAGTAAATGATGCAAATCCAGTCAAGCTTCGGAATTAATGATCAAGAGCATCATTAATTTTTCCGAGGTTAATATACACAAGATGTAAGGTTCGTTAATCCCAATTCTTGTCTCCTGTGTCAGACATCATTATGTGATACTTTCCAAGGATCATCATTTTCCAAGTGTCATTAACGTTTAATTTTGACACTCTTGATTCGCGATACCATTTCTGATGGGTAAAACAATTTCCCTCATCGTCACAAATATCATGCCCGCTCGGATCAGTATACCTTGTCGGATTGTTATGTACATAGCTGCACCGGTCCCACGCCATTGGGTTCCCCGGCTGGGGAATGAGGCTGTCCATCTTGCTCCTCCTTGCGGTTGTACAGGTGTAAGTTTTCACCCCTTGGCTGGTGATCTGTGCAAGTGCGCCTGCGATTAATGGCATGACGATGATCCCGGTGCAAATGTTCCTTAAACAGGTCAACATTAAGGAATTTGATATTAATTTACCTTGAAGTAATTGTATAATTCAGATATTGGGATATCCATCATATTGGGGGTGGATTTCTTTAAGCAAGGAGGAAGGCGTGTCGGGCACTCCCATCATTGAAATCCGGGATTTTTGCAAAACATATGGCAAGGACGTCGCCGTGGACGGCATCAGTTTTACCGTTCACACAGGGGAGATATTTGGCTTGCTCGGACCGAATGGCGCCGGAAAGACCACCACATTGGAATGCCTGGAAGGGCTGCGTTCCCCAACTTCCGGAGCGCTGCAGGTTGCAGGGCTCAACCCGGCGGCGGAATTTCATAAGCTGCGTAATGTGATCGGGGTTCAACTGCAATCTGCCGGGCTGCCGGAAAGCATTACTCCCGAGGAAGCGATGAGGTTTTTCTGTGCCTATCATGGGGTTGCTCCCCGCATGGAACTGTTGGAGGAAATGGGGCTCCAGGATAAGCGAAAAGCCCAATTCTATGATCTTTCCGCCGGGCAGCAGCGACGGCTGGTGCTGGCGCTGGCAATTGCCCATTCCCCCAAAATCCTGTTCCTCGATGAACCCACTGCCGGGCTGGATGTGGCTTCCCGCGTGGAGCTGCATGACAGGATGCGGAAATTAAAATCCAGCGGCACCACGATCATACTCGCCACACACGACATGGCGGAGGCAGCCGATTTGTCCGACCGGGTTGGAATCTTGTTGAAAGGCAGGCTGGTCACCATTGGTACTCCGCTGGAAATTACTGCCACCGGCGCAGGCTTGACGCGCATCTCCGTGCGGACACAGGGTGGTTCCCTTCTTTCAGGGGATGTCATCTTTCCGGTAGTTCAGAAACAAATGGTGCGGGAGGAGTACATCATTTACTACAGTGTCGATATTGGTTCCACAGTTTCCGCAATCATTGAATATGTCAATGGACACCAGGATTCTTTGGTGGATATGCGGGTGGAACGTCCTTCCCTGGAAGACCGGTTCCTTGAAATCACCGGAGCAGGAGATGCCAGATGAATGCCTTTGTCCATCACTTTTCATTTGAGTTCCGCACCGGAGTCCGCAACAAGCAATTGCTGTTGATGAATTACCTGTTTCCGCTTGGATTTTACCTGTTGATGGGCTTCATCATGCCCCAAATCAATCCCCCCTTTCGGGAGACCCTGGTTCCTGCCATGGTTGTGTTTGCAATTTTATCGGCTACCCTGCTGGGAATACCCGATCCGCTGGTAACCGCCCGGGAAAATGGTGTTTTCCGCAGTTACAAAATCAACGGCATCCCAGCGGTTTCCATCCTGCTCATCCCGGCACTGACCACCATCCTTCACCTGGTCATTGTTTCGGGTTTGATACTGGTGACCGCACCGTTGTTATTTCAGGCTCCGTTACCGCAAAACTGGTTGAATTTCCTGGTGGTTTTTGGTGCCATGCTGCTTGCCTGCGCAGGAATCAGTGTGCTGATTGGCGTGGTTTCGGCGAATTCGCGCATGACGGTCCTCTGGTCGCAAATCATTTTTGTTCCCTCCATGCTCCTTGGCGGTTTGATGATCCCGTACAACCTGCTCCCCAAATTTGCTGGCAAGCTTGCCCAGCTTCTGCCTGCCACCCATGTCATGAATGCGTTCTCCGGGCTGGCAATGGGCGGAATAGCGGATTTTTCTCCCTGGGGTTCCGTGATTGTCCTGCTGGTCACCGGTTTACTGGCATTTGGACTTGCCTGGTACCTCTTTTGTTGGGACAGCCGCAACACCACCCGGCGGGGGAGTGTGCTGATGGCATTGCTGGTATTGGTGCCAGTGCTTGCCGGAATATTCCTTTTTCAATAAAAAGAAGGGGGCAAAGAGAACTGCCGTTCCGACAGGCGATCGGCTGAATCGTATTGGGTATTGCTGACATAACTGCCGCTCCCCACAACGATATTCAATGCAACAAGTCGCGCCGTATAGAGAGCATCAGGCTGTTTACACGGACTTATCGAAAACCCAGGGCATTAATCATATCCTCCGGAGTATCAAACTGCGGTTTCTTGAGGACCTCCTCCCAGAATTTCGCATCATACCGCCGGGATCGGACCGGCAACGGCATGGGTACACCCCAGCCAAGCAGAAGCACTTCCTCTTTGGGCTGCAAACGCGCCAACATTCCCCGCAGGGCATCGCGCCCTGCCAGACCTGAGAGCACTGCGCCAATGTCCGAATCATCACCCAGCCAGCCGGAGACGCGCGTGCCCAGTTGCGACATGACCTCATCGTAGATCTGGGAGGGGCGTTGATCAATGATCAGAAGGGTCACATAATACTTGCGCATCTCACGCGCAATCGTGCTGAAGGCGGTCTGGGATGCCATCTCGCGGTTCAACAGCTTGTGGGCTTCCTCCAGGACAATCACCAGCGGACGGGGTTCTTCCTTCCCGTGGGTACGGAACTCATTGGTGCGATGTTCCCACTCGGCGCGGATCCGGCGGGTGAGCAGATTGGTGACCAGCAGATAATCGAGGTCTGATTCATGCCCACCAAACGAGAGAAAAACGTGCCTGTTCTTTGCCAGTGTATCAATCACTTGTTTGATGGTGTCCGTGGCGGGGTTTTGCACAATGTATCCCAGGTTAAATAGCCGCCGGAGCTTGTTATGCAGCCCTTCCGCTGCTGCCACATTGACGCCCCATGAGTTTGCCCAATAAGCCACTGTGCCGGGTGCCGGGATTTTTTTGCCATCATCATCCTCGATGAATTTACCGACCTCCATGTGCTTAAATTCATGGAACCAGTCCTCACCGAATGTATGGAACAATGCGTCCAGGGTGGTCGGTGTGGTCTCCTTGAGGTTTAACTCACGGGTCAGCATTTCCACATCCTCCGGGCGGATATCCTTTTCAGCAATCTCCAGGTGAAAATCCGGCTGCTGTCCGCGGATTGAACTCCCCCGCCCCAGACCAACCACGCTGACCCGGCTGCCAAACTTGGTCTTCAGCCCGATCACCTGCTCATGGGTGTCTGATGAGGTATCGTTAAAACCATATTCATTGTGCATATCAAAAACCAGCACCGAGGCTTTATCATATTGAATTAAACCCGCCAGGATGACGCGCGTCAGGAAGGATTTGCCCGTACCCGTGGCGCCAAAAATCCCCGATGAGCGCTGGACGAATTTTTCAAGGTTAATGCAGACCGGCAGGCGCTGTTCGCGGGTGTAGCCGATGATAAAGTTGCCCTTCTCACCCGGTTCGCCAAAAACCTCCGCCACGTGCTGGGCTTCAGCCAGATAAACCTGGGCATGATGCGCCGGGACGGTTTTCACCGGCAGCGGGTTGGGATTGGGATTGGGATGCTCCCGAGCCCAGTCTTCATATTCCGGAGACAGGGGATCGGGACCGCGTTCCAGCATCAGGGCGGGCATCACCTCCAGCGTGGTGTAAAGTGTTTGCCCATGCAGGAGCTTCGCCACTCCGGCTGGCAGGCGTTCCTCAGTCTGCTCATCAGCAAAGCGCGGGTCGGTGGAGCCAAGCTGCAAATCCGTCACCAGACCATAAAACAGCCAGCCGCCGCTCTCAATCACCACAAAACTGCCCTCCTGTACATCCTGCGGGGGCACGGTAAGGCGCACGCGGAAGGAATCCTTGAGTGAACCGCCAACGATGTAGCCGATCGATTCATGGGTTTGATTATTTGGGGAGTTCAAGGTCATCATGGATTATTCGCCTTTCACAAAGCGCCTGCCTGACGGGATGTGCATATCCGAAATGCTGCCAAGCACCGCCATCAACATCGGATAATCATCCCGCAGGAGGACGATGAGTTCCTGGGTGGCTGCCGGGAGCCAGCCGGAGTCGCCGACTTCGTTTTGAGCCCTGTCCGCCTGCTGCAAATGCCCAGCCAGCAGTTCTGCAACCGGCAGGTCTACTGCCCGCAGGATGTGGCGGAAATAGCCGAACCTGCCGGTGGATGTAAACCTGCAAATTTCCTGCAGTGTGCAGGTGTAAATCCGATCCAGCGTCAGCGGCGGGCGCGGCGGAATCAGATGGGAGATGGTGCCCTCCAATTCGTGACCGATGAAGAGTACGCTCACCTCGAGGGGTACATTTCGATTAAGCCGGTTGTCCAGGATCACCTCATCGGAGATATCGCCTGTAGTCACCAGCTGACGCACCAGACCGTCATCGTCAATCCGGATATCATGAATCAAACCAATGATCTGGTATCCGCCCTCCTGTGGAATGCGCACCATTCCCCCAAAGCTGGGTGCATCCAGATCCGTTACACGGCATCCGACCACGCAGCCGGTAATATTCGCCCGTAAAAGTCGTCCGATTTCAAGCATTGTCATCCCTTGCCTCCTGAAATAAAACTTCTGACATCCAATCAGGGCAGATGCGGCGTCCTGCCGGGTAAATCCTTGGCGGATTGCTTGTTGGAACGCCCCGCCACCGGAATTCCCTGCCGCAAATACTCCCCGATTATCATTTCCTCGATCTGTCCCTTTTCCGCATAGGTGACCAACGCAATTTCATGGGCGCGGTGCAGGGCGTAGGGATAGGGTCGTGAACCCATCAGGCGGCATTGTTCCAGAAGAGCCGCATGCAGCATGTCAACCATGCCGTGCACACCCGCCACCCAGGCGGGAATTTCCACCCGCGCAAGTGCCGGGTGTTTATCACGCCCGGTATTCAGGTAAAAGAAATGCAGACCCAGCTCATCCGTAAAGCTGCTGGGGGATTGAATGCGAAATAAGCCGGAGCGCATCCCCGGTTTCAGGATCTCCTGGAAGAGTTGTATATCCACCACACCCCCCAGGGGTCTGGTTTTGCCGCCTTCATTGATACGATCCCTGCCCAGGTCAGCCAGTTCCAGCAGGCGGACGATTAAATCAGAACGGGGGCGGTCTACATAACCAGCCACAACCGCATTCAGGTCTTTCAATGCGTGCAGAACCTTGAGGTACTGATCAAATAATTTCTGATATTCGGCGGAGGACTGTCT
>ERZ1026814.483-NODE-483-length-22137-cov-5.018810_pt1 | contig 22137 bp, 23 predicted proteins | sample MGYA00520871_ERZ1026814 | MGnify/ENA primary metagenome ERZ1026814 (study PRJEB33270, sample SAMEA104284478) | anaerobic digester metagenome | biome: Anaerobic digester microbiome; feature: mesophilic sludge digester; material: Anaerobic digester biomass | place... | reverse complement strand
CCGCCTGTTATTTAATCAATCGGGTTCGAATCCCATCCTCACCAGGATGCTGCGCGACCCTCTCCGCCTGTTATTTAATCAATCGGGTTCGAATCCCATCCTCACCAGGATGCTGCGCGACCCTCTCTTCGCTGAAAACTCCCATGCTGATCGCTTGCCCTTCCGTTAGCCGGATGAAGGGTTTTCTAGTAAACAACCAACCCGGCAACATGTCTCGTTAACGAAAAACAGGCTGAATTTCTCCTGCTGTTGGATTGAATTTTGATTGGGTTTGTTTTTTTTCTGTGCAGGAATATATAAATAATATGATCCACAGAAACATTTTTTAAAAACAGGTCTTATTCATATCTGTGTATCATTTTATTTATGCTTGATTTTTTCAATCCAGTATCGAATAAAATTTTAATATTAAATCCTGATTTGCCGTAACTCAATCTATACCAATAGTAATTAATATATTCAATGATTCCAAATAAAAATATTCCAACAGCAATTATCAAATCCACCAGGTTGCTCCAGGTAAACGGGATGGCTATGCTGATTGCCACCAATATGATAAGGTTTAGATGTCTAAAAATTCCAAGAAATTTGATGACCTTGGGATTAAAACATCTTCTTTTTAAAATCAGCCCATAACAATAAAACCAATACAGGCTTCCTTGCAATAAGATGAATATTAGGTATAAAAATGCCATGAAACTGGCTGTTCCCAGAGCCAGTAATTTATAAACAATCATAAATGTGCACAGGGCGGCAAATTCACCTATTGCCAAATACAATATATGCTTCCTTAGCTTGTTCAATTTATCCCCTCCAAACCCTTATCACACATCTTTACACAAATATACAGCCTGGAAAATCCACATTTTATTAAATAAATTCATTCCATACAAAAACTAAATTTTGTGTATTCCCTTCAACCAAGATACTGATGATACCAATACTACTTATTAACCCTATTTTCCTCTTCATACACTGGTTTTTGTAGATGGCACTTCAACCCTTTGATTGATTTACACGCTATATTTGTGTCATTATGATAGCATGTTCCCCCGCCAGCGGGATTGTAAACAGTCATGCCGGGCTATGCTGGTAAAGTGCCTGGACCAGATCGTGCAGATCCTCGTCGCTGATAATGTTGTGACCTGCACGGGTGGCATTGAAATCGGTGGGATCAATCACGTCATCCGTGTTGCGGATTTTCTCCCGAAGCTTCCACGCGCACCGCGCCCGACCCACGGTGGATAATTTAACAAGGTGGAACAGTGGAATTAAACGGGATGTGGAGGGATACCAGGTTGTGATATCAATCAATCCACTCCCGGGCAGCTTTGGGGTAGCTTCTCCTTTTCCATGGTCAGCACCTCATTGCGGCTGATCCTCACTCAACCTCTTTTCCCGCCACCTCATTACACAACTCCTGCACGGAGACCCCATAAATTCGGGCGGCTCCTTCCAGCGTCTCAAAGCGTGCCATCGGGCAGCCCACACACGCCATGCGGTGTTTGATCAACACCAACACGGCTGCCGGGTGGGAAGCCAGCAGCTCCGCCACGCTGATTTGAGGGGAAATGGTTTCATCTGCCATGTTCTCATCATACCGCCATCCACCCCCGGCTTCTTTGCGCTGGAACAATGAGACTATTTTTCTTCGGCAGGCTTTCCCGGGCGCGGCAGATCCTCGGCGATGCTCACCAGCCCATGCGGGTAACGGATGATGACCTTCTCACGCCCCAGGATCACCAGCCCCTCCCCCTCCCACTGCTTCAATATCCGGCTGGCGGTGAACAGAGTTGTGCCGGTCATCTCCGCCAGATCCTGGCGGCTGAGGGGCAGATCGATCAGCACTCCTTCCGGGATTTTCCTTCCTGTCTGCGCCGCCAGGCGCAGGACGGCATGCGCCAGCCGGCGTTCCACCCGTTCGGTGGCAAGCTGGCGGTAACGTTCCTGAAAGTCCTGCACATTGCGCGCCATCATCTGCAGGGCATTTAATGCCATCCGCGGGATGGACAGCGCCAACCCCATCAGGTCTGTTTTGCGCCAGAAAACCGCCTGTGAGGATTCCGCCGCTTCCGCGGATACCGGATATGCCTCCACCTGCGCCAATGCCACCGCCCCAAACAGCGCTCCGGGTGCCAGCAGCTGCATGATCACCTGTTGACCGTCCGCCGAGATCTGGTGCATCTTCAACCTGCCCGCCAGCAGCAGGTAGATGCTTTCCGCGGCATCGCCCTGCAGGAAGAAGAACTCCCCCTCCTCCACCCGCCGGTGGCGTGCCGCCATGGCAATCTTTTCCAGCTCATCCCTGGACAGCCCTTCAAAAAGAGGGACGGTGGACAGGATCGCCGGAGTCAACTGCCTGGGAGGGACGGATTCAGACATACCCTGATTGTATCCGATTCGGGAAGATTTTAGTTCTTTGCGCTGGAACAAAGAATGATGGTTCCATAATCGTTATACTGACTGTACAATAAACTTGTTGGAGGTATGAGATGGAAGCAACAGATATCCTGAGTTCTGAACACCGCATAATTGAGCGGGTGATCAGCGTGCTGGAAACCGCTGCCGGCAGGCTGGAGCATGGTGAGGAGGTCCGCCCCGGATTTTTCCTGGATGCAGCGCAGTTCATCCGCGGCTTTGCGGATGGCTGCCACCATGCCACGGAGGAGGGTGTCCTCTTCAAGGCGCTGAGCGCCAATGGAATTCCCGTCCACGGTGGACCCATCGGAGCGATGCTGGCGGATCATGAACAGGGTCGCATGTATACCCGCGGCATGGCTGAAGCAGCTGAACGCCTGCAGTCTGGGGACACCTCCGCCCGGCAGAAGGTGATTGACAACGCCTTCGGCTATGCGAAGGTACTGCGCGCCCACATTTACAAGGAGGACAACATCCTCTTCCCCATGGCAGTCCGCGTCATCCCGGTGGAACAACAGTCAGCCGTGAATGAGGGATTTGATCACGTGGAACACGAGGAAACCGGCGCCGGTGTGCATGAGAAATTCCTGGCATTGGCGGAAAAACTGGAACAGGAAATCAGCCGGTAGGAATTATCATGTACGATGCTTTTGCTGCGGACTACGATCGTTTCGTCAACTGGGAAAGCCGGCTAGCGTTTGAGCTGCCCTTCCTGCTGAATCTGGTTGGGGAGGCGGGCAGCGGGCGGGTGCTGGATGCCGCCTGCGGCACTGGTCGGCATATGATTGCCCTGGTGCAAAACGGCATCTCCGCTGCTGGCGCCGACCTGAGCCAGCCGATGATCGAAAGGGCACGGCACAATACCCGCCAGGCGGGTGTGACTGCCCAATTTGAAACCGCCGGCTTTGGCAGTCTGGCGAAAACTTTTGGGGCGGGCGGTTTCCAGGCGCTGCTCTGCCTGGGCAACTCCCTGCCCCATGTCCTTTCCCCCAGTTCACTGGATGCCGTCCTGCGGGATTTTGCCGCCTGCCTTTCCCCCGGTGGTCGCCTGATCATCCAGAACCGCAACTTTGACGCCATCCTCACCAGCCGCCAGCGCTGGATGCCGCCTGAATCCGCCCGCACAGGGGATGAGGAATGGCTTTTCCTGCGCTTTTATGATTTCGAGCCGGATGGTCTGATCACCTTTAACATCCTCGAACTTCACAGGACGGGCAGCCTTGCCTGGTCACAGCAGCTCCACCAGACCTGCATATCCCCCCAACGCCATGCCGACCTGGTCTCCGCATTGGCAGGAAACGGCTTCCCCAAAATATCCGCTTACGGCAGCCTTGCCGGCGAACCATTTGATCCCCTCACCAGCCCCAATTTGGTGCTGGCGGCGGAACGCGGCTAAGAAACTCCACTTTTCCGGATTTGTGATAGGATAGGGGGTATCCCATTATTCCGGAGTGAACCTATGAAACGTGCAGTCAGCGTCAGCCTGGGCAGCCCCAGCCGTGACAAAAAAGTTGTCGTCAATCTCAATGGCATGGAAATCAGCATTGAACGCATGGGCACCGGTGGTGACGTGCGCCGCGCCCAGCAGCTTTACGCGGAACTGGACGGCAAGGTGGACTGCCTTTCGGTGGGTGGTGTGGACCTTTACCTCTACCTGCCAACCCCCACCGGCAAGAAGCGCTATCCCCTGCGCTCAACCTTTAAATTAATTAAGGATGTTAACCAGACTCCCGTTGTGGACGGTTCAGGCTTGAAGCACACCCTGGAACGCCGGGTCTTTGAACTGGCTAAACCCAAACTGGGCGGGGTGACGCCCCATTTCAAGAAAGCCTTCGTCACCATGGCTGTCGACCGGCTGGGACTGGCAATAGCTGCCAATGAAGTTTCTGATGATATCACCGCCGGCGACCTGATGATGGAATTTGACCTGCCCATACCACTGCATGGTTTGCAGAATTTCTACAAAGTGGCGGCAATCCTGCTGCCCATTGTCAGCTACCTGCCGTTGAAGATGATCTTCCCGCACGGCTACAAGGACGAGCCAATTGTCACCAAGTTCCAGAAATAGTTTGCTGAAGCCGACCTGATTGCCGGGGATTTCCACTACATGCGCAAGCACATGCCCGATGACCTCAGTGGGAAGTGGGTGGTCACCAACACCACCACGGCTGAGAACCATGCGCTGCTGCACGCCCGCGGTGTTAAAACCCTCATCACCACCACGCCTGTTCTGGATGGTCGCTCTTTTGGGACGAATATGATGGAAGCCCTGCTGACTACCTATGCCGGCAAGGGTCGCCCGTTGAATGACGAAGAAATTAACGCCTATATTGACGAACTGGACTTCCTGCGCCCGACCGTGACACAGTTGAATTAATCTGAGCCATTGCAGGGTAGACGCCCTTCCAACCGCGTCAATTTTATATTTGAGACAGTCATCATCACAGTGAGTGGGTGTTGCGTCATCCAATCGCCGCCCGCAGCCGGCGCGCCAGCTCCCCAAACTCCGGAGAATAACGGATTTCCTCCGGGCGCGGGCGGGGCAGATCGACGGGCATGTCCAGGCAGATCCGCCCGGGGCGCGGGGTCAGCACCAGCACCCGGTCGGAAAGTAAAATCGCCTCCGAGATGGAATGCGTGACCATCAGGACGGTTGTACGGTGTCTTTGCCAGAGGGAAAGCAGTTCATCACCCATGCGCTCGCGCGTCAGGGCATCCAGTGCACCGAACGGCTCATCCAGCAGCAACAAATCCGGGTTCTGGATCAGCGCACGTGCCAGTGCCACGCGCTGCGCCATTCCGCCGGAGAGGTCACGCGGCCAGGCATCCTCAAATCCGCACAGCCCGACCAGTTCAACCCAATCCCGTGCCTTTTCATCCGCCACCATGGGGGATACATTTTCCAATTCCAACGGCAGGGTGATGTTTTGCAGAACCGTCCGCCAGGGCATCAGGTTGGCTTGCTGAAAGACCAGCCCGATGCGCGGCAGCGTGCCGTCATTGAAATGGAACTGCACCCGACCCCGCGTGGGCAGGAGCAGACCTGCCAGGACCCGCAGCAGGGTTGACTTGCCACTGCCTGAGGGACCCAGAACAGTTACAAACTCGCGGTATTCCATTGATAAATTCACCCCATCCAAAGCTGTCAACCCGCCCGGACCGGTGAAGGTCATGTTCAGGTCGGTAATTTCCACCACCGGAAGGACCGGCGCCGGGGGCACAAAGGAGGACGGAGGTTTGGTTTCCATATCAGGGGATGAACTGGTTGGTGAATGCCTGGCTGAGGTCCAGTTTCGAGTTGAGCAGCCCCATGTCAAGCAAAACTGCCTGCATGTTCTCCCAACCCTGCGGGTCGGAATAGCCCATCCGGTCGCTCTGCCACATTTTGATGGAATCAGCCAGCACCTTGCGCTGGACGGTTTCATCCGCCTTTTCCAGATTTTCAACATATTTCTTACAGATTTCATAAGCCCCATCGGGGTCGGCAATCACATCCTCAATCCCCCGCAGGGTGGTGCGCACCACCTTCTGTACCAGGTCGGGATTTTCCTGCAGAACCTTCTCGCTGGTGATGATGCCATTGGAGACCAGTTCCATGTAATCAGCAGTATTCAACAGCACAATGTCATAGCCGCGGGCTTGCAGCTGGTTCGGCTCATTCGCCACATAGATCACCGCAGCCTGAACCTGATCCGTGGCGAGTGCCTCCACCTGGGTGTAGCCGATGGATTGCAGGGATACATCGTTTTCACTCAAGCCGGCGGCAGACAGCAGTGCCCGCAATCCGATATAGCTGGCGCCGTAGAGACCGGGGAGACCGATCACCCTGCCTCTCAAGTCCTCCGGTGAATGAATGTTTTGGTCTGTCTTTGCCACCACCCCCACCGGATACTGCTGGTACCACGCCATCACATAGGTGATGGGCAGTCCGCTGCCGCGCCCCAGCAGCACCTGTTCACCGGAGACAACCGCAAATTGCAGTTCACCGGCGCCCACCAGCGCCACATTGTCGTTTTCCATGCTGTAATCCAGCTTTACATCCAGACCCTCATCCGTGAAAAAACCTTTTTCCAGGGCAACATACAGTGGGGCAAACTGCACATTGGGAATATAACCCACCGGCAGGCGCACCGGTGTCAAACCGGGCGTCGGTGTGGGTGTGCAGGCGACCAGCAGCAGCGGAATGAGAAGAAGGGCAAAGATCAAACGTTTCATGCACAAAACTCCAGGTTTAATAATTGGTATTATCGCCCTGCCAGCGCAGCAAGCGGCGCTCCAGCAGGACAACGATTCCATATAAAGACATTGCCAAAGCAATCAATGTAAAAACAGCCACGAAAACCAGGGGAGTATCAAACTGCCCGCGCCCCACGTTTATCAGAAAACCCAAACCACGATCCGCGGAGACAAACTCACCCACGATGGCGCCAATGACTGAAAGCGTGGCTCCCACCCGCAGCCCCCCCAGGAAGACCGGCAGGGCGGCGGGGATTTCCAGGTGATGCAGGATTTGCAAACGGCTGGCACGCAGCGAACGCATCAAGTCGCGCAGGTTGTCGGGGACGGCGCGCAATCCCACCACCGTGTTGACCAGGATGGGGAAGAAGACAATCAGGGCGCAGATGAGCACCTTGGGAAACAGACCGGGTTTGCACCAGATGATGATCAGGGGGGCGATGGCTACAATCGGGATTGCCTGGGAGGCAACCAGGTAGGGAGCCATCACCTGCTCCAGCAGGCGGGAACGCGCCAGCCAGTAACCCAAAAAGGTGGCAAGCGTGCTGCCGGTCATCAAGCCGAGGATCACCTCCAGCAGCGTGGCAGCGGTGTGGCGCAGCAGGGTACCGTCCTGCAGAATTTGCAGGAAACGCCCCCAGACTTCAACCGGTGCCGGCAAAATGAACGAGGGCAAACCGCTCCAGCGGGTCACCCCCATCCAGAGGAGAACCGCGGTCAGCAGGGAAATGACCACGCCAATATTGCTCCAGCGGCGCGCCAGACCTACCCAGACCTTGCTGTCCATCACAATTCGTTTCCGTAAATCCATGCCGGTTTCACCCAAACAAAAAGCCCGAAGAATCATCTCCGGGGCTGGGGTGGCGCGTTATTTTCGCGCGACTGCCTTCTATCATCCGGACTGTACCGTCGACCCCGGAATTTCACCGGATCCTGCGCATTGCGCTCGTGGGTTATCACCACCGATCGGGATTTGGGATTCATCATCCCTCACCCTGCCCCGAAAGCTTTTCTAGTATAGTCCTGAGTATCCTTATTGTCAAATCATATTGGGGTCGAATAAATGGACCGGGGACGCCAGCTTCTGCACCCGATTGAATAACCCGGTCGAATCCATCTGACCGGCGTACCGGCGGATCATTTGCCAGCGCAATTCCCCCGCCCCAGTCGATTGACCAACTCCCCCATTCCTCGTACAATCAAGGAACGATGCAAAACCTCCAAACCGGTCTGGATGGACCCATCAGCCTTATCCTCTCTGCGGATGCCCGGCTTTCCACCCCCGATTATCTCAACGACATCACCTGGCAGCTCTCCCAGGTGGTATGCGAGCCTCCGGTTTTGGCATTGGAAACCACCTTTGGTCTGCGGGTACGTACCATGCGCATCTTCCCGCGTTTTGTCACGGAGGATGCCGTCATCACCAATCCTTCTGATTTTCACCAACCCCCCCTGGTCGAACAGGTACTGCCCAATTACTGCCGGCTGGGTTTTTATCCGCTGGAGGGGCTGGAAACCACCGCTGAATTCTGGATCACCGATTCCAGCAGCCTGGCGGGCAGAGTAAACTTCCACAACCAAGGAGACCTGGCGCAGGAATTTACCTTCGAACTGGCGGCGCTGCTCTCACCCTTGGAAAGTGGACAGGGCATGAACATCCAGACAGTTCACCGGCGCTCCATTCTCCAGGGCTCAGCCGGCGAATTGCGGCTGGTTGTCCTGATGAATCATAACCCCCAGCCCGGCGGGGGACATTGCCCCAGCCTGGCGGTTCCCCTCGTCCTTCCGCCCGGCGAAGACATCACGCTCGCCTGGGCTTTTACCGCCCACCCGGAGGTTACCGGGGCGCTCAAACGCGCTGCCGGTATGCTAAAAATCCCCTGGGAAGCTGAAATCGCACGGATCGAAATCCTCAACACCGCTTCGACGTTAACGATCCTCACTGGCAACCCCGACTGGGATGCTGTTCTCGCTCAAGGACAGACCCACGCCCTGCGCCTGCTGATGCCGGGCGGCGATCATCTGCCATTTACTTCCTTCGTCTCCTCCCGCCAGCCGGAACACGGCTACTCCCTGCGCGGTGACGGGTCGGATTACACGCACCTCTGGAATGGGCAGACCGCGCTGGATACATGGTACCTTGCCACCCTGCTTCTGCCCGGCTCACCGAAACTGGCGGAGGGTTTGCTGCGTAATTTCCTTGCCGTGCAGGATGAAAATGGTTTTATTGACGGAAAACCTGGTCCGAAAGGTCAGCGTTCCCGGACAATGGTTCAACCCCTGCTGGCTGAACTGGCAGCCAGGATTGACGCCTGCCTGGAGGATCATTCCTGGCTGGAGGAGATCGTCCCCCGGTTGATGAAATACCTGCACGCCTGGTTCGATCCTGCCCAGGATCGGGATGGCGACGGCTTCCCCGAGTGGACCAATCCAATCCAGACTGGCTTGCCGGATATTCCCCTATACGACCGCTGGAATCCCGGAGCCCAGGCGGTTCCGATTGAATCGCTGGAAGCGCCCGGGCTGGCTGCCCTGCTCTTCCGGGAATGCCGCTCTCTCGCCATGCTGGCGCGGCGCATTCATTTCCTGAATGATGCCCAATGGCTGGAAGCGCGTGCCGACACCCTGCGGGAAGCCTTGAAAACCACCTGGGATGAAAAAGCGCGCATCCACCGCTACCGGGATCTGGTAACCCATGCTTTCCCAACCGGGCAGCTGCTTCTTGAATTTAATGAACCCGGTACATACACCCTGCAGCACTCCTTCCGGCTGCCCCAAAGGATCTCACTGCGTTTATGTTCCAGCGGGCAGACCACTGTCACGGCACGCCTCAGCCTGCGCGGCACGGATGCAAACGGCAGCCCGTTGGAGGAAAAGATCAGCGCCCGTGAATTCACCTGGCTGCACGGCGAAGGTCGGGTAGCCACGCGGGGTGTGTTTTCTTCACTGCTGAATGTGGAAATTCTAAATCTGGCTCCCGGAGAATCCGGCTCGATTGCCACCGTGGATTATTCCTGTCGTGATATCAGCCAGCTTCTGCCGCTCTGGGCGGGCATCCCCTCACCGCGCCGTGCCCAGGCAATGATCGACCGCACCATCCTGGCGGATTTCTGGCAGGATTACGGGATTGCCACCTGCCCGCCGGATGATTGCCCGCCCAAGCCGGAGAGCCTTGCGGGGGTTTCCATGCTCTGGAACCAGTTCATCGGTGAAGGTTTGCTGGCGTACAGTCGCCGCAGGGAAGCTGCTGAGTTGGTGTCAAAGCTGCTGGATGCCGCAGCAGGGTCACTGCGCCAGAGCCATGCCTTCCGCAGTCACATCCATGCCCAATCCGGGCAGCCATATGGCGAATACAATCCCATATCCGGTTTGCCCCCGGTCAGTCTCTTCCTGGAAACAGCTGGTTTGCACCAGATTTGCCCGAATCATGTAATTTTGAACGATTTTAATGTTTTTCCCCGCCCAATTACGGTACAATATCGGGGAACACAAGTGATTTTGCAGGAGAACAAGTCGATTGTTCAATTCAGCAACGGACAGACAGTAATCATCAACCAACCCGGCTTTCATCGGGTATCATTATCGAAACAGGTCTGACAAAAGGCGACTCCGCCGAAAAAGGAGGTTAATCCATGTGTGAATCCCAATCCTCAAAAGATGTTACTTTGTTAATGCTGGCGGTTGTCCAATCACAGGATGTGGAACATGCCGTCAACGCTTTAAATAAACGCTGCTTTTCAGTCACACGCCTGCCCAGCGTCGGTGGTTTTTTGGGCTTGCGGAATGCCACCCTGATGATTGCCGTCCCCACCGGCATGGAACAGGAGGCGCTGGATACCCTGAACGCAAATTGCCGCCAGCGCGTGGAATACATCGCCGTGCCGTTGGAAAGCGCTCCCCTGCCGCTGCCGACCCCCACTCCCATTACCGTTGGCGGGGCGACCATCTTTGAACTTGAAATCGAGCATTACGAGGAGTTCCAGCCATGAAGCTCATAATTGCCATTCTGCCGGATTCGGACAGCGATGCTGTTTCCCGCGCCCTGACGGACGCTGATTTTCGCATTACCCGGATTGCCTCCACGGGAGGTTTTTTACGGCGCGGAAATACAACCTTCCTCGCTGGTGTGGAGGAGGAACAGGTTGAAAAAGCTCTCCAGTTGATTCGGGACAGCTGCACCTCCCCGGTTGAAACCGGGCACCACCGCGGGACGATTTTTGTCCTCAACGTCAACCGGTATATCCATTTCTAAATGGGTTGTGGGCAGTTCGGAGGGATCTGCCGGCATACGGTGACTGTCTCACGCGCAAGCGGGCAGCCGGTGGCGGGTGGATGGGTACAAGCACCATTATTTGATGGTTAATTGACCGCCCATCGCGGGTTGGCTGGTCAATGTACAGGTCCAAAGTGAAGGGGGCGCGGATTTCACAGCCGGACATGGGGAACCATTCCCCGTAGGCAAACCGCACCAGTGCTGAATATTCGTACGGATCCAGCAGTCGCCTTGGGGTGAAGGCTGCATAGTACCCCGGCTCCAGGGTGCGGCTGACCATTCCTGAATGAGGGTCAGGACTGGCAGTCTCCACACACGCCATGTGCAGCAGGGAATCATTTTCGGGATCCAGAACCTCATAAGCAATGGTCACATTGGGAAGCGACCGGTTCTTGATTTGTTGGATTTTTGGTAAAAATACTGCTTCCCAAAAATGCGGGATGCGCAGGGTGTCAATATTTTCTGCCACGCTGGTATGAATTTCCATGCCCGCCAGGTGCATCCAGCCACGGTGGATAATATCCGCCTGCACGGAAATTTCCATGGGCTGGCGGCTGCTGCTCTGTTCCATCCGGCGGGCAAAAGAGTCCATTCGGGAAAGCTGATCCAGCGAGTCTTTGCGCGTGCGACGAAATTCCCCGGGGGTCAGATCATAAAGCGAGACAAAGGCTCTGGAAAACACCTCCTGCGAATTAAAGCCGCAATCCAGGGCAATATCCAGGATTCGCCGTCGGGTGTTCACCAATTCATGGGCGGCATGCGCCAGGCGTTGATTGCGGATGAATTCCTTCAATGTAAAACCCGTCAGCGCCTGGAACAGACGGTAAAAGTTGGAGAGGGAATAACCGGATGCGCGGGCAATTTCCTCCAGATCCAACTCATCCATCAGATGCTGTGCGATGTAATCCACCGAGGGTTGAATACAGGGATCGAATTTCATGGTCAGTTCCATTGTACGCAGGAATTCATATATTTCCAGTCCCGCACCCAAAGATGATAAAAAACATCAAAACCAGCAGTGATCGAACTGTTATGATCACATTATCACTGAAATTAATCTAAAGGAAGGAGAATTGAAATGACACATTCATTCGGACCCATTACCGTGGAGGAGCTGCCTCCGCAGCGCGTGGTTTGTTACCGGACAATCAGCAGCGAGCCCGAAGAGGATTCCATCCGGTTCGTGCATAACTGGCTGGCAGCCCATGGCTTGTCAAGCGAAGGCAGGCGCAATTTCGGCTTTGATGTGCCGGTCAGCCGGGCGGAATTGGATCTGGGAAGGCGCGGTTATGAATACGGCAGTGCCGTTCCGGACGATGTGAAGCCGGATGACGGAGTTCAGGAACGGGTTTATGGCGGAGGCATGTATGCAGTGATGCGTGTGGTTAATGCCTTTGAAGCACCGTTCGAGTCCATCCCCACCGGCTGGAACCACCTCAACCAGTGGGTGGATGCCCACCCGGACTGGAAACCCGGCTGCAGCCTGTGTTATGAGGAATTGATGCCGGGTGAAAGCGGGGGAAATGACCTGGTCCTGTATCATCCATTGGAGCCGCGTCAATAGACATCTTTTACCCCAGGGGCGGACCGGTGCGTCCGCCCCCTTTTTTTTTAATGAATTACTCCATCAGTCCATTGCGGGCAATCACGCCCCGATACCAGTAATAACTCGCCTTGGGAATTCGCTTCAACGTCTCATAATCCACACGGATGATGCCAAAACGCGAGCGGCAACCATTTGACCACTTAAAATTATCCAGCAGGCTCCAGGCGTAATACCCTTTCAGCCGGACTCCTTCCTGGATTGCTTCATGGCAGGCTTTCAAGTGGTGGCGGATATAGTCGATCCGCTCATCTTTCTGGACGAATCCATTCTCATCCGGCACGTCCAGCGCCGCGCAGCCATTTTCGGTAACATACAACTCTGGATCGTTGTACCTCTCCTTGAAGTGCAGCAGATTTTTTCCCAGCCCATCCCAATTAACACCCCGGTCCATTTCCGTTTGTTCCCACACCGTCATGGTCAGGTGTCTGCTGGTCGTTTTTAACATCCCGCCGCGGCTGTCGCAGCCAACCTCGGTGGAGAAGTAATAATTCAATCCCATAAAATCAAAGGGGGTGGCAATCGATCCCAGATACTATCACCCTTGCCATCCTCGTTCCATGCGCCCTCTATTTGATATGCCGAGGTTGCCGCCCCCCAGACAAACCCGCTGGAAATTGCAGTCCGGTCATTTCGGCTTCCTTTATTCTTGATGAGATCAGGTCGTCTCCCGCTCCACGATGGTCAACGGCAGTTTGACATGCTGCAGCAACCGTTCCGGTTCAACAATCCTGGCAAGCAGAAGCTCCGCCGCCACTTTGCCGGATTCATCCAGCGGCTGCCGGATGGTGGATAATCCCACGTATACCGCAATATCGATATCGTCAAAGCCCAAAACAGAAACTTCCTGGGGAACCCGTATGACAAGTTGGCGGCAGGCTTTCAACACACCCAGCGCCTGCAAATCGGTCCCCGCGAAGACAGCTGTCGGTCGGTTGTCCATTTGGAGCATACGGACCGCCGCCTGGCAGGTGGTTTCCAGGTCATAAGGTACCAGGCAGGTGGTTTCCCCTGCCAGGTGGATTCCCAGTTCATCCAACCGATTCCGAAACCCCACCAGGCGTTCATTCACAGGGTGGATGGAGTACTCCGGCAGGTCGGAATCCAAAACCCCCACAAAACCCAGCCGGCGGTGCCCGTCCTCAACCAGCAGTTCAGCTGCCATGCGTCCCCCGCCCCGGTTGTCAATTTCCACGGTGGAGGTAAATTCCTGGGCATCCTCAATGATGACCACCGGCTTGCCATACCGGGTCAGCATTTCCACCTGGGGATTTGTCAGGTGGATGGAAATGATGATCAGACCATCCAGGTTGCGGGTGATGGGCAGTCCCTGCAGGTATCCGTTCAACCGGCGCAAGGAGTCCACCGGATAAGCCACCATTTCATAGTTGGTTTGTCTCAGGATGGAAGAAATTCCCCGCAGCCTCTGGCTGAAGGCTGGTTCAGCCAAAAAAGGGGTCAGCACCCCGATTCTGCCGGTATCCTTCAATGCCCGGGCACGGGCTTCAGCCTTGGGTACAAATTCAAGCTTTCTTATGGCAGCCTGGACGACTTCCAGGGTTTGTTTGTTCACCCGCAGGGGTTGGTTGATTACACGTGAAACCGTGGAAATGCTGACGCCAGCCAGTTTGGCTACATCGTAGATGGTGGGTTGTTTACGGTCCATGCCACCTCGCAGGGGAAAATCACATTGGTTTTATGAAAGTACTTCGATATTTGTTATACATCTTTTTAATTTTGGGGTCAAGCAAGGAACCAAACAACCTGATTTTTTTAATTTTCCTCGGGGCGCGGTTCCCATCCTCACTCCCAATCGAATCGCCCGGGGAGCCCCCCCCATTTGGATCTGTCCATCCCTCCTCCAGTCATTCCACCACTTGACTTTTTTCTTCTACAGCCTATAATCTAAAAAACTTCATAAGTAAAAGATGTTGAAGAGGACGAGTATATCCCGCGATGGCGGCACAGAGAGCAGGAGTTGGTGAAACCCTGCCCGCACAGCCGGATGGAATGGACCTTGGAGTTGCAGGGTGAACGCAGATGCCACTAGCCCGCGCCGGAGCTGCCACCGTTACCAGGGTAAAGGGTATCGCAAATTATCCTGCCGTACCCGAACGAGTGAGGCTGGCTTTTCCCCCGTGTGCTGTCACCGGGGGAATTATTGTCCACCAGCCTAATGGAGGTGGTACCACGGACCCGGGCGTTCGTCCTCTTGACGAGGAACGCCCGGCATTTTTTATACCGCTTTCATCTGGATGGAAAGGAGCAAACCATGAATTCATCCACCCGCATCCTCACCGGTCACCGACCCACCGGACCCCGCCATATCGGGCATCTTGTGGGAACCCTGAACACCTGGAGGGAACTGCAATTCACCCACGATTGTTTCTTCCTGGTGGCGGATCTGCATGTTCTCACCACCCAATATGAGAATCCATCGATTATCCGTCAGAATACCCTGGAGATGGTGATGGACTGGCTGGCTGCCGGGATTGATCCGGATCATGCCACCCTGGTGCTGCAATCCGCCCTGCCTGAACATTCCGAAATGAGCCTGCTGCTCGGCATGCTGGTGCCGGTTTCTCGGTTGGAACGCGTCCCCACCTACAAGGAGCAGATCCAGCAGCTGCATCTCAATCCCTCACTGGGGCTGCTCACTTACCCCGTATTGCAAGCCGCCGACATCCTGCTTTACAAGGCTGAAACCGTCCCCGTGGGTGAGGATCAACTGCCGCACCTGGAACTGACCCGCGAGCTGGCGCGGCGTTTCAACTCCCTTTACCGCCCATTATTCCCGGAGCCGGAACCGTTATTATCCCACCAGCCGCGCCTGTTGGGGATTGATGGGCGCACCATGCATTCCTCCTATGGCAATGCCATTTACCTCAAGGACACCCCCGGGGAAACCAGCCACAAGGTGCACCAGATGTACACCGACCCCACCCGCCTGCATGCCACCGATCCCGGTCATGTGGAGGGCAACGCGGTTTTTGCCTGCCTGGATGCATTTCATCCAAACCGGGCTGAGCTGGAGGAAATTAAGGAACTGTACCGCGCCGGTACGGTGGGAGATGTGGAACTCAAGGATCTGCTTGCCGGCATCCTCAATGAAGCATTGGCTCCCTTACGGGCAAAGCGCGCCGAACTGGCTGAACGCCCGTCCTATCTGGTGGATCTGCTGCGGGCAGGTACCGACCGCGCCCGTCCCATTGTGCAGGAGACCATCGAACAGGTGCGTGACATGATGGGGCTGACACTCCACAACCGGATGGGTGTGGAAAACACCCCCCAGGGAGCATTCTGTTGATTGGAATTTAATGAAAAGGGTCAGCGGTCAACAAGCCGGGGCACCGTTGAGGTGCCCCGGTGTCATTTCCACTACGCATCCAGCAGGCGGGTGTTTGCCAGCCTTTCCAATATTTCAATGACCGCGGAATTATCCAGATTCCCCAGATCGTTTTGCACCATGGCATTGAACAACTGGGTATTGACCGCCGTGCTGGGCAGCGGAGAGCCATATTCACGCGCCGTTTCCATCACGATGTTCAGGTCTTTCGCCTGCATATGCGCCTTGAAGCCTGGCTGGCGGTTGCCGGCAAAGAGTCTCTGCGGTTTCACATCCAGCGTCCAGCACTGGGCGGCTCCCCCACGGATTGCTTCGACCACCTTCAGCGGGTCGGCGCCGGCTTTTTTCGCCAAAATGAGCAATTCACCCATCGCCACCATCTGCGCCGCCACCATCACCTGGTTGGCTGCTTTGGCAATCTGCCCGGTGCCGCTTTCTCCGATATGGGTCACCGATTTGCCCATTGCCATGAAGACAGGCATCACCCGTTCCACTGCTTCCGCAGGTCCACCAACCATGATGACCAGTGTGGCATTCCGGGCGCCAATATCACCCCCGCTGACCGGGGCATCCAGGCATTGCACCCCTTTTTCACCCAGGACATGAGCGATGTGACGCGCCGTCACCGGCTTGATGGTGGAATTGTCCACAAAAACCAAGCCCGGATGGGCACCATCCATGATGCCGCAATCACCCAGCGCGACCTGTTCCACGTCCGGTGAATCGGGCAGGTTTGTGAAAACCACATCAACCTGTTCAGCCACTTCCGCGGGGGAGGTGGCAGGGATGGCTCCCTCGGCTGCCAATTCATTTACAGCCCCGCGGCTGCGGTTGTGCACCACCAGCGGAAATCCAGCTTTGAGAATGTTGCGGGCGATGGATTTTCCCATCAAACCCAGACCAATGTAACCAACCTTAAGCATGATTGCAAACCCTTTCGATCCGATAATGTAGATCCAGATATTTTCCAGACTGAATTGTACCAGCCTTGAGTGGAATTGTTAAAACACACTCGCGCTGTGCATCCGCCCCTTCAGAGCGGCTGGTGCCCAGCGCGAATGAAAATCTAAAATAATCAGGGAAATTAGACCGCGCGGAGCGCCGCTGCAACCAGCACCAGTGCTGCCTTTTCGTTATCTCCCATTTTCTTTTTGCCAAACAGCCCCTTGCTGGACGCTTCCGCAATGTTGCGTCCCATCAGCAGCATTGCCATCTTGAAGTTCTTGGCTTGGTCGGCTTCCGCCTTGGATTCCAACAAATCCGCCACATCACCCAAACCGCGCATGACATCACGTGAATCAGCCTGGTACTGGCGGAAGACATTTTCAAAATCACTGCCCACCGAACCAAGCACCTCCTGGACCAGCGGTTCCTTGTAGAGGTGCGCCTCGGCAATCTCCTTGGCGAGCGCGGTAACTTCTTTTTTGCTCACCTTCTTGTCAGCCGCCGAAATTGCGGTGAAGACCCAGAGCGGTGCAAATTGTAAAGTACGCCACTCATCCATGGAATAGAACTGACGAAAATAGGCCATTATTGCCTCCTCAATGAGATAAAAAAAAGGGGGAATGGGAATTTAATTAAATCCCATATCCTAATATTATACAGATATTAATTCACTTGAACAGGGGGTCAGGCGGGCAAATTGGAAGGATCCATGCAACAACAGGGTGAGTTTTATTTAGAATCACACCCTGTTGTTGATTATTTTTGGGTCACTTTTTATAACGCTGACAGCTGCTCCCGCAATTTAGCCACGGTTTCCCGGCAGGCAGCCAGTTTCTGGCGCTCCTTTTCCACCACTGCGGCGGGGGCACGCCCTGCAAATGGCGATGCCAGCAGTCCCTCCAACCGGGCTATTTGAGCTTCCTGGTCTGCCAGTTCCTTCTGCAGCCGTTCCCTTTCCACGTCCGCATCCACCAACCCGGCAAGCGGCAGGAAGATTTCCACGCCATTCACCACCAGCGCCAGGCTGCCCTGGGGTTTTTCGGGGAGTGAATCCACAAGGGTCAATCGGGCGGGATCAAGGTATGCCAGCGCAGCCAGCACCCCGGCTTGAGCCAGGAAGATTGGCAGCTTTTCCCCGGCGGCAATGATTGCCGGGATGCGCATCCCGGGGGTGACCTTCTTTTCCATGCGCACGTTACGGATGGCTCGGATTGACTCCTGCAGCAGCAGGAAATCCCTCACGCTGTCCGGCTCCCAATCCTCCACCGGGCGGGGTTCAGGATAACGGGCGATGATCAAGGCATCCTCCCAGCCGCCGGGAGGCGCGAAGTGGTCGGATTTTTCCCGGCAGGCACGCTTGAGATGCCCCCACAACTCTTCGGTGACAAACGGGGTGAAGGGATGCAGCAGCCGCAGGCAGGTATCCATCACCCGGAACAGACCATACGCCGTGTAATGGGCACGATCACCACCTTCGGCAAGCTGGAGCTTGGCAATTTCCAGGTACCAGTCGGCAAATTCACTCCAGAAGAATTCATAAATCTGCCGCCCGGCTTCGCCATACTGATGGGCGGAGAAGAGCCGATCCACATCGCGCACCAATGCCTGCAGTCGAGCCCAGATCCATGAATCCGCCAGCGTCCAATCCGGCTTGGAGACCGGTTCAGCCGGAGCCTGATCCAGCGCTCCGATGACAAACCGCCCCGCATTCCAGATTTTATTGGCAAAATTGCGGTTGGCTTCCACCTTCTTCACACTCAGGTTGGTGTCATTTCCGGGTGATGAACCCACCAGGAGGGTAAAGCGCAGGGCATCCGTTCCCAGTTCATTCATGACAACCAGCGGATCAATCGAGTTGCCCTTGGTCTTGCTCATCTTCTGCCCGACCTCATCACGGATGAGCCCATGCAGGTAGACGGTGTGGAAGGGTATCTCGCCGGTAAATTCCAGGCTGAACATGATCATGCGAGCCACCCAGAAGAAGAGGATGTCGTAGCCGGTCTCCATGATGGAGGTTGGAAAGAAATATTTGAGATCGGGTGTCTCATCCGGCCAACCCAGCGTGGAGAAGGGCCATAAGGCGGAAGAAAACCAGGTATCCAGGACATCCTCATCCTGCCGGATGTTTTTGGATCCGCAATGCATGCAGACGGTGGGATCTTCACGGATGACAGTCTCCCTGCCGCAGTCGTCACAATACCAGACCGGGATGCGGTGCCCCCACCAGAGCTGCCTGCTGATGCACCAATCCTCGATGTTTTCCATCCAGTTGTAGTAGACCTTGGTGAAACGTTCCGGCACAATCCGGATGCGATCATCACGCACTGCTTCCAGGGCTTTCTCCGCCAGCGGCTTAATGGAGATGAACCATTGGGTGGACACCATCGGCTCGACGATTTCGCCCCCGCGTTGGGAGCGGGGCACGTTAAGCTGGTAGGGTTCCTCCTTGATCACAAGACCGGCTTCCCGCATATCCTCCCAGAGTTTCGTGCGGCAAACGAACCGGTCCATTCCGGCATACAGTCCGCCGTTTTCATTGATCTTCGCATCCGGTGTGAGGATATTGATCATCGCCAGGTTAAAACGTTCCCCAATAATATAATCGTTGGGGTCATGCGCCGGAGTGATTTTCAAGGCACCGGTGCCGAATTCGCGGTCCACATATTCATCGGCAATCACGGGCACCTCGCGGTTCAGAATAGGCACCAGCACCCTGCGTCCCACATATTTTTGATAGCGTTCATCCTCCGGATGCACCGCCACGGCGGTGTCACCCAGGATGGTTTCGGGGCGGGTGGTGGCAACCGGGATGTACTCCTGGGGGCTGTCCGCCAGCACATACTTGAAGTAATACAGGAAGCCGGGTTCGGATGAATATTCCACCTCCAGGTCGGAGACAGCCGTTCCCAAACCCGGCGACCAGTTCACCATGCGCCTGCCGCGATAGATCAGTCCCTTTTCATAAAGCCGGACAAAGGCTTCACGCACCGCCCGGCTGAGTCCCTCATCGAGGGTGAAGCGCTCCCGCTGCCAGTCACAGGATGCGCCCAACCGGCGAATTTGTGAGGTGATGATGCCGCCATACTTGTTTTTCCAATCCCACATGCGCTTCAGGAAAGCCTCCCTGCCCAGTGCAACCCGGCTCGTTCCTTCCTTTGCCAGCGCCTTTTCCACCTGCAGCTGGGTGGCAATGCCGGCATGATCCGTACCCGGCAGCCACATGGCGGAATAGCCCTTCATGCGGTGGTAACGGATCATCAGGTCTTCCATCGAGACAAACAGGGCATGTCCCAGGTGCAGCTCGCCGGTCACATTGGCAGGTGGAATGGAAATGACAAACGGCTTTTGATCGGGATCAAAGCCGGGCTGGTTTGGGTCATTGGAGGGGGCAAAAAAGCCGTTCTCCTCCCACCAGTGATAAATCCGCTCTTCCACCGCATTGAAATCATATGCTTTGGGTAATTCAGTCATGGATAACTCCTGTTAAAAATTCAATCCTGCCCGCCGGATAGAAATTCCAGCCATTCGGGCAGCCGTTTGCGAAAATCATGTGGCAGCGAGTGCCCCAGCCCGGCATATTCCTCCAACCGATGCGGCAGGGAATGCTGCTCAAGGAATGTCGTAATTTGATGGGCGGCATCCCACCAGCGCTTGTCGGCGCTGCCGATGATGACAACGCCGCGCGGGCTGACAGCCCGCGCAGACACCTCCAACTCATCCACCGACATCAAGGCTGGAGCTGCTGCCAGGAAACCGCAGACCGGAATGCGTTTTTGGAACGCCACCCGGATACACATGCCTCCCCCCTGGGAGATGCCCCCAATGACGATCCTGCCGGCATTGCAGCCGGTCTCGGCGCAGATTTCCATCACCTGGCGGGTGATCTCCTCGCCCGCCAGGGCTTTATCATCCCAGCAATAACCATTGGGGGCGCAAATTTGTGAGGATTGCAGCAATGCAACCACCCAGCCGCTTTTTTCCGCCGAACCCCACAATTCTGCATTCTGATCCGCATTACCCCCCCAGCCATGGAGAACCACCAGCAAAGGAGCGCCCATGCCGCCTGAGGCTGGTAATATCAACCTGCGCCCCGGTTGGCTGGTTTTTTGAGCATTATGCCAATGTTCCCGGCAGCGGTCAACCACTGCCTCAAAGCGGGGATTTCCCTGCAGGGAGGTTAAATCCGCATCATGGCGCAGCATGGGCTCCCCCCACCAGGCTCCCTCCGCCAGCCCGGATTCGAGGGCATCAACCGCCTCCCCGGGACGGTTCAACAGCGCCAGCAGGCATGCCCTCCAAAAAGGGAAGCGGTTCTGTTGTTCAGTGTAACGGGATTTTCCCCACTCCACCAGTTCAAGCGCGGCGGCATAATGATTCGAGTTATATAGAGCCATCATCCGTTCGTGAAACTCACCAAAATCCATGTCGGGGAAAGGTTTCATATCATTCACCTGTCAGCTTGTTCATTAAAGAAAAATCCCTTCATCCGCAAGAGGACGAAGGGCAGCTTCGCGGTACCACCTCTCTTCGCCGGATTTGCTCTCCGGCGCACTCATCCCGGACCATCATCCGGGGCTCGCTGTAACGGGCTCACCCGTGCTGTTCTACTCACCGGTTGGGGTTTTCTTCAGCAGCTCTGCCAAACGACTTCAATCCCGGGATTACTGTGGAAGTTTTCAGCCTGGACTTCCTTCTCTGTCAGCGGACCGCGAATTTACTACTTTTGGCGGGCACCTGATATGCAGGTTGACTTATTATACGACCCGCAGGCGGTGCGTGTCAATCCCCCCGGTCGAAACTGCCTGTCTTAGGAAGCATCCGAAAAAACAGAACCTGGCTGCACCCATCCCCGGCAGGAAGGTCGTAAAATCTCCTGATAGTATTTGAGACTGATTTTCGTTAAAATAGTATTGAAAGCATTCCAAAGTGCAATGGAGGTTCTTATGTTATTCACCGTCCGGCACATTCTGCAAATTAAAGGTTCCGACATCTGGTCCATCTCGCCCGAAGCCACAGTGTATGATGCCCTGCGCTTGATGTCCGACAAGGATATCGGCGCATTGATGGTGATTGAAGATGACCATTTGATTGGCATCATCAGCGAAAGGGACTACGCCCGCAAAATCATCCTGCAGGGTAAAACCTCAAGGGAGACAAAGGTGCGGGAGATCATGTCACCCATCGAGTACACCATTCATCCCGAACAGACGATTGACGAGTGCCTGTCTCTTATACACATCTGACGCTGCCGACGATCTACTCTGTGTAGATCTCGGTGGTCGCGGTGTCATTAAAAAAAAAAAACACAACAACATA
>ERZ1026814.482-NODE-482-length-22147-cov-11.598183_pt1 | contig 22147 bp, 22 predicted proteins | sample MGYA00520871_ERZ1026814 | MGnify/ENA primary metagenome ERZ1026814 (study PRJEB33270, sample SAMEA104284478) | anaerobic digester metagenome | biome: Anaerobic digester microbiome; feature: mesophilic sludge digester; material: Anaerobic digester biomass | place... | reverse complement strand
GAGATGTGTATAAGAGACATGGGCAGGTGGACTGCAGCTTCAACACGCGCACAGCGGCAGTCGCGCCCGTCGCGCTGGTCGGCGGCGTGGTCGCCGTCGACAAAGACGACGGGACTACCGCGCTCGGGGTGTCAGCGGAATGCGACCTTGTGGCGGTCGCTACCGGGCAGTATAACGTGACGGTCTACGTCACGCAGCCGAGTAGCCCGTTCGTGGCCGGGTCCGATTACAAGGTCGTGCTGTCGGCGGGCACCGTGGACGGCACGTCAGTCGCGGGCACGGTGCTGGCGCAGTTCTCCATCGAGAACAGATACACCGGCAGCAGCGCTTCAGGCGCGGGGGCGGTTACGTGGGAATATAGCCTTACCGAAGAAGGGTCTGGAGACCCTATCACCGATTGCCGGGTATGGGTCACAAGTGACAAAGAGGGCCGCGTTGTTATCGGCGGGCCGCTCTATACGGACGCCGCTGGAAGCTGCACGTTCTACCTGGACGAAGGCACTGTCTATGTCTGGTGTATGAAGGCGGGATATCTGTTTGCGAACCCTGACGAGGAGACGGTGGCCGCGGCATGAGCAGGTTTACTGAGGCATGGGGTGCTCTGACGGGTCGCGCAAGTGCTGGCCGCGTGGTTCCGCAGGAAAGCGGCGTTGTGGCGGAACTTGCGCGGATGCGGGAGTCGTCTGACGCGCTCACGAGCCTGATTGAAGAAGACCGCGAGTGGCAGCGGATAGGGAGCCTCGATCCCGCATCGGAGCTGTCCCCGCGCCAGATTGACGTCGAACTCCAACTGGCGCAGCATTTCGCGGAGAACTCGCCTGTCGCGCGGAAGTTGATTGATTCGCTCGCATCCCATATCGTAGGTAGGGCAATCACCTACGATAGCGATAACGCCCAGCTCGACAAGCTGCTGTCGCAGTTCTGGACAGACCCAACGAACGAGATGGACAGCTATCTGCCCAAGCTCTGCCGTGAGTGGCTGGTGTACGGAGAACTGTTCCTGCCCGTTTTCGTTTCTGAGCAGCAAGGGCTGATGCGGCTTGGGTATCTGCACCCGCGCAACATCAAGACGGTCCGGTTCGATCCTGACAATAGCCGTGTCGCCTTATCCGTGACCGAGTCGCGGCATGGCCTCGACGACCGGACGTGGACGGTAATTGGACCGGAGACAACGGCGGAGCAGGTCGCTGAGGGGCAGAACATGTTGCTCTACTACCCCTACCAGTGGCGCGCGGCCGGAAGGGGGCGCCCTGTGCTTGCCCCGGCTTTCTACTGGATACAGAAGGCGGAGCGCTGGCTGTCCGAGCGGATGATGCGGGCCACCTTTGCGAACGCATGGAGCTGGGACCTCACGCTCAAGAACGCAACCGGTGAGATGGTGCGCGAGCAGAGTTCGGCGCTAGAGGCGGGGGGAATGCCTCATGGCGGGACCTACGTCCACAACGATGCCGCGGAACTGAAGGCTGTGTCCCCCACCCTTGGTGCAAGCGACGCAATAGACGATTTTCACGCGCTTCTGAAATATATCGGGCACACGGCCAGCCTTCCCGCGCACTGGATCGGGGCCGAGACTGACGTAAACCGCACGACGGCGGAGTCGAGCAGCAGCCCGACAATTAAGTTCCTTGAGGGGCTTCAGGCTGAGTTCGGCGCGCGAATCATGCACATGCTCACGCTGCAGCGCGACCTGTTCGTTGCGGCGGGGGTGTGGAGACCTTCCGGCAAGGACGTTGGCAATATCACGCTGACGCTGTCGGACCTTACCCCGCAGAACAACGACCTTCTCGGAAATGCGGTTGCAAAGCTCGTTCCGGCGACAATTGCCGCCGTTCACAGCGGGCTCATGGACATGACCACGGCAAGGCGGCTTATCTACCAGGTTTCCGATATGCCCATGCCCGACAACATCGAGGAACTTGTCGAGGAGCAGAAGCGCGACGACGCTATCATGGCGGCTTACTTCCTGTCGCAACAGGGCGGCCAGAACAAGCCAGAGGAAGACGCCAGCAAGCCTGAAGACGCGGAGGAAACAGAATGACGGACAACGAGCTTGAGGCGCCGCAGATGGCGCGCATAAATGAGACTGTTGTGTTGGAGGGACTTGCGGCCGAAGATGGCCTTCTCACCGGCGCGACGCTGATAAGGGCGGGCGTGTCCAAGAACCGCACGCACTACCAGGAAGGCTTGCTTGCGGCAAGCACGAGCGCCTTTGAGGGGCTTCCCGCTTACTTCGGGCATCAGGTAGCGCCCGGTGGCCGGCCGGACGTGGGCGGCAAGAGCGATCCACGGAACATTGCCGGGACGTGGACGAACGTCCGATATGAGTCTAACGCACTCAAAGCGGATATGCGGATTTTGCCCGCGACGCGCGAGGTTATCGAAGCGGCGCGTGCCACGGGCGACCTTATAGGGCTGTCTATTGACATGGCAGCAGAGTTTAGGGTGAAGCGCCAGAACGGCGAACTCGTGCGCGAGGTCACGTCGTTTCGCAGAGACCCTATGAACAGTGTTGACGTAGTGGTCAACCCCGCCGCCGGAGGGCGGCTATTCGAGAGCGTCACCGACTCCTGGTGGACGCAGTACGAGGAGCAAACCATGGCAGACGATATCAGGGACGCCGAAACGGTCGTGCAGACCCAGCAAGAGACTGCGCCCACCACGGCTCCCCCCATTGACAACAAGGCGATGGAGAGCGAGCTTGCGAAGGCCCGGTCTCTGCGCGAGCAGGCGGCGATTGAGCTTTCCGGCATCCAGCTTGAGCGGCGGCTTACGGAGGCGCGGCTTCCTGCGGACTTTGACGCGCTTGTGCGCAAGGACTTCGCGGGCCGGGCATTCGAGATGGCCGACCTCGAGGCGCGGATTACCGAGACAAAGGCGGCCATTGACAAACTCACCGAGAGCGGCAAGGTCCGCGAGAACGGCGGTCAGGTCGAGGTTGGCCGCGAGGACTGGGACAAGCGGGGCGACGCCCTGCTCGGGCTTTTCACGGGGCAGAAAGAGAACGACGTTCAGCCGTTCCGCAGCTTCAAGGAAGCCTACTTCAAGTGCAACCCCGGCAAGGACTACCTGACGAGCGGGTTCGAGATTCTGGCTGACACGCAGATTCGCGGCTACGACTCGGCGCGGGAGACCCTGCTGACGAGCGACTGGGCGAGCATCTTCGCCAGCACGATGCACAGGGCTGTCATCCGCGAGTTCAACTCGGGTTCGGATCAGCACTGGCGCGCTCTTGCGAGCGACATCACCAGCATCAGCGACTTCCGGACGAACTACCGGCTGCATCAGGGCGGCTTCGGGGTTCTCTCGACCGTGACGGAGAACGGCACGTATCAGGAGCTCGCGAACCCCGGGGACGACGCCGAGAGCTACGCGATTTCCAAGCGCGGCAACCTGTTTCAAATCACACTGGAGGCTATCGCCAACGACGACGTCGGTGCGATCCGGCGCATCCCGCGCGACATGGGCAAGGCGGCGCGCATCACGCTGAACCGCGACATCCTGGCCCCGATTGACCAGGCTGCGGCTGGATTCAACCCGACAATGGGTGACAGCACGAAACTGTTCCATAGCACGAGCGTGCTGAGAGGCGGCGACGGCTCAAATGCCGCATCCGGCAACCTCGCGACCACCGCACTGTCGGCGGCGCAGCTCGACGCGCGCCGCATCAACATGCTCAAGCGGGCTACGTACGGGAACACGGTTTCCAGCGTGAAGATGGACCCCGGCGCAATCGTGCCGAAGATCATCATCGTTTCCCCGACCCTCCAGCAGACCGCGTGGAAGCTCGCGGAGTCGGAGGTGAGCGTCACTGGCGGTACCGCCGGGCAGAACAACTCCACGGAGCCGAACTTCTTCCGGCAGTTCGGTTACAACGTCTTGTGTGTTGAGCATTTCACGGATACGAACTCCTGGGCTCTCGTTGCTGACCCCCGCAGCGCGCCTACGCTGGAGGTGGGCTTCTACCAGGGACGGCAGGAGCCGGACATCTTCACCCGTGACGAGTTCACGAAGGATGCCCTGACCTACAAGATCAGGTTCATCTACGGCTTCGTGTACCTCGAGCCCCTGGCTTGGGACTACTCGGACGTAGCCAACTAACACGGCCCGTTCCTTGCCCCGGGGGGACCTCCCCCCCGGGGCAACCTTATGAGGTGATTTATGGCTAAACAGCAACTCTATTCGATACCGGGGCTTCACCAGGCGACAACGCAGACGAAGGTCGGCGGCCACGCTACGGAGAGTACCGCGACATACGGAATCTGGAAGGCGCCCTGTGACTGCGAGATCGTGAACATCTATCAGTTCTTCGACTCGGCAATCACTGGGGCCGACACTAACTCCCGAACGCTGTCGTTCATTGATGGCGGAACTGACGGGGCGGGGACGGCCACGTTGACGGGGTCGAGCAAGGCGTACACGTCTGGCGTGAACGCCAGTGTGATTGCTCCGGTGGACATGAGCCCGACCACGCCGTATGCGCTCGACGAGGGCGACATCCTGGTCTACTCTAACGCGAAGGTCGGCTCGGGCCTTTCGGCAGTTGTGCCGCGCAGCGTTGTCCAGATTGCATTCAAGGCGGTCTAACAATGGCGAAACAGCAACTCTACAGCTTTCCCGGCACGCACTTCGCCACGGCCTACACCCCTGGCACAGCCGCATCTGATACGGCAACGGTGACGCTCGGGGTCTGGCGGGCACCCGTGACCTGTAATATCGAGTCAATCGAAGTGCAGTTCGAGGGGGCGATGACGGGCAGGGCAACGAACTTCCGGACGTTCTCGTTCATTGACGGGAGCGACGACGGTTCGGGTACGGATGTCATCGCGGCAGTCACCGCAAACGCGGCCACCGTGACGACGTCTACCCTGACGCCGTTGGACATGAGCCCGGCCACGCCGTATGCGCTCGACGAGGGCGACATCCTTCAGTTCTCAAATGCCTTGACAGGGAATGGGCTGGCAGTGCCCGTTCCGTGCGGGACGGTGACGATAGGCTTCAGACCGGTCTGAGGAAGTGTGGGCGCGGGATCGGGCTGGTCCGCTTCACTGTCCCTTCTTCCCGCACCCACTCCTGACATATGGCGAAAGACAGCACGGATAACCTTGCCGCGGAGTTCCGTTCACGCATTGATGACGTGAGCGACGATGAACTCCGCGACATGGCGTTCCTGCTGACGGCCACTGAGACAGATGTTGTGCAACGGCTTGCTGCGGTTCGGGCGGGGTTCACCCGCGCATGGCTTGAGCGTCTCATTTCTGAGATACGGTCGGTGAGCCTGCAACTGGAACGGCAATTGCGGGGCATTGGTGAGAGGTATACCGGTCGTCACGCTGATGTTGGCGCGGATATGGCTACCGAAATAGCCGAGCGCGCAGGCGTCAAGAACGCGGCGATACGGCTCGGTCCAGCCATCGCCAGTGGCACCCTGAGTGAGTGGGCCGCCTACAAAGGCGAGCTGCTTACGAAGGGAATAACCGAGCGTGTTCGCGCGGAGATTACGAGCGCTCTGCGGCTCGGCTTTATGACGGGCAAGACTCCCTACGAGATTATGCAACAGGTGGTGAAGCAACCCTATTCACCCCTGTCCTTCGGCAGCAAGATCGGGCGGGCCGAGGTGATAGTACGGACAGAGGGCGGCAGGGTTGCCGCGAAGGCTCACTTCGAGCGTTCAAGGGACTACGAAGGCTTTAACGCGAAGGTGGCACGCGACTTTGGCCGCGAGCCCGAAGCCTGGTTGAAGAAGTGGCTATCAGCGCAAGACCGGCGTGTCCGGCCAACGCACGTCATAGCCCACGGTGGCCCGGCGATTCCGCTCTCCGAGGACTTCGTTGTCGGAGGCGAAGCCTGCTCCCACCCGCACGACCCCAGGTTGAGCGCAAAGGAAGCAGTGAACTGCCGGTGCATCGCGATAACAATCCCGCCCGGCGGGTAGCAAGGAAGCGGCTTGCAACAGATAGAGAAGATACTTGAGCGAACGGTCGGCTCCACGCCGGCAATGCTTGCAAACGGCGACACGTTCGTCGTGTCGCTTTTGTGCGCGGCGCGCAGGACGGTCATTGAGGTTGGCGCCTATCAGGGCGCATTGACACGGCTGTTCTGCCACATGGCGGAACGTGTCTACAGTGTAGACCATTTCAAGGGCGACGCGGACGCGGGCTTCTACGACGAGGCCGCTGTGCAGACAGCCTATATGCGGCACAATGCTGACAGTATCGCATCAGGGCGGCTGACCGTGCTGGCGATGGATTCGATAGAGGCGGCGCACACCCTGTCTGAAAGCGGCGTGACGGCTGATCTGATATGGATTGACGCCGCGCACGATTACGACCACGTAAGGGCTGACATCGCGGCTTACAGGCCGCTTTTGGCTGATGGGGGCGTAATCTGTGGACACGATGCCATGCCGGGCAAGTTTGACGGGTTGATACGTGCGGTAGACGAGCTTCTGCCCGGGGCGATTATGGTCCCCCCGCAGGTCTGGGTCTGGTGGCCCGAAATGCAAGGAGCGGGGGGGCAGTCGTGAAGAAGCTCCTGCTAACGATTGTCATTGGCGAAGAGGCTGAGTATCTTGCGGCCGCGACGCTCCCGTCCAAGGAAGCGTATGCGGAGCGTATCGGCGCTGACCTGAAGGTCATCAGGGAGCGCACAGGGATGTGGCACCCATCGTGGGAAAAGCTCCGGCTCTATGAACTTCTCGGGCGGGATTACGACCGGGCAATCTATCTGGACAACGATTGCCTCGTGCGCCCCGACTGTCCAGACCTGTTTGAGATTGTCCCCGAGTCTGCATTTGGGGCATTCAACGAGGGGCAATGCATTGAGCGTACAGGGGCAATGCAGAAGGGTTTTCAGGACTATGGGTGTCCGGGGCTACAGAAGTATTGGGATGGCTGTTACTTCAACGCCGGGGTCATGGTTGTCAGCAGACGGCACCGGCAGTTGTTTGCGGCGCCCGCTGTTCGCCATGACAATTTCATCGAACAGACGTTCCTTAACATCGGCATTATCCATCACCGTCTTGACACCTATGACATAGGGCACGAGTTCAACTTCATGGGCAGCCTTGTTCCGTTGACGGGGCTGCCGATGGAGGCGGGGTATATCGCGCACCTTGCGGGCAACCCCGCGCAGGCCGCGCGGCATATCGCCGAGAGCATCCTTGTGAACTGGGAACGCGCGGAGCCGCACTATCAGTTTCGCAGGCATATCTGGCTGGACGTAGGCGGTGGGCTCGGGGACGTGATTGACGCCGAGCCGGTGCTGCGCTACCTGAAGGAGCAGGTGTTCCCTGGGGCAAACGTGCGCGTTACGACCCGGTGGCCTCGCCCGCTGATGGGGCACGCGGACGTCCCCGTTGAGTGGGGCGACGACAACCCGTTCGATGGGTCGTATGCTCTGAAGCTGATGACCAAGCCTCCGGCAAGTGATGCGGTGTGGCATACGCTGACGCAGGTTGCGTCGCAGGGGACGGACTGGGCCAGCATCTCGGCCCTGCGCAGGCAGTTGCCGTTGAAGGATAGAGAGATTCGGCTTACTGTCTTCGAGGCTGACGAACAGGAGATTGCAGACATTTCCGGTGACTGGCCGCTCGATGCGTCAGTGTTGGTACACCCGGGCCGGACGTGGGCGAGCAGGACGTTTCCCGAGGACTGGTGGCAGGCGATTATAGACCGGATAGCCCTTGAGGCTCCGGTGGTACTGTGCGGCTACAACAGAGAGCCGCACGGGGTTTTGCCGGTGACGGCCGGGGCGAATGTTCTCGACCTGCGAGACAGGACAAGCACGGGCGCCCTGTTTGCGCTGGTGAAGAGCTGTCCAGTTCTGCTGTCCAACGACTCGGGGCCGGTTCACGCGGCAGGCGCGTTTGAGAACGCGATTGTCCTGATACCGTCGGCGCGGCATCCCGACTTAGTGCTACCCTGGCGCCACGGCAGTCCTTACTGGAAGGCGGCGGCTCTATACAAGAAGCTGACGATAGACGAGGTGATTGGGAAACCGTGCCTGTGCCGTCCGGCAAGCGCGACAGCGTTGCCAGAAGGCTCGTGGGCGGAATACCTGCCGGAGCAGGAACAGGTTATTGCTCAGGTCTTGACGTTTCTAGGCGAAAGATAGTGGAGATTCAGCATTGAGTGGAACTGGAACAGGGACACCGGTATCGGTAGGCTGGCTGGAAGCACGACTGCGCTCGCTTGTCAACGAGATTCAGACGGTGGACGCCAAGCAACTGATCTCCGACGTGAACTATTCCAGCCACATTGATGGGGCGCTCCGTCTCTACAGCGGCCTGAACCCGCACATCAAGACGGCCACAGTAACACTGGCAACAGGTGACTACGAATACGATCTTCCGACAGACTGGGAGCCGGGGTTCTCGGCTGTTTATTCAATTGAGTACCCATCAGGCAGTCAGGAGCCAGACTATCTTGCGCGAGACGATTATCTGATTGGCCCGTCAAGCTGGCGTTTTCTTGACGTCACGCCGACAACAGGCGAATCTGCGATTGTTACCTACTCGATAGGACAGACGGAGACGACGGTTCCAGCGAATGCACTTGAGGGTGTCGCGCAGTTATCAGCGGCGCTGGCCTGCTACGCGATAGCGGCAAAGTTCGCGGCAACGACTAACCCAGCCGTGCAGGCAGACAGCATTGACTATCGGAGCAAGTCGGATCAGTGGCTTTCCATAGCCCGCCGCTTTGAGCAGACCGGCTACCGCATTCTGGGGATAGACATGACATCGAGCGGGACCGTGAGCCAGCCGTCATATGGCGTGACCGCTCAGTGGGAGTACCCCCTTGCCGGTTAACAGCCGATCCATCCTGAACAAGCCCGGCGGAGGATTTGTCACCCTCGCTTATGACATTGACACTAGCCAGCTCAAGCGGCTCTGCGATGTGCTGGCGCAGGTGCCAGCGCGCGGTCCGGAGGTCACGCTGGATGCCGTCAACAAAATTGTCACGCACATACAGGCGAACGTGCAGAAGCATACGCCTGTTGGCGTGACCGGCCTGCTGCGAAGCAACATTTTCCGAGAGACGGAGGTCGTGTCCCAGGTTCCCGTTGACGTTGTGGGGCACGTCTACACCGATATGATATACGGCGCCGCTGTCGAGACCGGGGCGAGGCCGCGTTGGGTTCCCTTCGAGCCTCTGCATCTGTGGGTGACACAGAAACTCGGAAAGTCTGGCACCGAGGCGTTACAGGCAACGAAGCGGATTCGCGCGTCCATCGCACGGCACGGAACATCAAGTCCTGCCTTCACTGAGACAGGGACGCCCGGTTTTCTTATGTTTGACCGGGGGCTGGATGAGTCCATGCCTTACATTGATAAGGTGTTGGGCGAGGCGGCCGACGAATTGATGAAGGGGGTATAGCCATTGCCTCAAGTTGACGCCGCATTTCTGACTGACAGCCAGATACGGGGTGTGATCAAGACGATGGTCGGGCAGGTCGCGAACTCTGGAACGTGGCTCGACCGTTGGGGGCAGATACCGGACTGGGCTACAGAGGTCGGGGCCGCGGGCGGCCCGTTCTGGCACATCCGCAGGTCAGGTGAAAAGTGCGACTGGCCGGGCGTGGCCATGAACGACCTCGACGGGCCAGAGACAGAACGGTCGGCGACCTATCAGTTGTCGCTCTACTACCCCTACACGCTTGACGAAGACGACGACGAGGCCCACCCTTCCGAGCCGGACTACGATACTCTTGTGGACGCTGTTCTGGCAAAGTTCGAGGACGAACCGAACCTGAACGGCAACGTCTTTCAGTCCAGCCTTCTCAACTACACATCGCCAGGGTCCGGCTTTGTTGGCATACAGGTCGGGCAGGGCGTTATGGTCTGCCACTTCGGGCAGTTTGACATAGATATCAGGCAGTTCAGGACACGCGCCTGAAGACACGGAGATAAACAATGAGCGCTGATTCGGCCCTTCGGGGCATATTCGACAGGTTTGCGATGATACGCAAGGTGTCCCGGGACTCCTGGTCGGGCGGCACGGATTTCTGGGCCCGCGTGGACGCCGCCGACGACGAGGTATTCGAGAACATCGTCAAGGGGCAGACCGTCACTGACCTGGACACCATGTTTGCGGCGGCGGACTTCGGCAACCAGACCAAGATTGCCGCCGTTCTCAACCTGATAGAGTCCTACTTCCGAAACCCCACAGACGGGGCGGCGCCCGGGCTGGGCTATAGTACCGACCCGTGGAATACCTACCTCGCGGCCAAGGCGGTCGGCGTTCCGTGGGACTTTGCGGAGCTCTACTACAACAAGGCCGGCGTGCGCCTTGACCCACAGTATGTGTGGGCGAAGGGCGTTTACGCGACGGACCTTGCCGACAACACGACATCCTGCCTTCACAACTTCGGGAACATGGTGCGCGGGGCAAGCACATGGGCCTACACGGCTGCGGACGGCGCGTTGCCCACCAGCGTGATTGGCGCTCCTCTCGTGATTACATCTGACTTGGGCGCGGGCCTGACCGCCATGACTGTCACTGTCCTGCTTCAGGACAGGGTAACGACCAAGACCATCGCATTGACCGACCTGACGCTGACGGCAGACACGCAGGTGATAGTCGGCGAGCAGGCACTTGCTGAGAACGCAGCGGCGGAGCAGAAGGTTGTGGAGGTCGCGGCGACAGGCCAGTTCCTCGCGGGTGAATGGGTCGCGATTGTTGACGATGACACCGGCTTCGAGGAGATTTGCCAGATTGACACAGTGACATCGAACGACAAGCTCACGATGAAGACCAATCTGGTGAACGCGTGGACGACAGCGAAGAACGCCAAGGTGTTGCCGCTGTTTGCGAACTGGACGGCCATCAGCGCGCTGACGGGCGGAAGTGAAAACGATGCGGTTCAGGGCTACGCCATGCCCCTGAGAACGATAGCACTCTAAGGAGATTTTGAACAATGGCTTGCGCAAACAGACCATACCGGGTGTATGTCTACCAGTACAATTCACTCAACCTGGCAACAGTGTTGCTTGATGCGACGATCACGCACTCGGTGACGGGACGCGCGGAACTCGCCCCAATCAACTCGCTCTACGATTACCCCATCGGAACCCGCACGGGCATGACGATAGAGTCAAATCACGCAATTGATACGTTGGATGCTACGGTTGACTTCATGGATCTGGTGAACACCACCGTGATCGTCAACATTCAGGCATATAAAGGCGGCACGCTTGTTAACGCGGGGACATTCCTCGTGGAAGAAGCGTCCTATAACCTTTCAGGCACCGGGCACACCGGGCGCATGAGGCTGACACGGCAGCTCTGCGGCACAGCATAACGACACAACGCACAAAGGAAGCGGAAAACAATGAGTAAGCAAGAAGCGGGATCGAGCGCGAAGAAACTGACGGCCGAATACCTAGACGCCTACAAGCCCGTCATGGAAGACCTCCACACGGCGGTGATCCGTGACGGGCAGGGCGAGGAGTACGAAATCTCGTTCATATCGTGGCGCGACGGGGAACTGCGCCGTCAGTTTCGCGAGCAGTCCGAGGCGCACGTGCTGAGTGTTGGCGCGGCCCCGATCAAGCTCCCGAACGGGATGGAGTTCGCCCCCACGGCGGCAGTGGTTCAGGACGCGGACCACCTGCGGTTCCGGATTGTTGACCCGCAGTGGACATTCCCCCAGTGGCTTCAGGTCTATCGGACGAACGTTGACCTGTGGAACGCCGTGTGGGACGTCCTGAACGAAGTTGACGGGATGTATCTCGCAGTGGAGGCGGCAAAAAACGCCTCCAGCGCCGCCGGTTCCGGGACGAGTACGAACGAGAGTTCGAGTGGCACCCTCCCGAGCGGCGCAGACTCCGAGTAGCGCTGAAGTATTTCCACCGGCACCCGGACGAGCTTCCGGACTACTTCATAGCGGACGCGCTCGCGTTGGAGACCCTGGAACTTGAGGAAGCGGCAGAGGACGGAGTGACCACAGGCTGAGACATGGCTGACGCCCCAAAGAACAAAATAGTAGACGTAACAATACGGGCGAAGACCGCCGGTTTCGAGGAGGTGTCCCAGAAGGTCAAGTCGCTCAACGACCAGGCAAGCCGTGGCCAAGGACAGCGGGGAACAACCGCGCAGGCAAGCTCTGTAGCGAGTTCTCAGCGCAGAGCTATTGAGGAAGCGATAGCTAGCCTTACACCCGAAGAGCGTAAGGCAGGTGGCCCTGGGGTTGAATATCTCAAGGGTGCGGCGGCCTCACTCGGAATCCCATGGACGCCCGTTACACGCAAAACAGTCGTACCCTCCACCCCAACCCAACCCTCACAGAGCCAAGCGGGCTCTTTTTCGGACGACGCTTTTTGGCGGAGGGAAATAGAAGCGCAACGTGCCCGGGAAGCACTAAGCCACCAAGTGCATGCCCCGGGCGCGGGCAGTGGCGGTAGACGTGTAAGTAGAGGAGGCGCGAGTGGTCAAGGTGGTGGCGGTGGTGGCCTTACCGTTGCCAGCGGCTTTGGCGACCGTGGCGGAGTGTCTGGTAGGGACGGTATAGGGAGCGACAAGAAGGAGGAGTTCGTACGCGCCAACGAGATGCGCGTTCGGCAGCGCGGCATCGTCCAGATGAGCGCCCTCGCGTATGCGGCATCAACGCTCGCAATGAGCTTCATGGACGTGGACGGCGCGACGAACAAGATGGTGCGCGGGATGCAGTCCGCCGCGATGTCCATGCAGATTGTCGGCGGCATCACGGGCGGCAGGTTCGGCGGCGGAATGATAGTCGCGGGCGGCATCATGAGCATCATATCCATGGTCGTTGCCGCTATAAAGGGGCAGGAGAACCGCGAAGCGTTAACCCTGCTGGGGCGTAACAGCGAAAAGGACGACGAGCTCGACCACCTCAAGGGGCTGATCGCACGGCGCGACCTCGCACCCAGGGGGAGCGCCAGATGGCGCAAGCTTGACGACGAGATCAATGACTACGCAGAGGGCGTGCAGTCTCGTGACCGCATAGCGGAAGAACGCCAGAGGGCCGAAGGCTACATCGCCGCTAACCGGACGCCGGAGGAAGCTGGCGAGAAGGAAGTATCTGAAATGCGGGAGTTGGCCCGGCAAATGCGCTCGCGAGCGCTTGCCCCCGGCAACGCCGTTGAGCAGGGCATGTCGGCCACGCTACTCAAAGAATCAAACCAGCTCATGCAGGCGGCGAACCGACGCCTCGAAGAGATATCCGGGAATACCAAGAACTGGAAGGACTTCGCGTGGGAGATCATCGGCGCGAACTCCAACAGCGTGCGCCCGATATCCATAGGAGAAATGCGCCGCTCAACCCCCACAATGCAGGGGCTCACCATTACCGTTGCTGGCGACGGCTACCTCGCGCAGATGGCGTCAAGCATCGCGCACCAGGTAAACGAATACTACCTGCGCCAACTCTACCCGAACATGGCCGGATAGGTCACACTCCTAACCTATGGCAATACATGACTACCTGAAGGTCAGCCTTGACGTTGCAAAGACGGCGGGGCCAGCACAATCTGTAATCACACCCCCGCAGGAGGACGGTTTTGACTTCGGGTGGTGCGTCCCAAACGTAAATACCAACACTGACTGGTGGGTCAATCCCCTCTATCCTGCGTTGCAACTCAAGCCGTTGCAGTTGAAGCGCGAGTGGTCAACAACTACAACGGGAGACTACGCACGCCTTCGCAAAAGTGCATTCACCCCCATACGTGATCCTGAAGCAGAGGAAGGAGACCCGGACTGGTGGGACGAGATTGAATATCTCTACACTGGTGACTACTGGCTCATATCGCTCAACCACAACGAACGCATTCAGACCATCAGGGAGTACGTGCCGAATCAGCCGTTCGTGGTGAGCTTCCGTGCCTTTGGCCCCCAAGGTGGCAATTACGCCGCCATCACCATACAGTTCGGCGAACACGTCCTCTTTGTATACTCAGACGCGACGACGAGTCTGTACAAAGGGACAACCGCTCTTAGCAAGGGCAAGCTAACGCAAACGACTCGCAGTATTAGCGGGGAGGTTGTGACCCTTCTGATACAGCCCATGCTCGGGAACAAGATTCTCTTCTGGTCTCCAACGCTCGGAGGCGGGTTCGTTCATACGGATACGGCGCTCGACGAGACGGACATAAGCAATGAGATCACGGCTGCGGGCCCGCTCTCCATTCACTTCCCCGCATCACAGGGCATGGTGCAGGCGATGCACGCTGTCTACCCCGATTCGGTGGAATATACCACGCCGATTCGCGCGCTCAACTGGCCGCCGCCAGCAGCAGCCGAAGTCAGGACTATAGTTGACCCTGACACCAAGCCACGAGTCTGGTATCCGTTGATGGGGACATCTGTCAACATGACGGTTCTCGACACTGACAGCGAAACCGAAATGGTCTGGGATGGAACCAAGTATCAGTACTGCGTCAAGTACGAATTGACCGCTTCGCCCGACGATTACAACCCCGACGCGCGGCCGAACTTTACGCCGTTCGTGACTGGAGCGTGGCTGCACTTTGCAGGGGAGACGGGTACCCGTGGGAGCGACGAAAAGGAGATAACTGACAACGTCATATCGCTTTCGCTGCAATACTCTCAGGGGCGCGAGGGAGTTACTGGCAACATCAGCCTGAGCAACGGCCCTGACTGGGGCGGAACGTCGTTCCCCCTGAACCGCATTACTGAGATAACGCTTGGCACCCCGATATTCCTTGGATTCGCCAAGCGACCCCGGCGGGTAGAGGCGCCCGTGGACGCGGCCAAAACGCTGCACTACGAACTGGAGAGTATCCTGCGGCACAGGGCGCGGGCGGTGCAACTTCCATCGACCGGGCCGTTTGATGGGCGGCTGGTGACGGATGTTGTGCGATATCTGTTCAGGCTGTGCGGGGCAGAAGATGCCTATATGGTGATCCCCGACCTTGGGGGGATGCGCTTTGAGACTTCGGGACACGCGACCCGTCACCTTTACAAGCCTCAGCCCGGGGACACCGTTGACACCTGGTTCACGAAGATTGAACAGAAGATCGGATACACCTTCGACGAGCGGTGCGTCGGTGGCAATTGGGTCTTTCGGATGTATCACCCTGACGACCCGACACCCGTTGTGCGCACATTTCAGTTAGGGACAATGGGCGACAATGCCTGTTGGGACTATGAGGAGTTCTCTCAGGAGCCACAGTGCAATATCCTTGGGTTCTGGTACTGCGATTCGAGCAGCCGCCCGTGTATGTTCATTGTGAAGGATGAAGACTCGCTGTCCCCCGACAGTGTTACAGGCTTGAGGGAACCCAAGACGATTATGATCCGGGACTCTGTGGTGCGCAGTCAAGCGGCGATTGAGCGCATGGCGTATGCGCTCGTCACGCGGCCCGGGTTTATGGATCCTGTACTTACGGCGACGTGGAAGGCTCAGTATTACCCGGATGTATTCCCTGATGACACGGTGACGATAACGGGAAAGGGCGACTACCGAATCCGCAGCATTGACGTGCAGGTGATTGTAGACAGCGGCGATCCCAAGCGGATTTACTACCGCCCCGCGACGTACACGGGATACCGGAGGGATGATGTTTGAAGGAACCACCGCTCGTAGAATAGCCAAACCTACGATTAACACGGGGCTACGCATAAAGAACTTCCCCGTAATTGCTGACAGAGCCAGGAAGGCTGCACGGGTTGCACGGGTTGCACGGGTTGCGCGGGTCGGCGGGCTACTCGCACGCGGTGTCACGATGGGCACCGGTGTGGGGCTGGCGATTAACATAGCTGCGGAATTGCTGTTGAGCCCGACTGCACAAAAGGCCATCAGCAAGGCTTTCCTTCCCAGCCCCCAGCCTATGATACGGCCGCAGACCCAGCCGCAGACCCAGCCGCAGACACGGCCTCAGTCGCAGCCACAAAAGAGACCGCAGCCATACGTCCAGCCTTACCCACAGACGCAGCCACAGAACCAACCGCAGAATAGACCTCAGTCCCAACCCCAACCATGGCCGCAAACACAGCCTCAGCCTCAAGGGCCGCCGCGTATCCCGCCCACGGCACCGCCTCCGCAGACTATTGGCTGGACGGTGACGCAGGCACAGCCTGTGCCTGACTCGCGCCGGCCGTCAGAGTCCCGGCCACTTGAGCAGGGAACACCTGCCGCTGACCCCGCGGAGCCGTCCCGCGGCAACTGCAACGGCCCCATTCAGATAGTGACCACGATGACCCGCGCTCAACTGGAACTGCGCTATATGGTCAAAGACCCGGCGGCTACGGCATGAGCGAAGTTGTTATCGACACCGGGGGGCGGGCGATGCCGGCGGTCAGGCTCGAAGACAGCCTACCGTACGTCGAGGTTATCCATTATGCTGGTGACATCGGCCTCCCGCAAGTTGCGATTCTTACGCCGAAATCTCGGTACTATCAACTGAGGCTCGGCAACGGGGCGGTTACGGTGCGCGTCGCTATGACCGTGCCGGATGAGCCCGAGAACGTCTTCGACGAAGAAGAGGGTAAGGAAATTGACAAGTGGGCTGTGTACTTCGCAGTCCAGGTCTCGACTTCGACCGACAGCGAAGGCTTCGGGTCGGTTGACGATTGGGGTATCGAATACCCTAAAGTAAACACGAACGATCCCGGCGCGGTGCGATACTACCAGTACCCGGTCGGTGGCAGCTTCGCGGGGCCGACGATTACGATCTCGTGCCCGGTCCGCAAGATGGTGACGATAAACGACCATCCGCGCTACCCCGACTACGCCTCCACTGGTGATCCCGTGCGCTGGGGGAAACAGGTCGGGGCAGCCGACGAGGTCATAGACCTGCGCGACTGGCGCGGTGCGAGCGTGGACTGGTGGTGGTGGCCGACGGAAGACGAGCAGATAAGCGTGACCATTTCCATGGGTGGCATGGCGCCGCTGACTTTTACCACGACGGACATCTGGCAGAACCGGGCCGATTTGACGCCTGGGCCAATCGCGAGCCCCGTCGTTGATGCCTACATAAAGCACTCGGGCGCCATCATAGGCGACAACGAAATGTGGAACATCCACCCTGATGCGAAGAGACCGTGGCAGGAAGGAGACGGTGACCTGTATGGGTGGAACTACCTGCGCTTCCGGCCGCTCCCAGCGACCTACGAGGGCACCATCAAGCTGGACGCCTTCAATGGTGGACCGAATTGGCAAGACATAAACTGGGCCGCGAACATGCGCTCCTTCTTCCCCTTCGGAGGCAGTCCAGAGGACGCATATGACTACGGGATGAACTGCTACGTCTCCGCGGTGATGTCCGGCGGCAACAGCCTGAAGATCGGGTATGAGAGTTATTTCAATGGAGAGGGCATAGAACAGACGGACTGGCCGTACCCGACGGCTGGCTCCTACGACATACACCTGCAGGTTGACCCAGCGATTCCGGTCGTGCTGACCTGCCAGGGAAAGACGCTCCCGGACGGTATATGGCCAGAGGATGCGATAGTGGCGGATCCGTTCACGCCGGTGCATCCAGACCCGCCGGTGTTGGGCGAGGTAGTGACACGATACCTGCACGCTACGGTGGACAGCATGGATGAGCCTCTGACGCTGCCGGTGTCGGGCACGCGGTCATTCGGCGGCAGGGTCCACCGAACCACAATACTGTTTGGGGACATACAACTCATAGACCTAGAGGTGGACGACCGGCCGAAGACGCAGGCAGGCGAAGACGGCGTCCGGGGCTACCAGTTCGCATGGGCGTTTGACCCGGCCGACCTGAAAGACTTTGACGTGGACCCGAACTGCTGGCGCGTGGTAATGTATGTCCCGGGGTTGATGTGGCCGGCATTGCGGCGTAGGGTCTACGAGTCGTTCACCATTGAGGACTTCGCATCGGGCGTCAGCGACTGGGAGGCGGTGGGGACGGAGACCGTCTCAACCGCCAGCGGCAAGTTGAAGATCGAGGGCGCGAATCCGAAAGCGGTGGCGAAGACCTACGAGCCGGGCACGCCCGTATTCTGGGACTCGTTTCGCTTCCTCGCAATTCAATGCACGCCAGCCGCTGCGGACGTCGAGTTGACCGTGACGATTGGCACGAAGACGTGGACCGTCACGGGCGATGCGACAGGGAAGTTCACGGTGGACCTCTGCGCGCCGTCCAACGCGTCCGGCATAGACTACAGCATGACGCGCTACGAGCGGGAGTACAACGACGGCGCGCGCGAACTCTCGGAGGGCGGCTGGGGCTGGGGTCTGAACGGCCTGTCGAACCAGACGGTGCAGTTCAGCTTCGCTACGGCTGACGATGTGCTGATTGACACCATCCATGCCGCGTTGAAGATGCCGAACGGATTTGCCGATGTTCAGTATGGAACCCACCAGTGCGTTACGGTGGAAGACCCAATGCGCATTGAGGACACCGAGGGTGAGAATCCGCTGGAGCAGTGGGCGCAGCCTGTCATCAGCGCGAATCAGACCGGCAAGGTGACGATCATGGAGGAGGCGGGATACCTGACAGACAACCCGTCACCGGGCGATGGGGAGGGGCCGCAGACGAAGACCGTCTATACCATCAAGGACGTGTCGGACAACATCCACGGCGCGCGCGACGACGATTTCCTGCCAACGCCTGTTGACCGCGGGCGCCTGAAGACCAGCCGGAAAGGGCTGGAGACCGTTGAGGCTCTAGGACTATCTACGCGGTCCCTGTCGACTGCCGGGACGCTGTCCTATTACGCATTTGCAGACTACTGCAACCAGTGCGCGGAAGCTTACAATCTGACGCATGCGACCAGCGCCGAAGACGAGTCTGGAGTGTACTCGGTTGCCGACTGGACAGCATGGATCGCCGCGGACTGGCTGCGGTTCGGGCCGGGCACGGCGGAGCCGATACTGGTGCAACCGATCTTGGGCGGGTCCATTGCCGGGATCGTTCATGGCGTCAGCACGCCTGTATCGGGGCTGTGCCCCGTGCAACTTGTGAATCCGGCCGATGCCGATGACGTAAGAGACGAGACAACAACCGACACGTCCGGGGTTTACATGTTCCCGAACACCGTTGTCCCGATTGACCTGCTGACCAGCATTGTCCCTGACGGACAATGGGATTTGCGCGGAGCCGCTGGCATAACAACCAGCTGGGGCGCGATGCTGATCAACGGCGTCTTCACGCGGGTATGTCTCGTGGCAGACGGTTCGGCTGGCAGCGGCGGATTGACGATGGTCAAAACATCCGCAGGCCGCATCTATCGTGCTTACACAAGCGGCACGAAAATCAAGTTTGACGTTTATACTGTAGGTGCGCGCACATGGAGCACAGCGATTGACCTGTGTGACGGAGCGCAGCCATCGTTGTTGATGTACGATTCCGTTCCTGGCACGAAACGCACACGTGAACTGTACTGCTACTATGTGCGCGACGGGCAGATACGCAGGCGCAAGTCGGTTAGCGAGGGCCAGACGTGGGGCGCAGAGGACAGTTCTGGGATTATGGCAACCAAACCATTCCTGCAATACGACCCTGACACCAGTACAACGTACTTCCTGTACTATGACGCAGGGACAATCAAGTTCCAACTCTCTTACGACCACGGAACGACGTGGAGCGCCCCTGCGAACGTAGTATCTGCCTCAGACGACTTTATGAGCCTGCAACTCGCATACGAGCCTGACAGCAGTGGCAAGCGCAAGCGGGCGCTGATACTGTCGTACATCGCGGAACCCGGAGCTGTGGCAGTAAAGAAATCATTCGACGACGGGCACACTTGGGAGTAATCAATGGCACTCACATATACGGCACTACCTAACGATATACGCAATTGGCCAGGGGGAACGAACGCAGAACTCTGGGTAGACATAGGGGAGAACTTTGAGGTGTCCGAGGACAATGACGACTGGACGCAGGACCAGGTTGAGTGGACAGCATTCTCCTCGGTTGGTGCAAGTGTACTCCCCGGAACGACCGCAAATTTCCTCACTGGAGTTGGTACTGCTACGTTTTCGCTTGCCGAAGGAACAAGAGTGTGTGTTCCGCGGGGGACTTATGGCAGCCAGACACGCGCGGCGATAGTCGAGACGAGCGCAGTTATTACGCAGGGCGCCGCAGGAGCGGGAACGAACTACGTCTATCTGGTTCGGACGCCAGCAACTGGGGCGCTTGCACTATCCGTTACTACTTCGGCGACCCCGCCTGCCAACGCCACACGGCTGGCAAGCGCGGTTGTGTCGGACAGCGGCGGATTGAACATAGACAGTATCGCGCTTGCACCTATCGCGACCAAGGCTGTTCCGATTGTTATCGCGCTTCCGGGCTTCGTGCAGAACACCACGCAGAAGGTAGTTGTGCCAATGGTGACGGGGCGGCCGGTCGCGGTGCAAGCGATGGCCCTTGCCTGCGACGCGGTTCCTGCTGGCGGATCTCTGACCGTTGACGTGAAGGCGAAGATCAGTGGTGGTGCGGCTCGAAGCCTGCTCGCGGCGGTGAAGGATGCGGAGACGCTGACCTCGCTGACGGGGGCGCAACTGACGCTCACGGCGACAACGGCTGACCTTAGCATCGCCGCCAGCGAAACGATTATTGTGGAGTGTGCAGCAAGCGACGCTACCGTGACCCAGGACTGGACGGGTGCGACGCTGACACTCTGGGTCACGAACGCATGAATAGACTCACCACCCTGACTCGTATTGTATTGAGAGGTAAAGATGCACAGTATCCAGGACATCTTGACGAGCGCGGGCGCGCTCATCGGGGCGGTGGGCGTGGTCATCGCCGCCGTGTGGGGCATCAGGAGCAAGGCCATCGGACTACTGCGCGCGGACCTAGAAACGTACAAAGAACACGTGAAATTGTTGGAGGCGGAGAACAAGCGGCAGGCGGAGCGCATCCGCGTGCTCGAAACTGAGGTAAGCCAGCTGAGGGCGGCCACGAACCTCTCGCCGCTCGTCGTGCAGATCGAGCGCCTCGCGACGGCGATCAGCGGGCTGGAGCAGTGTATGCAGGCGCACGACGCGCAGGCGAAGGCTATTGCGGCGGACGTAAAGGACCTGAAAGGCAAAGGGTAACTATGGACTACACTGATCTTGGAACGACCGCAGGGATATCGGCGGCGGCGACGGTGATTGTCGCACTGATCAAGGGCGGCGTCACGGTGTCGGGCCGGGCGACGCATGTGCTGACGGTGGCCGTGTCGCTCGCGCTGGCGGCGGCGGCGGCCTCGCAGGGACTGCTCGCGGGCAGCTGGTTGCAGGTGCTGCTGACCGGCGTGTATGCGGCGGCGGCGGCGGTCGGCCTGCACCAGGCGGGACCTGGCGTGGCAGACAACAGGAGTAACTACTAATGGCAGGCGGAATCAACGTTGGGCGGTGGCTGCGCAAGGTCACCGGTAAGCCAGTCACGGTGGGCAGCGTGGCGGAACTGCTGGCAACGATCCGCGCAGACAAGACGGTGAAAGAGTCTTTCGAGGCGAAGCTGAAGCGGGAGATCCTGCTCGGCCTCGACCTCGAGCGGTGGGAGCGGGATCTGCTGGAGGCGGCGCCCGGCAGCGCGGTGCTGATTTCGACGGCGTTCGCGGCGATCAAAAACGCGGTGACGGATTGGCAGCTGTAATCGCCGTCGACACGGCTAAACTGCTGAGGCTGCATGGAAGCGTCGCTGGCCGTGTGCCGTATGTTTTCGGCGCGAAGGCCCGCCCGTTGTGCGGCGGGCCGGAGGCGCTGGCAAAGGGCGTGGACTGCAGCGGCTACGTCCGCTGGCTGATGTACCACGCGTCGAAAGTCGGCTACGCGTTCCCGGACGGGTCCACGTTGCAGGCGGACTGGTGCCGCAAACAGGGATTCAAGGCCACGTCCTACCGCCTCAATGGCGGCTGGCACGACGGGCGGCTTCGCCTGTGTTTCTACAAGCCCAAAGGCAGCCGCGCCGGGCATGTGTGGTTCGTTTTCCGAGGAATGACCATCGAGTCGGCAGGTGGACGCGGCCCGACGCGGCGCTCCTGGCTGACGCCTGTTTTACTCTCGCGAGTCGAGGCATGCTACGTGCTGACTGCTGGCTCCTGATCCTCATCCTGGCGGCGATCGTGGCGGCACTCCTGCGGCTCTGTCTCTTATACACCTCTCCGAGCCCACGAGACCGTACTAGATCTCGTATGCCGTCTTCTGCTTGAAAAAAAAACATCACAACCCAAACCTGCCACCATCCTACTCCATCTCCCCCACCACCTAC
>ERZ1026814.479-NODE-479-length-22297-cov-4.019982_pt1 | contig 22297 bp, 19 predicted proteins | sample MGYA00520871_ERZ1026814 | MGnify/ENA primary metagenome ERZ1026814 (study PRJEB33270, sample SAMEA104284478) | anaerobic digester metagenome | biome: Anaerobic digester microbiome; feature: mesophilic sludge digester; material: Anaerobic digester biomass | place... | reverse complement strand
TACGGTACATCACCGCAAAGTCGCTGGGCTTGTGTTTATTAGAGCGCAAGCCTTGGCGGACGGCTTCGACGACATAGGCAGCCTCTTCGCGGTCATCGGCAGCCACAAACAGCGTGATCTTTTCGCCTTTCCGCTCCTGTGTAAAAAGCTTTTTATGCGTGCGGTTAGGGTTGCGGTTGATTACCGCCATAGCGCCATCCAAGATGGTTTGGGTTGAGCGGTAGTTTTGCTCTAACAAAAGCGTTTGTGCGTTTTCGAAGTCAGCCTGAAAGCGCTGGATATTACGATAATCAGCTCCGCGCCAGCGGTAAATGGACTGATCTTCATCCCCCACCACGAACAGGTTGCGATGATATGAAGAAAGCAGCATCAATAATTCATATTGGGCACGGTTGGTATCCTGGAACTCGTCCACCAGCACATGTTCAAACCGTCGGGCATACCGTTCGCGCACGGATGGATTGTCCACCAGCAGCCGAACCGTCCAGATGAGCAGATCGTCAAAATCCACTGCGTTGGATGTCCGCAGCATTTCCTCGTAGCGTTTGTAAACCCGGGAAACCACTTCATCCCGGTAGGTGCGCACCGGGTAATCCTCCGCCAGTACGAGGTCATTTTTGGCAGCAGAGATGGCAGCATGCAGCGCGGATGGGCGGTAGAGCTTGTCATTCAGATTTAATTCCTTGACCGCCCGTTTGACCAGGGTTTCCTGGTCATCCGCATCCATGATGACAAAGCTGGAGGTGAATGGCAGGTAGTTGGCTTCTCGCCGAAGCAGCCGGGCACAAACAGAATGAAACGTCCCCAGCCAGATGCCTTCCAGTTGATTGCCCAGGCTGCCACCCAAGCGGTGTTCCATTTCCCGGGCTGCTTTGTTGGTAAAAGTAACCGCCAGGATATGGAACGGCGGAACTTCCATACTTTGGATCAGGTAAGCAATACGCTGGGTTAGAACACGGGTTTTCCCGGAGCCGGGACCAGCCAGGACCAGGATCTGTCCAAGACCAGCCGTGACCGCCTCGCGCTGTTGGGGATTGAGGTTTGCCAGGATATCCATCGCTCCCATTCTACCCGCTGGGGGGAAGGGTGTCAATCAATAAAAATCGGTCAGGGATGGAGCATCCCTGACCGATTTACCTGTTTCACAAAATGGCTTACCCGGTTGTTGCTTTCTTGCGAAAGACCAGTTGCTTGTTTTCCGGATCCAGGTCCACCACCACCGTGTCATTGGTGGCAAACTGCCCGGAGAGCAGGCTGACCGATAACGGGCTTTCCACATATTTTTGCAGGGCGCGCCGCAGCGGGCGGGCGCCAAAGGCGGGATCAAAACCCTCCTGTGCCAGCCACTCGCGGGCGGCAGGGGTCAGTTCCACCTTCAAACCATGTTCCTCCAGGCGGGAGCGGACTTCCTGCATTTGCAGATCCACAATTTCCCGCATCTGTTCCAGGGAAAGCGGCGAGAACATAATGATCTCGTCAATCCGGTTCAAGAATTCCGGGCGGAAGGTGGATTTGAGAGCTTTATCAATTTTTTCGTGAACGCTGCGATCCTCAGCCGAGTCGCTTGGGCGCAGAAAGCCCAGGGTTCCGCCATGCTGGACAAATTCCGTTCCCAGGTTGCTGGTCATGATCAGAACCGTGTTGCGGAAATCCGCCACCCTGCCCTGTCCATCCGTCAGGCGACCATCATCCAGGATTTGCAGCAGGGAGTTCCAGACCTCCGGGTGGGCTTTTTCAATTTCATCAAAGAGGATCACGCGGTATGGGCGACGCCGGACTGCTTCGGTCAGCTGACCGCCCTCTTCGTATCCTACATATCCGGGAGGTGCGCCAAACAGGCGCGAAACCGTATGCTGCTCGCGATACTCGCTCATATCCAGGCGGACCAGAGCTTCGGCATCACCAAACATGAACTCTGCCAGCGCTTTTGCCAGCTCGGTTTTCCCCACACCGGAAGGACCAATAAAAATAAACGAACCGATGGGACGGTTGGGATCCTTCAAGCCAGCCCGGGCGCGCCGGATGGCCTCGGATATGCCGTGAATGGCCTCGTCCTGCCCGATGATATGCTCGTGGAGACGCCCCTCCATCCGTAGAAGTTTCTCGGCTTCAGTTTCCATCATCTGGCTGACAGGAATCCCTGTCCATTGGGCGACCACTTCAGCAATATCATTCACATCCACCACTTCATCTAATTTATGGTCGGCTTCCCACCGATCACGTTCCTCATTGAATTCCTCTTCCAGCCGCAGGCGTTCAGCTTTCTTGCGGGCGGCACGCTCGTAATCACGTTCAACACCCGCCTGCTCCTCTTCGGCTTTTAAGCGGTCAAGCTCCACTTTCTTTTGTTTCAAATCGGGCGGCATCAAATAAAGTGCAACCCGTAACTTGGCGGCAGCTTCATCCATCAGGTCAATCGCCTTATCCGGCAAATGGCGGTCTGTGACGTATTGCGACGACAATCGGGCTGATGCCACCAGGGCTTCATCGGAAAAGTGGACCTTGTGGTGGGCTTCATAACGGTCGCGCAGTCCATAAAGCATCTTGATGGTATCATCCACCGTTGGTTCGTCCACAAAGACAGGGGCGAACCGGCGCTCCAAAGCGGCATCCTTCTCAATATATTTTTGGTATTCATCCAGCGTGGTGGCACCGATGCATTGCAGTTCACCCCGGGAGAGGGCTGGTTTCAACATGTTGGAAGCATCCATGGCGCCCTGTGCCGCACCCGCACCGACCACAGTATGAAGTTCATCAATGAAAAGGATGATCTCACCCTCGGAACGCTGGACTTCTTCAATGGCAGCTTTCAACCGTTCCTCAAACTCACCCCTGAAACGGGAGCCGGCAATCATTGCTCCCAGGTCAAGGGAGATCACCCGCCGCCCCATCAGAAGCTCGGGGACATCATTGGTCGCAATTTTTTGTGCCAAACCTTCCACGATGGCAGTTTTGCCCACGCCCGCCTCACCGATTAATACCGGGTTGTTCTTCGTGCGGCGGGAGAGAATCTGCATGACCCGGCGGATTTCCATGTCCCTGCCGATGACCGGATCCAACTTGCCTTCACGCGCCAGCGTGGTCAGATCGCGCGAATATTTCTCCAATGTCCGATAGCGGGTCTCCGCCTGGGGATCCGTCACCCGCTGCCCGCCGCGCAGTTGGAGAATGGCATCATTAACGCGGTCACGGGTGACTCCAGCTCCTTCCAACAGACGGGCAGCGGGAGTGTTGCGTTCTGTTAAAACCGCCAGAAAAATATGCTCGGTGGAGATATATTCATCCTTCAAACGGCTGGCTTCCTCATTCGCCAGGTCAATGATGCGCTTGACCCGCGGAGTGATGAAGATCTGCCCCTGCCCGCCGGCAAAGATGCTGGCTTTGGGACTTGTACGCAGAATGTAATCCAGCCTGTCGGTCAACATTACCGGATCCACTTTAAGAATTTCCAGAATTTGCGAAATCACACCCTGGGGTTGTTCAATCAACGCCAGCAGGATATGCTCCGTGTCAATTTGATTGTGCCCATATCGTTGGATAATTTCGGCAGCTCTTTGAGCAGCTTCCTGGGCACGTTCGGTAAATCGATCAAATCGCATCATAATTTACTATCCTTCCTTGATTGACCCATTCGAGGGCTTGAAAGGATTATAGCACGGGGATGATTAATCCTATCAAAGCAAAGTATAAGAATTATATCAGAGCGTTTTTTTGGGGGTGACACCCGAGTGGGTTGTTTCCCAGGATTAATGCAAGTACCATTCCAGTCCCCAAAATTTGATGTTTCTTTCAAAGAGCGGGTACAATTGTTTGGGAGAAGATCCAAATCACCAGGATGGACGATGATAAACTTCCTTCAATCCCTTAATCCGATTTTACAGGCGCTGCTGGCAACCCTTTTCACCTGGGGTGTGACTGCCCTGGGCGCTGCCGGAGTATTCCTCACCCACCATGTGAACCGGCGGCTGTTGAATGGCATGCTGGGGTTTGCCGCGGGTGTGATGATTGCCGCCTCCTACTGGTCGCTTCTGGCTCCTTCCATTGAAATGTCTGGAGGGAGCTGGGTCCCCGCCATCGTCGGTTTTTTACTGGGCGGGGCATTTCTTTTCGCCGTTGACAAGCTCCTGCCCCACCTTCATTTTGGCATACCAGGCATGGTTCCGGAAGGTGTAAAAACCAGCTGGCAGCGCAGTGTGTTATTAATCCTCGCCATTTCGCTCCATAATATTCCGGAGGGGCTGGCAGTGGGTGTCGCCTTTGGTGCTGCTGCCATTGGTTTGGAGCAGGCGTCTCTGCCCGGAGCAGTCGCCCTGGCAATCGGCATCGGGTTGCAAAACTTCCCTGAAGGTCTGGCGGTTTCAGCCCCACTGCGAAGGGAAGGGCTTTCCCGCAGGCAATCCTTCTTCTGGGGGCAACTCTCCGGAATTGTAGAACCCATCGCCGGCATTCTGGGAGCTGCGGCAGTCCTCTTGATGCGCCCCATCCTTCCCTACGCCCTGGCATTTGCCGCCGGAGCCATGATATATGTCGTCATTGAAGAATTAATCCCCGAAGCTCAACAGGGTGAACATTCCGATATTTCCACGATCGGTGCCATGTTGGGTTTTGCCATCATGATGTTGTTGGATGTTGCCCTTGGCTGAACAAAAAAAACACACAACCCGATTAACCCGCGCTGCCCTGTTGGTGGGTGGTTTCTTTGCCATTGACAAGGGAGTGGCATTCCTGCGCCAGGTGATCATTGCCCGCCGCTTTGGTCTCTCGGCGGAACTCGATGCGTTTAATGTCGCAAACAACATACCCGATTTACTCTTTGCATTAATATCCGGCGGTGCGCTGGCTATGGCTTTTATCCCCGTACTGACGGAAGTGCTTACCACGGATGGGCGGAAAGCCGCCTGGGATCTGTTCAGCCGGATAGCCAACCTGGCATTTATCCTAACCGGCATCCTGGCTGTTCTGGTTGCCATATTTGCCCCGCAGCTGGTGCGCAGTGAAGTTGGAATTGCCCCCGGATTCGGTGAAGCCCAGCAGGATCTGGTTGCTGAATTAATGCGTTTGAATTTAATTGCCACCATGATTTTTACCATCAGCGGGCTGGTGATTGCCGGCTTGCAAGCCAACCAGCACTTCCTCCTGCCGGCTATGGCGCCCATTCTGTATAACATCGGGCAAATTTTCGGGGCACTCGTCCTCGCTCCGGAACAGGGCTTCACAATTGGTCCGGTAACCCTGCCTGCCTTTGGATTGGGCGTTCAGGGATTGGTGTATGGGGTCATTAGTGGCGCCATTTTACACCTGGGCATCCAGATCCCCGGTCTCATTCGCTATCGTTTCCAGTGGACTCCGCACATCGGCATCCGGACGGAAGGTGTGCGTAAAGTCCTAAAATTGATGGGACCCCGGCTGATCACCATGTTGTTTATCCAACTCATCTTCCTGGCAAGGGATAATTTCGCCTCCCGTCTGCAGGAAGGCGCCGTGTCCGCACTGACCTATGGCTGGATGATTCTACAGGTTCCGGAAACCCTGATCGGTACTGCCATTGGCACCGCCATGCTGCCCACCCTGTCCGAAATGGCAGCCACCCGGCAATGGGTGGCATTCAAGCGAACCATCGAAAATTCCATCCGGGTTCTGGTGGCACTGACCCTGCCTGTCGCCGCCGTCCTGTCCCTTGGATTAAAACCCCTGCTCTCACTCGTCTTTGGATTCGACGAAGCTGGCACTGACTTGTTGGTCTGGGTGACCCGGGCTTTCCTGCTGGGTTTGGCGGGGCAGTGCCTGATGGAAGTCGCAGCCCGTTCGTTTTACGCCCGCCAGGATGCAATCACTCCCCTCATCACCAGTGGTATCAACTTGGTCATTTTTGTAGGCTTGGGATTGACTCTCTCACCATGGCTGGGAGCTCCGGGAATCAGCCTGGCGGATTCACTGGCATTCACCATCCAGGCGACCATTTTGTTTCTTTTGCTCAATCCCAAAATCCCCAGCCGGCTGAACATCAATGGTTCATTGGTACGGGGAATTATGGCTGGTTTGATCGGCGGGGGAACTGCCGCTGCAATCGTATGGTTGGGGAAGGAAACCCCCATCCTGGCAGCGCTGGCTGCCATGGTTTTGGGATTTTTGTTAAGCCTGCCTCTCATCTGGAGGGAACTCCGCATTCTGCTGCATCTATAGTACGGTATAATTACCTCCATGATGGATAAAGATCTGAATGCAACGGTGCCAACCCCGATTGACACCGATGAACCTGACAACCCAACGACTTCACCCGCAATTCCGGAAGATTCCTCGACCAAACCTCCCAAAAAAAAGCGCGGCAGGTTGATCCTTTTGGGCATCCTGATCATTGTGATTGCCATTGGGATTGCCGCGGGCTCCGGATATCAAGAGGGTATTGCCCTGCGGGTAAAACAGGAAAACGATCAGAAAGCAATGCAAACCACCTACCAATTCCAGCTGGCTGAATTGGATTTTCAAAACGGCAGGCTGGATACCGCCCGCCAAAGGTTGGAATATGTGATTGCTCTTGATCCGGCGTTCCCGGGAGCGCAGGAGAAATTGACCGAAGTGCTCTTTTCAATGGCAATGACCCTCACCCCGGCACCCACAGCGACCCCGACGCTGACCCCCACCCCCGATCTGCGCGGTGTCGAGGAGATGTTCAATCAAGCCCTGCAATATATGGTTTCGAAGGATTGGAATGCGGCTCTTGCAAGTCTGAATGCCCTCCGCGAATCAGATATCAGCTACCGGACAATCGAAGTGGATGGAATGTATTACATTACCCTGCGGTTCATGGGCGTTCGAAAAATCCTCTACGACGGCGACCTGGAAGGCGGAATGTACGACCTTTCGCTCTCAGAAAGATTTGCCCCCCTGGATGTGGAAGCTGACAGCTACCGCACCTGGGCGCGCTATTACCTTACCGGTGCAAGTTTTTGGGGGGCTAACTGGCAGCGCGTGATTGCCTATTTTGAGGATATTTATACCTATGTACCCAATTTACGGGACACCTCCGGCATCACCGCCACCGAGCGATATCGCAAGGCTTTATTTGGCTATGGCAATCAGCTTGTTGGGGAGGGAAAATTTTGCGATGCCCAGGCTCAATTCCAGGCTTCACTGGACATAGCCTATGATGAAGTCGTGCAGAATGCCTTGAACCAGGCAACCGAGAATTGTAATAAGAGTCATGCCACCCCCATCCCGCCGGAGCAGCCCACCCCGACGCCCACTGAAGAAACCACCCCGGAACCGGAACCGACGCCAACCCCGACGCCTTAAAATTCAACCCCCGGGTTGACTGTCAATCATTCGACCGGTCAGATCATGCACCAGCGCGCCGGTGATCTGCACCGGAATGATTTTACCGACCTCAGCCTGACCTTCAATCAGCACCAAGCCGTCTATTTCAGGCGCATCCCGCTGGGAACGACCAATGGAAATATCCTCGGAGATGCCCTCCACCAGAACCGGTATGGTCCGTCCAATCCATGCCTGGTTGCGCCGCAGTGAGATGGTCTCCTGGTGCAGCATCAACCGCTCCAGTCTTTCCTCTTTTACTTCTGGAGGAACGGGGTCCCCCAGCGATTCGCTGGCAGTTCCCGGTTCAAACGAGAAGGGAAATGCACTGGCGCGGTCAAACTGGATTTCTGACATAAAATCCAACAGGGTCTGGAACTTCTCCCCGGTTTCCCCCGGGTAACCCACAATAAAAGTTGTCCGGAGTGCCAGGTCCGGCATGGCAGCACGCATCTTTTCAATTGTCCGATAAACCCATTCCAGATTCGATGGACGGCGCATCTGTTTGAGAACCGCCGGGTCGGCGTGCTGCAAGGGAATATCCAGGTAAGGCAGAATTTGTTGCCTTTCCGCCATCACCGCAATCAACCTGTCGGTGACATATCCAGGATAGGCATACATGATGCGAATCCAGGGAAGATCGGGTACGGCGTCGGTCAGCTGTTCCAGTAAAAACGCCAGTCCGTCCTGGATGCCCAGATCAGATCCATAATCGGTGGTGTCCTGGGCGATCAGGATCAACTCCTGGACGCCCAATTCCTGCAAGATTTTCGCGTCGCGAATGATGTTTTCCGGCTGGCGGCTGACCGCCCTGCCTTTTATCAATGGAATGGAGCAGAACGCACAACCCCGGCGGCAGCCATCTGCAATCTTCAGGTAAGCGCTAGTTCCCTGCACTGCGGACCGCAGTACACCATGATCATCACCTCCCATATCCGGGACATCGGGGATATGGTAGATTGGTTTGGGGGATTGATTCCCGCGAATATTTTCGACCACCTGGAGAATATCCATCCAGCGGCGAGTGCTGATCACCCCATCCAGCTGGGGAACTTCATCAATGATCGCCTCACGCAGGCGTTGGGGGAGACAGCCGGCTGCGATCAGTTTTTGTCCGCGTTTTTTGTGGTGTGCCAGGGAGCGTAATTCATGCAGTGATTCCTCACGGGCAGGTTGAATGAAGCCGCAGGTATTAACGATCATGATTTCAGCCCATGCCGGTCGCTCCACCGGTTGATATCCGGCTTTATTCAGCAGTTCCATCATGGAACCTGAATCAACCGTATTTTTGGCACATCCCAACGATACCAGATAATATGTTTTTAATTTCATAAATCAAGGAATGTATGGAGTAACAGTGGGGGTGGCAAGAGTCGGGCTGGGCTGCAGGGTGGATGTGGGAGCCTGAGTCGGTGCCAGCGTGGATGTGAACTGCGGGGTTGCCGTCATAACCTGTCCGGGTGTAAAGACCAGCCGGACGACCTGTCCGGATACTCCCAGGGTTCCCAGATCCTGCCGGTTAAAGGAAATTTCCAGCGCGGCAGCGTCGCCTGCCGTGACCTTTACTTCACTGGTCCCGGAGAAGGAATAGGCAGGGCCTGGTGTGGTGCGCCCGCTGAATACGATTTTTTCATCCGATATGACCTCCAGCCAGACGCGCTGCCGGGATATGATATAGATTTGCAGGGGGTCATTATTGATCGGTCCAATGGTCGGGGTGATCCCGTTGGTGGTCACCCCCTCTCCTCCATTTGAGTTAGTTTCTACAGGGTTTCCACTGTTGTCTTGATTGCCCGATGCGGTGCCGGCTGTGAGCAGAATATCGGAAATTGGAGCAGTCGTTCCCTCGGGCGTATTCCCTTTCAACAGGTCAATCTGAGAGACGCCCCAGATGAAAAAAACAAAAATTAATATGAACAGACCACCGCCGATTAACAAATCCGGGGTGATGAATGCCAGCGGACCGGTCCGGCGCCTGGTTCTGGGTGCAGTTGCTGAACGCTTTTTATTTTTTTCGGCTCCCTGCCCGGCAATTTCCATCCGCCGGGTCTGCAGGGCATCAGCAAACCGGTTCAGGATCTCTTCCGGATGAAGATTGAGAAGAACGGCATAATTACTGAGAATTCCCCGCGCCTGTGCCAGGGAAGGAAGCATGTCCATTCTGCCTTCCTCCAAAGCCGTCAGGTAATATTGGCGGATATGAGATATCTGTTCCGCCTCTTCCAGGGTCAACTCCATTTCCTCCCGTTGTTTTTTCAATATGGCGCCAATTTGGCGGAATTTTTCGACAGATTGGATTGCCGGTGGGACAGACGGGATGTCACTTTGAACCGGCTGACTCCGCTTACCCCGACCCTTGGGAGCCGGAGCAATTTCTTCCTCCTCCGGGGGCATGGCTTCTTCAACTGCCCCGGCAACAGGACTGACTGGCGCCGGCTCTTCCCGGCTGACTGCCCCGGATTCAACTGCTGCCGGTTCCAGCGGAGCGGGTATGGGGAGGGTTTCTTCGGTTACCCTGCCCATCCACTGATCGAGCAACGGTTCAACCGGCAAGCCCAGGTAACCTGCATATAAGCGCAAAAAGCCGCGTCCCTGCACATCTGAAGGCATCAGGTCCCGCCGATCTTCCTCCAACGCCTGCAAATAATGGATCCGGACACGCGTGGTATGGGCAGCCTGTTCCAGCGTCAACTTTTTCTCAATGCGAGCCTGTTTTAGTTGTTCACCAATGGAAGCCATACCATGAAAATCCTATTGAGGGAAAAAAGGAACCGGTCAAGGCAGTCCCTGCTGACCCCGACCGGTTGTAAGACGATACAGAACCGGGAATCCTTATTCGGTCGCTTCTTCTTCCGATTCAGATTCCATTTCTTTGGTTTCCGCTGCCGGAGCAGATTCGGCTGCCTGCAGGCGGGCATCCCCTTCGCGGTAAACCATCACGGTCACTTCCGGGATAAGATCAACAGTCAGGCGGATCTGTGCCTTATGTTCGCCCAGGGTGCGGATGGGCTGAACCTCCACCTGGCGGCGGTCAATTTTGGTGCCCAGTTTTTCATTGATGGCATCCGTAATCGTCTGGGTGGTAATGGAACCATACAGTTTTCCGGTTTCGCCAGCCTTTGAAGTGAACGCGATGACCAGTCCTTCCAGGAGTTTGGCAATGCCGCTCATTTCATTATTGATGATCACACGGCGGGCTTCCGCCTTGGCACGGATATGATCCGCCTGTTTGAGTGCGCCGGGGGTTGCCAGCATAGCCAGTCCGTGAGGGATGAGGTAGTTGCGTCCATAGCCATCCGCCACCCGCCGCACATCACCTGCATGCCCCAGTTTATACACATCCTTGATCAGTAAAACCTTCATTTCATCAAGCCCTTTCAAATAATGGAGTTTTCACCCGGTTCGAAGGGTACAACGAACCAGTCGCATGGATTCTACCAGAGGTGGAAACAAGTGTCAAACCCCGCCGTACATCGAAACGCAACAGCCGGCTGAACAATCCCTCAGGTGCCCATCTGCCAGGAATTTATAAATTCCCGCTGGAGAGAGGATTCGGGGGAAACCTTCCACCAGCTCGGCAGGTTGCGCCGAAGTTGTGCCAGGTATTCCAGTGCCACCGGACCGCGCATCCCATGGCGCACCAGGTAACAGCCCACTACGGTGCCGGTCCTGCCAATCCCAGCCAGACAGTGCATGTAGACCCTGCCGCAGTTCTCAATTGTCCGGTCTATCCGGTCAAGGATATCCTTCATGACAAACACGGTTGGCACAAAAAAATCCGGGATGGGGGAGCGCCAATAGGTCACGGTTTGTTCCAGCTCATCCGCCGCCTGCTCCAACAAGGCAGTATAGGAGGGATGTTCGCCCTCCTCGGTTAAATCAATGATCAGGTTAATTCCCAGACCGAGGAGTTGATCAATCCGCCGGCGGGTTTGCTGCACATCCTGGACGCCTGGAAATTCCCCCGCCAGGAACTGCTCCGGTACCACCCAGTATGACTCACCAAATGGTAGTTCCAGCCGTTTTTCGATCAAAATCACATCTCCGGGCACAAGTCTGTCATCAACGATTCTCAGATGTTAATCATAACAGAGCCGGGATATTTAATCCAGATTATCACAAAAAATGATCCGAACCATGCACAGATGAAATTCAACCCTTCCAGCCAGGATGGTGACTTCCCTCCCGGCTCATCAATACCGGTTGGATTTGGTTGTAGAGTATAATCGTAGAAATCATTCAAAAATTCAACCGGATTTGGATATTACACAGAAGATGAGTACAACCCAATCAAACGAAAAAAGCTCCTGGCTGGACCGCCCCATCGCAGACGTTCTCCCCAGGATGACATTGGAAAATATCCTGGCTCTGGTGATCATCCTGCTGGCAATCGTCTCCCGTTTTTACGGGGTTGGCTGGCGGTCGATGAGTCATGACGAGGTCAACCATGTGGTACCGGCATTTGACCTGTACGAAGGACGCGGTTACCGTCACGATCCCATCACCCACGGACCTCTGCAATTCCACCTGCTGGCGCTTTCATATTTTCTCTTTGGCGATAACGACACCGCAGCGCGCATCCCGGCAGCTGTATTCTCAGTGGCTACGGTTGCCTTTGTCTTGTTTGGTTTTCGCCGCTATCTGGGGCGCAGCGGGGCGCTGCTGGCAGGATTGTTTTTCCTGATATCCCCCTACCTGTTGTTTTACGGACGCTACACCCGCAATGAGGCGTTCGTAGCGCTCTTCGGGGTGATGATGATCTATGCCACCCTGCGGTACCTGGAGCGCGGGGATCATTTTTCCCTGTATCTGCTGGCTGCTGCATTATCCCTCCAGTTCATCACCAAGGAAACCTCTTACATCTATACAGCCCAGCTCCTGCTGTTCCTTGGCATCCTGTTTCTCATCCGGATGGACCAGGCTCAATGGAAAACCCTGACCTCACGCCGATACGCCATCGGCTTGACGATTTCAGCGTTGGGATTGTTTGTATTGGGATTGGGCATGGCAATCTGGGACGCTTCTACAAATAAGTCCAGCGGAGCCGTGGAAGGGGCGGAAGCTGCCGCCATGAGCCCCACATCCATTGCCGCCATCGTCATGGTGATTGTCGGACTTATCCTGGGAGGGCTGTTACTCCTGCACATTATCCGCTCCCTGGGCTGGAAACGGGTGCGCTCCGAAAGGTCCTTTGACCTGTTGCTGCTGGTTGGAACGTTAATCCTCCCGCAGCTCGCAGCCTTCCCCATAAAAATGATCGGGACATTGCTGGGTCAGGTCTGGAATCCCACCGATTACGCATCCACAGCCGGTATGATCCGCATTGTGGTGACCCTGGTTGTCCTTTTCATGGCATCGGCAGCCATTGGAATCTGGTGGAAGCCGCGCCCCTGGCTGATCAGCGCTGCCCTGTTCTACGGAATATTTGTCATTTTTTATACAACCTTCTTTACCAATGTTTCCGGTTTTTTCACCGGGATCATTGGATCCCTGGGTTATTGGCTGGTCCAGCAGGGTGAAGAACGCGGCACACAGCCTTTGTATTATTACCTCCTCGTTCAGGTGCCCATATATGAGTACCTGGGCGCCATTGGAACCCTGGTGGCTGCCTGGTTCGGGTTGAAATACCGCAAACTGGAAACCATCCCCGGCATCAGTCCGGCGTACTCCGAACCGGTGTCTGTACCGGCGTATGGATCGTTTGACCCGGATATGGATATCAACGTTCAAGGGGAAAACCAATTGAATGAACGCAACCTTCCTCCAGAGATGGTCGTGGAATGGTTGGAATCGGAAAGCGATTTATCAGAAGCCGGCTCGGAGCTGGAAGAGCAAAACCAAAACAAAAAAGTGCCCACCCTGGCTTTGCTGCTCTTTTGGAGCCTGCTCAGCCTGCTGGCATACAGCCTGGCGGGCGAACGCATGCCCTGGCTGACCGTTCACATCGCCCTGCCGCTTGCCCTGGGTGCCGGCTGGGGGTTTGGTTATCTGGTGGACAGCGTACCCTGGAAACAATTTACCTCCAACCGGAGCCTGCTGGGTCTGGCTGTCATCCCTGTTTTCTGGTTAAGCCTTGCTGCCGTATTGGGACGGGTGTTGGGAAACAATCCCCCCTTCCAGGGGAAGGATCTCGCCCAGCTCAACGCCACCAACTCTTTCCTGTTCGCCCTCCTGGTTCTCGCCGGCTCGTCCTGGCTGATCCATTATATCTTCCGAAAATGGAACGGCAAACACCTGGCATATCTGGGTGCCCTCGTACTGGCTGCCATCCTCACCGTCCTGACCGCCCGGACAGCTTATGCCGCCAACTACATCAATTATGATCATGCCAATGAATTTCTCGTGTATGCCCATGGCACCGGGGATTTCAAACAAGTGGTTGGGCAGGTGGAAGAAATTTCGCGGCGGACCACTGGCGGTTTGGATGCAGTCATCGCCTATGATAATGATGCATTGTATGCCGGTTGGTGGTATTTCCGGCATTACCCCAATAAAATCTGGTACAGCGAACCCAGCCGCTCGCTGGAAGATGCCACAATGATCATCGCCAGCGAGAAAAATTACGCTGCCATCGAACCCATCGTGCGCGATCAATACATCCGTTTTGATTACATCCGGCTGTGGTGGCCCATGCAGGATTACATGAACCTGACCTGGGATCGGATCAAATCCGACCTGGGAAACCGGGATATCCGCACGGCTCTCTACAAGATTTGGTTGAATCGTGATTTCACCCTGTATGCCCAGGCGAAGGGTATCTCCACCCTCACCCTCGAAAACTGGCAGCCCAGTGTCCGGATGCGCTTTTACATCCGCAAGGATGTCGCCCAAAAGATTTGGAATTATGGTCTGGCGGAGACTCCCATTGAGGATCCCTACAAGGATAAAATCATTGACCTCGAGCCCGATCTGGCATTGGGCGGCATGCCCGGAAGCCCGCTCCAATTCAACCGTCCTCATGGGCTGGCATTTGCACCCGACGGATCGCTTTATGTGGCTGATTCCGGCAATCACCGCATTCTACACATCTCCCCAAGCGGTGAAATTATGCATGAGTGGGGCACCTATGCGGATGCAGCCACAATGGATGCGCCCGGCAGGACATTTTATGAACCCTGGGATGTTGCAGTTGGCGCGGATGGGACCGTCTATGTGACGGATACATGGAACCATCGCATCCAAAAATTCGCTTTTGATGGTCAATTCCTGGACATGTGGGGTTACTTTGGACAGGATGCCGGTACGGATGCCTTCTGGGGTCCGCGGGGAATTGCTGTAGACGACCTCAATCGGATTTATGTGACTGACACCGGCAATAAACGGGTCAGTATTTTCACACCGGAGGGAGAGCTGATCACCCAATTCGGTACTGCGGGCATGGGCAGCGGTCAATTTGACGAACCGGTGGGCATAGCTGTCGCAGAAAATGGGGATGTCTATGTCGCAGACACCTGGAACCGGCGAATCCAGGTTTTTCAACCCGACCCCAATACAGGAACAATTTATACAGCGGTCAGCCAGTGGGATGTGCGCGGCTGGTTCGGTCAATCACTGGAAAACAAACCTTTCCTGGCATTGGATAAAAGCGGAAATGTTTATGTAACGGACCCGGAAGATTATCGGGTAATCGAACTCTCATCCTCAGGCGAACCAATCCGGGTCTGGGGGGAATACAGCACATCAGCGGAAGGGTTCGGTCTGGCATCCGGAATTGCCATTGATGCAGAAGGCAGAGTCTGGGTGAGTGATGCCGCCAACAACCGAATTTTACGCTTCTCACTTCCCTGAATCAATGATCCATGGATTACAAAAGCGGCGGTGCATCAACACCGCCGCTTTGATAATTCCCTGGATGAAATGGTTTATTTCTTCTTCTTTAATGCGCCGCGGAAGAACAGGCTCAAGATAAAGCTGACCACTGTGACAACCAGCGCCCCCAGGAGCGCTCCCCAGAAGCCGCTCACCTCAAAACCATAACCAAACGATTTGCCAATCCATCCGGCAAGAGCAAACATGCCGGTATTGACCAGCAGGGTGCCCAATCCCAACGTCAGGATGATCAACGGGCAGCTTAAAACCATGATAACGGGACGGATGATGGCATTCACCAGACCAAAAATCAACGCCATGATGACAATTCCCACAATGTCCGTCGTTTGCGGAAAAATGTATGTACCGCTGAGAAGCTCAATTGCCACCCAGAAAGCCACTGAGTTGATTGCCCAGCGAATCAGGAAATGCTTCATATCATGCTCCTTTCATTTACCTCATTACCTCTACCAGATATACGATAATGACAGGATTAAAGTTTCAACCTGACTTCCATCCAGAGTAAGGTGTGTAAACTATGGAAATTGGCTGATTGAAATGCTTCCACCGCCCTGCCAACGGGATAATTGACACTCAGCGGACGCTTTCCCTCCAGGGCATGGACGATATGGGGCAACAGGATTGGCAGGGCATCGGTCTCAGTCTCAGGCGGGCAGGCTGCCCATAAAACATCCGAATGGCTGGTTGTCGGTTCCCAGGCAAGGCAGCCCAGCAGCTTTCCACCCCGATAGGCTGCCCACTGTATGATTGGTCCACCCTCCAGCCAGCGGATCAAAGTTGACCAAAGGTTTGTTTTCAGCCGTTCGGGGTTGAAGCCCAGGTTCCAGCATACCTCGGGCGGATAATTCTCAAGCAGCCAGGTGCGTTCCAATCCCCAATCTGAAAGGCGGGGCTGTCTGACCGATCCATTGAGTTGTCCTTGATCTGGCATTCCATCGCGCGGCTCCCACTGCCAGCTCGTCCGTGAAGCCCGGTTAACAAATCCCAGGGAGTAATAAAGGTGTTGTGCTGCTGAATTGTCATCCCTCACATGCAGCCAGGCAGCGGACGCACCCCGGGCGCGGGCGTAATCCAGGGCACTCTGTGTCAGGGCGCGCCCAATTCCCTGCTGCCGGAAATCCGGATGGACCGCCACATTGGCAATCAGGTGAAGAAGGCGGGAGCCTTCATGAAAGGGAATGATTGTTAGGTTTCCCACGATCCGGTCATCTTCCACCCAAACCAGACCCTGCAGCTTCATCCCTCCTCCCCCACGCCGGGCAGCCTGCCGCAGACGCTGGAGATAAACCCTGCCGTCAGGGTCCATGTTGGGTGAAAAGCACAATTCGATCAAATCCGCGACTGCGGTAAGATCCTGTTGGGGATCAATATGCCGGATATGCGAACGGGAGGAAACCAGGTTGACTGTCATGATATCGATTTTACACCGCCCTTCATATCTTGACAAACGGGAAGTGAATGATATTATTGAAAATGGTTTTCAATATCATTATCAACAGGTGCAGGTGAATGTCCCTATCCGATACGATAACTGATCCACACAACCTTCTGCAGGAGTGGTCGGACAGACTGCAAGCCGATGGTTGTCGAATTACACAGGCACGGCGGGCTGTTTTGAAGGTCCTGTCGGAAGCCAATGTCGTCCTCAACCCCATGCAGGTTTTCCTGGCTGCCCGGAAACAGGCTCCCCGGCTGGGTTTGGTCAGTGTCTACCGCACCCTGGAAATAATGGAAAGCCATGGGTTAATCCAACGGGTGCATCAAGCCAATGGCTGCAATGGTTTCCTCACCGCTGGGGTTGGTCACCAGCATTTATTAATCTGCACCCGGTGCGGTTGTGCCATTCACTTTGAAGGCGACGACATCACTGCCCTTACAGAGGAATTATCAGCCAGGCATGGCTTCCTGATTCAGGAACACTGGCTGCAATTTGAGGGTCTATGTCCCAAATGCCAGGGACAAGCCAAATCATCCGGTCTGTAAAAATAATCCAATGAAATTGATCCGACTTATCACACTGATCATCCTTGTCTTCAGCATCCTTTCGGGATGCAATCCCGTCAAGCCTGCTGCTTCCGATGGGTTAAACGTTATCGCAGCCGAGTCCTTTTTAGCAGATATTGTCCAGCATGTGGCAGGCGACCGCCTCCAGGTGCAGCTGCTTGTTCCGGCTGGAGTGGATCCCCACACATTCGAATTGACCCCGGCGGATGCTGCCCGTCTTGAGGATGCCGACATGCTGATCATCAATGGTGGAGGACTGGAGGAATGGCTGCACAGCTTCCTGGATTCAATGGACACGGATTTGATTGTTGTGGAAGCATCTGCAGGTCTCGCCAGCCGGCAGCCCGCTGATCCAATGCAACATGCTGATCATGCCGGGGGTGATCCCCATTTCTGGTTGAATCCCTTGAATGTAACCTCCTATGTCCGGAACATTCGCGATGCCCTTATTACAGAAGATCCGCAAGGAAAGGATGTTTATACCCGGAATGCCGAGACCTACTCGGTTCAATTGCAGGAACTGGATGCCTGGATTAAGGGGGAAGTCAACCTCATCCCCCCCGAAGCGCGTTTATTCATCAGCAACCATGACAGCTTTGGTTATTTTGCCCACCGGTATGGTTTCACTGTCATCGGAACTTTGCTGACCAGTGCCAGCACCAGTGCCTCGCCTTCCCCCCGGCAACTCGCTGAACTGGTGGACAAAATTCGTTCTTCCGGCTGCAAGCTTATCCTGCTGGAAGCCGGTGCAAATTCTCAAATCGCAGACCAAATCGCGGCGGAAACCGGCATCAAAGTCGTGAACGGGCTGTTAACGCACTCCATAACCGATTCCAATGGACCCGCCCCGGCATACATCGACATGATGCGTTTCAACACCAACGCCATCACATCCGCACTTACCGGGAAATGAATCGATCAAATGACGTGGATCAAATATGGATAGATGAACATGAGAAAAACCATTTCCATCCCTGATAGTCCGGCTCGAATGGAATTAACCCATGTAACTGTTCTGTATGAAAACGAACCCATACTTGAAGATCTTTCCTTCGTGGTTCCTCATGGGGCACAGGTTGCGGTCGTTGGACCCAATGGGGCGGGCAAGTCCACATTGTTCAAAGCCCTAGTCGGCTTGATACCCATTCATGAAGGCGAAATCTTCATTCATGGTAATCCTCTGGGACATCACAGGGATTGCGTGGCTTACATCCCCCAGCGCGAGGAGGTGGATTGGCGTTATCCAATCAATGTGGAGGACGTTGTATTGATGGGTCGTTATGGAAAGTTTGGCTGGCTGGGACGACCATCGAAACGCGATCGGGCAATTGCCCGGCGCAGCATGGCTCAACTTGGTATTTCCGATCTGGCAGACCGATCCATTGGCGAATTATCCGGCGGTCAACAACAGAGGGTCTTTTTAGCCCGGGCGCTGGCTCAGGAACCACATATCCTCTTATTGGATGAACCCTTTACAGGAATCGATACCACCACCCAGGAAACCACCCTCCAGTTGCTGGACAGGCTGCAGGAGGAAGGTGTGACCACACTGGTTTCCACCCACGATCTGAAAATGGCAGCAGAACGTTTTGAAAAAACTCTGTTGTTGAATCATAAACTAATAGCCTATGGCACTCCTGCAGAAGTATTCACCCACGAACATATCAACGAAGCGTTTGGGGGATATCTTCTGCAAATCAACGGTGGCATGATCGTCGACCAATGCTGCAAGGAGGATGAAACGGAGGGTATGCAATGATTGACATATTGATTCAACCCCTGACCTACGGCTTCATGCAAAGGGGCATGATTGCTGCCATACTGGTGGGACTGGTATGTTCCGTCATCGGCTGTTACATCGTTCTCCGTTCCATGGCTTTCCTGGGTGATGCACTGGCTCATTCAATCCTGCCGGGGGTTGCTGTTGCCTATCTGCTGGGGGTCAATCTCCTCGCAGGAGCGTTAACAGCTGCCATCCTGGTTGGCATTGGGATCAGTTTTCTTTCCCGCCGCGGACATTTAAAGGAAGATACAGCAATTGGTATCATCTTTTCTGCTGCTCTTGCCCTGGGTGTGGCATTGATCAGCAGCATCCGCTCCTATGCAGTGGATTTGAGTCACATTTTATTTGGCAATCTGCTGGGGGTCAGTTCGACTGACCTCTGGTTGATTGGCGGACTGGCAGTTCTGGTGATTTCAGCCGTTCTTTTACTTTACCGCCCCTTCCTGGTGATCACCTTTGATCCGGTACTGGCGACAACCATGCGCCTGCCAGCCCAGCTGCTGCGTACAATCCTGTTGATTTTAATGGCAATGACAGTTGTCATTTCTTTACAGACTGTCGGAGTGGCACTGGTGGCAGCCATGCTGGTGACACCCGCGGCAACTGCTTACCTGCTGACCCGGCGGCTGCCTGCCATGATGGCGGTTTCTGCCGGACTGGGCGCATTTGCCGGGCTGGCAGGTTTATATATGTCCTTCTACCTGAACATTGCTTCCGGATCAGCCATTGTTCTGGTGGCAACCCTTCTATTTTTACTGGCATTTGTTTTTGCACCGCGCCGGGGAGTATTATGGAGGAGGCTTCGCATCACCAAATCAAATCAGAAATCGGAAGTATCATGAAATCCACCGGAACCCTGTACATCGTCTCAGTTCCCATCGGCAATCTGCAGGATATCACCCTGCGCGCCCTGGATATACTTAAAACAGTGGATGCAATCATCTGTGAGGAAATCCGTCCAGCCTCCACTTTATTAAAACGGTTAGGGATCAGCGACAGACCGTTGATCGAATTAAATGAACACAACGAAAAAGAAAAAGCTCCTGAAATTGCCATCCGGATTGCGCGTGGCGAATCCTTTGCCTTGATATCCGACTGCGGGACTCCCATCTTCGCCGACCCGGGGGCGGCATTGATTTATGAGACCAGCCTGTTGGAATTACCGGTCGTCCCCATCCCGGGTGCATCTTCATTGATGGCAGCACTTTCCATACTGGATGTCCGGCTGGATCAATATATCTTTGGCGGATTCCTCCCAAGGCAGCCGGAACGCCGTCAGCAGGAATTACAACGACTGCGCGCCTTGAGAATGCCAATCGTATTAATGGACACTCCCTACCGGATGGCTTCCTTGCTGGAAGATGTGGGAAGGGTGTTCGGGGATGGGTTGCGAATCACTCTTGCCCTGGATTTAACCTCCCCGGGTGAACAAATCCTGCGGGGCTCAGTTCATGAGGTCCGCCGTCTGATTGGAAACCGTAAAGCTGAATTTGTTTTAATTCTTCACAGTTAATAAAAAGGGATGATGACCCAAAAACACCCGTCCGGTAACCTCCATTTGCCCCTGGAAATACAGTAATGGAATGGAAAAACGGCTGCCCCTCTCCCACAAGCGTTCCCCAAATTCCCTTGCGATGAACTTTCCCATCCCCATTGTGCCGGGTATAATGAGTATCATTCATGGAAATGAATCAAAGAAAAAGACGGGATCGTAAAGAAATTATCATACAGGCATTCTCAAGTCAATTCGCCAGGACTGCCCGGCTTTCTTTTCTGTTGATGCTCCCACTATTATTCTTATTATCAATCACGCCATCCCTGGTTTCCGCCCAAGGAATAGAACCTCCGGATCATCATTTCACCACCCGTTTCCTTCGCACCGGTGTGGAAGGAACATCTTATATCAATAATTCCTGCCAGTACCTTCATTACCAATGGGGACCGGGTCGGGCGGAGCCTGGAACCGTGGTTTTGCCCATCATGTTTCACTCCATTACAAAACCCGGCAGAACACCCCAGGAGAACACCGCCATAACTGCCGAATATTCGGCTGCAATCGTCCGCAATGCCAAAAACCTGGGATTTGAGACAATCACCACCGATGAACTCATTCAATTTTTGAAATATAATGCCCCGATACCTCCCCGCTCGATGATTTTCATCGTGGATGACCGCCGGCTGGGAGTTGTGGAAGATCATTTTATGCCTGTACTGGAGGAGAATGACTGGACGGTTACTCTGGCATATATCACCGGTGTTGCGACTGATGCCGAATGGGAACATCTGGCAAAGCTGGACGCCACCGGCAGAATTGATGTCCAGGCGCACGGTTTTTTGCATAACGGTTCAACCTACATTACAGAATTCACTCCCGGGGATGTGATCGAGCAGGAAATCAAAGCCCCCATCCACCTTATTCAGGAACACCTGGGAAGCCGCCCACTGGCGTTCATCTGGCCGGGGGGCAATTTTACCTCCCGGGCGGTCAATTTGGCGGTTGACTCTGGATATCAGGTCGGCTTTACCGCCTATTCACGGGGTCCCTTGATGTTTAACTGGATTCCTTTGGGAGAAGCCGAGCGCGCCATGTTAAATCCTTTAATGGTCCTGCCCCGCGCCTGGAGTACCGCAGCATATGTCAACCTTGAGGAAGCTGCTGCCATCAGCGGGCAGTACATGGACTTTCTCGAAAACAATAAAATAACTGAACTCCTATATTATTACAATGAGTGTTCCGGGATTGTCCCCGACGATCCCAATTTTCCCTCACATAAAATGGAGTAAATCATCATCATGGAAAACTGCCCTTTTTGTAAAATCATTTCCGGAGAAGTGGAATCTAAAATCGTATATCAGGACGATCTGGTGACTGCCTTCAAGGATTATGATCCGAAAGCTCCGGTTCACCTCCTGATCATCCCCAACCGCCATATCACCTCCGTCAATGAAGTGGAGCCTGGGGACGAAATCATCCTGGGAAGGCTGTTCATCACAGCCCGCCAACTGGCGGAACAAAATCAAATCCATCAAACCGGTTACCGGCTGGTTGTCAATACCGGCAAGGATGCCTTTCAATCCGTCATGCACATCCATATGCATCTGATTGGCGGCAGACATCTTTCCAATATCTTCCGGGATTAATCCCCATGTCCCATCGAAGGTTTCTCGGATTTCTTGCCCTTACGTTGACCCTGTTAATGGGCGGCTGCATCCGTCCCACTACCTGTCTCTTATACACATCTCCGAGCCCACGAGACCGTACTAGATCTCGTATGCCGTCTTCTGCTTGAAAAAAAAAAAAAAACAACACAACAACATGAAGCACCAATATTGACTGAATATGAAAACTAGCAACACTATAACTAAATA
>ERZ1026814.476-NODE-476-length-22432-cov-8.101905_pt1 | contig 22432 bp, 30 predicted proteins | sample MGYA00520871_ERZ1026814 | MGnify/ENA primary metagenome ERZ1026814 (study PRJEB33270, sample SAMEA104284478) | anaerobic digester metagenome | biome: Anaerobic digester microbiome; feature: mesophilic sludge digester; material: Anaerobic digester biomass | place... | reverse complement strand
ATGGATCAATTAGATTTTTTTGACTTTTTTTTTTAATGAGCCGGCGGCCACCGAGATCTACACGGAGTAGATCGTCGGCAGCGTCAGATGTGTATAAGAGACAGGCCCAAGCCGAGCCTGATTTTATCATAGTCCTACCCTCCCCAGAAGTGGAAGAATCCGTACCGCGCCTCCGCCACCGGACGGAGGCGTCAGCTTGTAAGCCGAATACATGTTCCCCGTTGCGTTCTGACCAACGAACCACAGTGCGTAATCCAGATCGTAATCGCCGGCAGAATTATCCACCGTGAATGTGTCTGATTCCCATGTGTCTATGCTGTCAGTCATCGTGAAGGTATCAACCGGAGTCGCGCCTGCCAGCGGATTGCCGATGCCTGCCATGAGATATACTCGCGGCAGGTATGCCATGCTCGCACTCTTCCGTAGTTGTACCTCAATTGAGTATATCTGACCAGCTGGTACAGTGAATTTCTTGTACCAAAAAGCCGGATAAGATGCCGACTCCAGTGCGTGATTACATGCCTGCGTATACCCGTCTGGTTTGATTACGGCTTGTGAAGTAACGACACCGCCTTTACACCATGCCTTGACCGCTCCATCAACAGCGTCATGGTTGTCAGATTGCAAGCTGTGCCAGCCGTTTGTGATATTGGTATACTGATAATGCTCTATGGCGGCCGTTAATTCAACTCCGAACAGATTTCCTGTGGTATTGGCAATATCGTAGTTGTTTCCGTTGAATGTGCCGCCGGAGACAACCGAATTCGAACAACTGTTTATTCCATTAGAATTTCCGCTAAACACACCGCCGGAGACAACCGAATTCGAACAACTGTTTATTCCATTAGAATTTCCGCTAAACACACCGCCGGAGACAACCGAATTCGAACAACTGCTTATTCCATCGCCATTTCCGCTAATCGTGCCGCCGGAGACAACCAGATAAGGGCAAGCAGTGAACAAGGACTTGTTCACACCATACCACATACCGCCAGCCACAGTCAGTTTTGTTACGCTGCCAGTCCCAACTCGATATATGGTATATGAGCCAGTCCCAACCGCTATTATCCTGATATTACGTGTAATCAGGCTGACCACTGCGCCAGTGCTTTTGGCAGCGGTCAGTCCGGCGGTTACGGTAATGGTTCCTGCCGCAATGCCGCCCGTGGCGATGATCCTCTCTTCTGATTCCCGCCCTCTGTTAATATCGTCTATCCTGATTATGTCACCTGCCGCCCAAATATCCCCCGTCACATCAGTATCAACGGACAGCTCGGTCTGTCCAATCGCTTCATCCGCCGACAGTTTGATACTGGTATACGTTGGTTCTGCGCCATACACGGTCATGGTCAAGCCTGACACTCCATCCACATACCAGCCAGCAGCACCAGTGACCGTGTGCTTCGACGCAAACGGTATTGGCGCGCCGCTTGTGCCAATATTCCAGGTGCCGGCGCCGACGACGCTTGCCCCCGTCTTGAGGAACAAACAGTATGATCCAGCTGCTGTGGTATGAGTGAGCGTGCCGGTTATAGTCACCTTTACGCCGGTCACAAAAGCACTCTGATTTGCGTCAAACTCAATTACGTGCCCGCTGGCAATAACGACATCATCCCCATCCACGGGTACGCCTGTGTCCCAAGTCCCTACGCTACTCCAAAGTCCACTTCCTACGCTTGTTCTAGTCGCCATTACTTCACCACCTTTATTGGTTCAAGGTCGGCGGGTGTCAGTTCTTCCGCCGGCGGTATCGCAAGTGCAACCTTCTCTACTTCCTCCGGCTTCGGCTCTTCCTTGAACTTCAACTCCATGCGCCTGCCGTCATCCAGCAGCACCTGAACGTACCACGCTCCCCAACTTGCCTGATATCTTGTTATCTCTTTCATCCCAGATACCTCACTCCGTTGTAATTTGACATGCACCATTGCTGCCAGCCAACCCGCACCCAATCGCCCTTGATTTCCAGCACGTCTAATTTTGTTCCCTTCGGTGCAGTCGCCCAAACGCCATACTTTGTTCCAGCGCCCTTGCGGATGTTCAGATTGACCAAAGTAGCAACTACCTGCCCAGCCTCTATCGGGGAGGGTTCTGGTTCGGGTTCAACTGGCGGTACAATTCCTGAGAAGTTGTACGTGCATACGGTATGGATGTTCTTGCTCGCCACACCGTATCTGGTCGAGAACAACAATTGCTTGCCGTCTTTCGGGTCGTTGATAATATAATCATCTCCCTGCCTCCCCACCACCAGAACCCAGTGTTCGTCAATCGCCGGTGTTGACGGGTTATAATCCACGTGCACGATTACGGGCATTCCTGCCGCCAAACTCGCGTTTATCTTGTCTGTCGCGGAGCCTGAATAACGATAAGCGAATTTGACACCAGGGTACAGCGCGCTCAATGACCCCCACACAAACAAATTACCGTTATGATAACCACCATTATCCCGCAGCTTCACGTTCAGCGTGCCGGGTGTCTCTGCCCAGCCCAGATGATTAAGCATCATCGTTACACACGTAATCAGGCAGCCATAGCCCGATATTGTGGTGTTGCTTGTGCCCAACTTATCCCCGCCCCAGCGCGCATCACCCTGCGCCAACGGTTTTATGTCCATCACGCCTCCGTTCTTCCAGTTCAACCAATCGGCATCGTCACCAATCCACACGTTCAAATCCAGCCAGTTGTAGGATGACCCTAATTGCTTACCATCGCCCTTGCCATCCTCGTCAATATCCCCATCACTGGCATACTGCCACATCAGTGTGTCGCCGTCCCAGCCGCGCGCCTTAACGGCTTTCAGCACGCTGTCTACGGTCTGCGTTTTGGTGTACCATGCCACCCACAATGGTCTATCGCGAAACCACTTGTCGAACCAAGTCAGAAGTCCCACGGAGCAATAAATGCCGTTCTTTCGCCCGTTGAGCCTGTCCATCTCCATCAAAAATGCTTTGGCAATCGCCTGCGCGTGCCCCGCCGCTGGTGATGATGTAATGTTCGGCGAGTAGTCCGCGCCGCCGCTCTCAATGTCCAGCCAAACGATGCTTCCACCAGGATCACCCTTCAGCAATTCCCAGCAGTAATTTGCCTGCAATAACCCAAAGGCTACATCTGACAACCCATAGGCTTTCGATTCCTTGTTGTACCAATTCGAGTAGTAGTCCATATACCAATAAGCTGCTTTCGGCACGCTGGCGTTCTTCCAGTTTGCCAAAAACGTCTTATCAGTCGTATTGCCATACCCAGCGCGGATGATCACGAAGTGCGAATGCGCTTTCACCTTCGCCCAGTCCATTGCTCCGTTGTACCCGCTTATGTCAATTCCGCGAACTGCCAAGTCGTTAAACTTCATCGTCATCACCCTTCATAAAATCATAGGTTGCCAGCCAATACCAGGTCAATATAGGTACAGAGGCTATGACGGCAAACCCTGCCAGCACAATCACCACGCACAGAGCAAACTCGGTCTCAATCATCACATCACCCCATATCCAGACAAATCGACGAATGACACTCCACTGTCCTTCAGATTAATGTACGCTCGCCCCATCCCATCATTGTATAGCCACGAACGTTCATCATCATTCAATGCCCGCCGGTATATGAACATCTCGTCTACGATACCTTTGATGCCAGCCTCAACCCCTATGCGTGCATGTCTACCAAAGCGTATATCGTTATAGGTTGTCCCGCCGCCTTGTGTGTCTGTGTAACTCAACGCCGAACCGTTGTTCACCTGTAAATAACTCTTGTTCTCGCTCGCCACGTGCCAGCCTACTGCGAAGTACCAATTTCCAGTGGTCATTACACTGCCCCATTCTGTACTCCCGCCTCTCGTTGATAGTCTAACTTTCTTTGACGTACTCGCCCCAAGAAAATACTCGTAGTAGGTTGCGCCACCTGCATTTCCCTTGTGTATAAACGGCATCGGTAAATCGTCTTCCGGATCGCCGCCATACAAGGCTTCAGGTTTGAACCAGCAACCAATCGTAAAATCCTCGTGTCCGAAGTTGACGCTCGCATTATTCGCAAGGCTCAAGTACCGCCCTTTTATGTTCTGAAAATTGATGCCCTTGCCCTGTTTCGCATCTGCATTATTAATCGTGCCTGAACGTGTCAGGTGATTCGTGCCGTGACTGTCGGCTGCGTCTCCGCTATCTTCTTCAAGCGCCCACCAGCTTACCAGGTCTCTTACTGTCGGGTTTTGCATTTGCATATCAACCTACCGGATACCATATCGTTACGCCAATAAGGCGGGCTGTCGCATCCAGTGTATCGTTGGCGTGCGCCCCTGCCCTGCTCACAAGGAACTGCACCAGCTCGCCAGCCGCCGGACTGCCCGCGATTGTTACCGCCCCGCTCAAATCGCTGATATAAAGCTTATCCGCAGTGCCCCCTGTATCATCCACCGCAACCGCTGTACCCGTTGCAACATCCAGCGTTTCGTTATTCCCAACCGCCACGCCGCTCAACTGCCATCGTACAACATATTTCGTTGCAGTCGGGTGCTTCCAATACACCTTATAATACACAGTCCCGCCGGTATAATCTTCAGGCATCGGTACATTGGCGTATCCGTATTTAGTCGCGGCGTCAACAAAGCCTGTGTAGTCGACATTCACCTTGTTTGTCGCAGTTTCAAGCTGTGCAGAACTAAGACACCCGTTGGTAAGCGTTGGTTTCCAATTAGATACCCATAATTGCCTGACTGACAGTCTGCTCACGAGGGAATCGGTGAGCGTTTTGAAATAAGCGAAATTTTCCTTCACATAAGTATTGTGATCTGACGCGCTCCAGGGGTCACCTGTATTAACTGTTGGTACAGCTGTATATGCCATGTTTGCCTCTCAATATGGAAACTTAGTCGTGAATGTCATTGGGAAATACCAATAACCATCCTCGGCACTCTGCGTGACAAACGGCTCTGTATATACCGTAGTCCTTACCGCTTGCCCGTTTTCCGTCAGCCATTCATGCTCAATGCCGCCAACCCTGAATGACGTATTGATAGAATATTTGCTGATGGTCACAGTAACGCGATCAAGCAAGTCTGGAGTGAACTGGTAATCAGGCTGGCTCTCCATTTGAAATACCGGAAATTTATTCACGCCCGATAAGACGCTTGTCAAGTAATCAGCAAATTGCTTTGCTTTAGTTGTGCTTTGCATCCAGGGGGTATCAATTATAAATGTGCGCTTTAGGTTCGTCCCGCTTGTATCTACTAATACATAAGAAGTATCAGGGGTATCAATCGCCTGTCCCCTATTTTTCAATAGCGTGACATAGCCTCCGGTAGTACCAGTATTTTCAATAACGTTCTTTACGGTTTCAGCGAAGTACGTGGCTGTCACACTAAAATTAGCCGTCAGGTTTGTCCCTGTACCATCCGATGCTGTGTTCATCGTGTAGTCGGTCGTTGCCACAGGCTGTATTGTGTTGATCGCCCCAACCGCCCGCCCCTCATACGTATATTTACCCCACACTTCGAGCGAACCACTACCGGCGACATACGGTTTGTCTTGTAAAGTCCACAGTGCAGCCGTTGTTTGTGCAACTTTTGGATGAACCACAACCTTAATCACATTTCTCACCACGTTATACGGCATTGGAACTTGAATATCTTTCAGCATCACGCTCTGGTCGAACGTTGCAACTTCACCAGATGAAAGCCCGCGCGCCTTAAACCTAAACGTCCCATCAGCGAGAACCGCATATCCTCCAAACTCGGCCTGTGATATTCTGTCAATGGCATCCATAGCGCTGATGTCATTTTCCCACCAGTAAGGAATAATATCAGCGCCCGACTCTAATCTCGTGCTCCAAACGGAAGGCCATTGCGCGGCGGTGCTCAATATCTCGTCAACCGCTTCACCAGTTCTAATATTCGTGTGAAGGTTGGTAGTGATCTGCATATCTTGCAATTGCTTCAGCCCATCATAAGCCGTGATAATGACCGCCGGATTAGATACCCCACCGGTAGGCTCGATTGATTCAACGCGCCCAGCGAATACAGGAATGTCAGCACCGCCCGTGTTCACCAGCACTCTCACATATTTGCCAGGCGCCACATTAGGATAAAGCGCCCCGCTGGTGTTATAGGGATCGTAATCCCCGCTTGAATTGTCAAGCGTGATAGTACAATAGCCAGGCGTCATCGGTTCAAATCCATTACCAGCCGCCGCGATGTATTGCGTTCTTCCCCGCATAACACGCAACCCAGTAGCATATTTAGCATCGTTGCGGGTATCATAAGTCCCCGCCGTAGTCCAATCAAAATTGATTTTCCACGTTAGCGTCGTCATGCCCGCGCCAGCGCCTTTCTAATAATTGGTACAAGCCGCGTTTCTGCTTCGGTTCTATCCGTCAATGAGATGGCCGGAGAATAATAAAAATTGACAACTGTGCTCCCCGCGAGTTGGTTGTGCGGTACAATTGACCCGCTCGTGTTCGGCACAAACAACTCCGGCCCGACCTCGCCCACAATGTAAGGAGTTCCGCCAGTAACCGGCCCGCCAACGGCACGGTTGCTGGCAGAAAGCCCGATATAAGCGTTCCTGCTGCCCTGCCCCCACAGCCCGCCCTGATCTTCGTAGATTGTCCTGACCGTGATAGTCACCGTTTTACTCTGAATAAGCGCCATACGATCATTCAGAATCCCTACCTGCGCGTTATATTCCTCAAGTGATATTTTTCCGGTATCATAGCTGTCGCGCAACCTGCCAAGAGCGTCAAGCACAATCTTTGTCTCGCCGTCTATCAGCCCCATTGCTTCCGCAAGCGCCATTGATGCTTCAGCGTCAAGCCCCGCCGCCGCCTGGTTGTAAAGCATTTCAGTTGTGAGGTCTGAAAAGTAGACAGTGACCGGAGTTATTATATCTGACAAGCCATGCAGGGATTTCGTTGCGCCGTCCGCCGCGCCTGGTACTCCATTCAACTCATCATGTAACCTCTTGATTTCCGCTTCAAGCCCTGCAATCTGTTCAGCGACTTCTTCAGCGGATAACCCTGCCATGCCCCCGTATTTCTCAAGTTGAACCATCTGTTCTTTTAAGGCGAATATTGCTATCTCTGTTTCTTCTATCTTGTCAACGCCGGGTGTAAGTTGACGCACCAATAAGTCAAGTTGTGGAATAACCTGTTGCCCGATTGTCAGTTTCAGCCCGAACCAAGCATCGTTGAGGTTATCAACGCTCCGCTTGTAGTTCATGATGCTATCCATTGACTGATCAGTGATGATAAGGTTATCGTTGATAGCGTCAGTTGCGGCTTCTATTCCCTCCGCGCCCTGTTCCATCAGCTTACCCATCTCAGCGCCGGAGCGCCCGAAGGTATCAAGCACGAACTTTGAACGCGTCACCCCTTCTGGTAAACTGTTGTATTCGTCCGCCAGCTTTTTCAACCCCTCGATGGATACATCAATCCCCTTGCGAGTCGCCGCCTGTAAACTGCTGGTCAATGTTTCCTGTGATATGAATAGATCATCGGATGCCTGCACAAGGCGCGAGGTTTCCTCCGTGCTAAGCCCCAATAACCGGCTCATGTTGTCAATCTCTGTCGCGTATGCTACAGTCTCATTTACCGCATCTGACATGAATTTAATCAATCCACTAACTGCAGCACCTGCAGCGCCTGCCGCTGTTGCAAACCCAAGCGAAACGCCAGTTACCGACTTAAATTTACTGTCAAGATCACCAAGTGTCTTATTCAACCCCTTAACGCCAGTTTGACCTTGTAAGCCTTTGACCTGCTTGTCCAGCTTGTCAAATTCGGCTTTCGCCTGGTTGCGTGCCTTTATCGTTATCTGTAATTGCGCGTCAGCCATTGTCCGCCCTCATATCCAGTACCATTTTTACGATCTTCCACGTATCAGGGTTATTCTTTACGAAATCCTTTGCGTTGCGTGCCGCGCTCTGCTGCCAAGCCTTCATCGCGTTATACACGTTGATTGCAATCGTCATGCGCTCCACCAGTCCGGCGGGTTGGTCGAGTAACCCGCCGGAACATGGCAGCGTTCCCCATTGCTGACAGCGGAACGCGAGGCGTAATTCTTCCGGCGGCAGCCCCTTGTCCTCTGCGAACTCTGCCGCCGCCAATATCAGTTTTTTGGGTCAAATTCCAGCACGCTCGCAACATACTTTTGTATCTCTCTCTGTATCGCCTGTATGTCCTTCGGGTTGGTATTGTCCACATCCAACTCCAGCCAGCCGGATTTCACCGCCGCTCGTACCATAGCCCCAGCCCATTCCACAAGTCCAATGCCTTCATCCTTACCGCCAAGCTCCCGGAAGTGTCGGAAATAAATTTCAAGCTGTCCTTGCGTGATGCTCTCAAAATCAATAACTGGCAGTTTCATTAACCACCTTGATCTCTGCAAACTTCGCGGCCGTCGCATCGTAACCCGCCCGGAATGTTCCCGTCACGATGTCATTACCGTTCTGGTCACCAAGTGTGTCAAAGGATTCCCACTTGCCCGCCAGGTCGATGATCAGCGTCTTCTTTGAGAATGTCCCGGCGGTGGTTAGCGCGTTACCCTCAAACTTCAAGCGCAGTAACCGCGCCGTTCCTGCCTTCCACGCGTCCTTCTCTGCTACCGCCGTTGAGTTATGCTCAAAGGTCACGTTGAGAAGAACTTCAGGTTTCGTGGATTGCGCCCAGGAGAAGTACAGGTTTCCGTCAGCCGCAAACTTCGCGATCCATCCGGTGTTGACGTTCAGCCCCATGCCAAGAAGTGTTGCGCTCTTTTCGGTTGTGCCGATGGTGCCACTTGCCTCGTCAATGTACAGCTTGCCTTTGCCAAACAGGATTTCCTCAACGGTCGCTGGGTCAGTCACCGGCGAGGTGAACGAGCACTTGGTTACCTGCCGCCCAATCCAGTTGGCGCTCATTTGCAGCGCTTCGCCACCGTTGCCGGAAAGCTCAAACGATTCGACAAAGGCGTATTCGACTTCCTCTGCCTGCTGGTCGTCACCAGCTTCTATCGTCCAAGTTGTGATACTGTTAGCGCTGGTGGTCGGGAAGGCATAGGTGTAAACCTTGCCGCTCCCGCCCGTATCCGTGACGCCAGTGATGACGTTCTTCACGCCAGCGCTCAGGATGATCGGAAGTTGCTCGAATGTAGCCGGTACGCTATCAAACGAAACAGCCGCCAGCAGCTTAGGTACATAGTTCCTGTCAATGCCTGACAGATAACCAATGTCCTCGTCCGGGAAGATAACCTCCCGCTGGTCTTCGATAACGCCAGTTCCGCGCCATCTGAGGTCTGCTGCTACGGCTGTTCCGGCAGTCGTTTCAGCGCCCAGTAATAACTTTCTCAATGCTTTAATGCCCATCATTCACCTCGCTTTGAATGTCGATCTTTTTGTCTTTTTCTTTGATGTACAACCCTGATTCCAGGAGTTGCTTGATGCCGTAAAACTTCGCTTCTTCATCGGTCAGGTCACGCGCCGGCACGCCGTGAATCCAACCGTCACCGATATACTTATACATTTGCAACCTCCCTGTATTTCATCCTGGCGTGATTCGCCTCCCACAACGATCTCAACGGCTCGCGGTGTTCTACTGAGTTTTGTCGTTTCAGGTAACTCCCCAGCGGCTCTCTCACGTGGTAAAACTTCACGCCCTTGCTTGCCAGTCGCATCCAAAATTCATAATCGCCAGCGCTCTTGTAGGTTTCATCGAAGTAACCGAACTGCTTATGCAACCTCACCCTCCACATCGGCATTGGCCCCAAGAAGCACGCCTTGATCAACTTATCCAGCCCGCCCTCTTTCCAGCGGTACTCACCGATCGGATTGCCGCCGATTTCCTCAACGATGGAAACGTCCGGGTAAACCACGCCGTAAGTCGTTTCCTTGTCCAAAATGTCAGCCATTTTCTTTAGCGCGTGAGGCGCGAGGCGGTCATCACAATTCGCGTTCGTGACATACGGGGTGTTACTTGCCTTGATGCCGATGTTCCATGCCTCATACACGCCCGGAATGTCGTTAGTCTGGATAATCTCAACCTGTGGGAAACGCGCACATATCCCGGCCTCAATGGATCCCTTTTGCGCGACGGCGATAATGTCCACCTTCTCGGTCTGACCAACAAGGTTTTCAAGCCGTCCCTGAATGTAATCCTCCGCGTAGTACGCGCTTATAATCGCAGTGACCCTACCAGTCATTCATGCTCCCATGCTCCAATACCTGCTCCTTCGTGTTGGGCGTGAGGTTGATAATCCTGCGCCCGTGTCCCTCATACGTTGCCCTTGCCAGTTTGTAGGCGTGTTCGCTCCGTACTAAATCCGGGTTATTCCAATGCTTCCCCTTGAAGTAATCCGGGTGGAAGTGATTCGGGTCGTTGCCGTCGAGTACCATCTCTTGATTCGGCGCTCCGTGATACTGGAATGAATGATCGACGCCAACGAGTAACACGTTCTTGAATCCCATGTAGTACGCGATCTGCATACAAACAAACGTGACGGTATGCCCCTCGTGAATCCATTGGCTCGCGTCCTGCGAAAACACAACAACGCCGGATGAGTTCAACGGCAGGCAGGTATCATCGAAACAATACGAGGCTGGTAAAAACTTCGGCGCGTCTATCTTTGCAATGTCCTCTGCAAACTGGCTGATTACCAGCGGGTTCACGGAGCAGTAATACGTCGGGGTGAAGCCGTCCATCAGGTAGATTCTATTTGTCCCAAATGTCGGGTACTTTTTCAGGAAGTCAAGCGGTACATCTCTCAATGACGGTCCGTTTCCGATAATCAAACAGGTTTCGCCTTCGTGTAAATCCCTGTAATATCGCCACGATCCTGGCGCTTGCGTGTTCGCTGTAATATCAGACATGCGCTAATGCCCTCTTGTATCTCTGGAATGAACCGCAATCGAAGTACCAGGCGAGTGAGTACGTCCCCCATCCGAGTTGCTCCATTGCCATATTGAACGCTTGCGTGTAATCCCTAATTTCAGGCAAGTATTTCTTCCATAACTCGACGCATTCCCTTGACCATACCAGCGTTCCCCACGCGGTTTGTGGAGGTGCTAGTGATGCGCTCTTGTCAACGATTTCGCCGTTCAATAACACGCCGTAATTCTGCGGGTCAAATGTCTCAAACAACCCGAGCATAAACCGGTGGTCTGGTAATTCAGGGAATCTTCCCTGCTCCTGCATTGTGTCCGGCATGATGAAGTAATACCAATCCGCGTCAATGTTCAATGTCGATGCTATCGCGCCCCAAATATCAGGCTTGTCCACCTGCGTTACAAACTCGACGTTCCTTCCCTGCAAGGCTACGGAGTGCGCCGCGATCTTCTGCGGGTTCGTGACAATGATTGTTGTGTCAACCGGTATCATTTCGAGCGTGTCAACCGCGCGGGATAGCAGGGTCATGGATTCGCCAACGGGTAGAAGTTCCTTGAACACGCCGCCGAATCTATGAGCCGAGCCGGCAGCCGGTACAATTCCGAGTCTATCCATCGTATGGCCTCGTGTGTAACTTGATGCTGTGTTTTTCCTCGAACCTCATTCTGTTTTCAAGGCGTACGCTTTCATAGCCGTCAATATCCCAGCGTGTTTTTCCGTCGTAGTGGTAGAACGGCAGTTTGAAAGGTTTTGTGTCTATGCCATGTTGCTTCGCCCGGTAGCAGTAATCCACGTCCTCATATGCGCATATCTTAAAACGCGGGTCAAACTCACCAACAATGAACGCCGCCGTCCTGTGTACTAAAAATATCCACGAAGATAACCAGTTGAATGTCGGTTCGCTGTACACGGTCATTCCGTAAATTGTGTTCGGGTCAAGTTCTTTTATCAGGCTCTCAAACGCTCCGTCACAACGAACATCATTGTTAAGAACTAATATCCATTGCCCGTGCGTGTGGTCGATGCCGTAATTGATCGCTTCCGCGTAACTCACGCGCTTGTCCAACCGTTGAATGTGAGGAGCGTCCGGGTAGGGCTTCTCGCTCGCGTTATCTATCACGCACAATTCCACGTCCGGGTGGTGCGCCCAAATCCCGTTGATCAATGGGCGCGTGTATTCTTCCCAGCCGTTGATACCAACAATGATGACGCTAAGCATGGGCTTCATCCTCGCTAATCATCATTTCAGGATGCTTGTCACGCCACACCTGCCATGTGCTGCCGTCGATGATTGCCGGGGTAATGTGCGGGCTGGTCACGGTCAAATCTACCCACATCTTGATGCCGTGTTCTACGCACTTTTTGTTGAACCCAATGTCTTCACCAGGCCACGCGTCACGCCACGCTTGCGAGTAATCATTCACGAACCATGGGGGCGGGATGGTCTCTAATACTTCACGCGCTATGAGGATGCTACCCGTCCCCAGCCGGTCAACTTCCAGAATCTCGTCTTCCTTGTCCCACGCGATCGTGTACATCGAGCCGTCCGAGCCGATCTTGTACGCGCACGGGTCGTAAGGCTCTGAACGCCTGTAATTCAGCCCACCCACGACTTGATACTTCTTCGGGTCTTTCAAAACCCATTTTGCCAAACGCTGAATAATATCGTGCGGGTGAACGTGGTCAATGTCGAGCATGAGGAGATGCGTGAAGTCTGATTTCAGCAACTCCATGCTTGCCCGGTTGCGCGCCAGGTCTGTGCGTTGATACGGCATGTTCAACACAACCGGACCCTGCGCCGCTATCTGCATCATAGACGGAAATACGAGGTCGGCGTAACTGATTGTGCGTTCAAGAAGGAACGCGACCAGTATTCGGGGGAACGCCCAACTCATAATCGGGTACTGCTCTAATACGTTCTTTTTCTCGACCATCTTCTCCTTAGGTGATTACCGTCTGAATTTTTATATCTCTCACGGTGTACCTGAATCCAACCGTGTCAATCCCTGCGTAGTTCATCGCGATCAAACCGGTACTGGTAATATTGCCGAATGTCGATACCGTGTTATTGAGTTTCGTGTCGAGCAGGTCATCGAATAGTTTTATAGGGATGTCATCGTAGAGCGCAACGATCCTTTTATGCGCTTGGGGTAGCGTGTTGCGCGGGGTGTGGATTTCGATGACTACGTTGTAAAGCGCGGTCATGTAACCCGCTGGAAGTCCGGGGATGAACTCCGATTCGCCAGGGTACATCACTACCCAATTCTCTACGGTCGGCAAGGCTTCCGGAAGGTATTGATCCGCGCCCTTGATACCGGATATGCCCTCAATGACTGTCTGCATTCGAGCGATCACGTCTTGTATTGCCATTACACCCGCCTCACATACGGTGAAAGTAGCATCTTCACGTCAGGGTCAAGGTCGGGGATGGTCATGCTCTGCTGCATGTCACCGCCCGCGATCACTCCAAACGGCGCGTCTTTTCTCTTGAATAACCGGATTGCCTGAATCTTGCACGCCTCTGCTACCGGTTTCGGCGCGGTTGTGGCGTACCCAAAACTCCCGACTATCTGCACCGCCTTCTTAGTGCCATGGGGGAACGAGTAACTGCCATACCCGCTTGCTTCGATCCACGTGTAGGGGCGTCCATTCTCCCCCGCGTTGAACGGCATGAGGTGGTAATCAGATGCGCTCCATGTCGTTTCAAACGTGCCGTCGTTGTCATCGTCGGTCTTGAGGCTGGTCACGCTGATAATGTCATCTGTGTAAACCTCGTCAATGGAAATCGGCGCGTAATACCTGGTATCTGTCTCCGCGTAGAACCTGCGCCCGGTGTGGTTGTCGATCAACCGGCTGACGCTCTCAATGGTCGATTCCAGATAGAAGTCGTCATCTCTTTCGTCAAGCGGTATGCCGAGCGCGGTCTTGACTGTTACGAGCGTTGTGTAGCCGTTTGATATGGTCATAGGTTTATCCTTATGTCGCTTTCTACTTCATTGCCCCAAACATCCCAGCCGTCGCGCTTCCGCCTTGCAAATAACTCAAGTCTTGGTTCTTCTGTAACTTTTTCAATCATGTCCTGAAAAAACTCCGGTTTTGTGCTGTGTGAGTTATGCGGTCTTTTGGTCAAAAACCAGGTGCTATCAACCCGTTTTACTTTTGGCATTTTGCCTTTTCTACCAAGAAGTAAAAACTCATTAGTCGGGCAATAAACCCCGCCCTGTCCAAGCCCTCTCGGTTTCTTACACCATATAAGCGTTTGACAATACTTGAATCCCCAAGCCCTTATTACTTCAAACGATTCTGGTAAATACTTTTGAGTTGTCCATAAATACAGTTCGCAATTTTCATCCGCTAAATCTTCAATCGGCAACGCTTTTATTTCGTCAACAGTCATAGTCTTGTAGGGCATCGGATAAACTTTACTATTGGGTCTATGCGTTGGCTCAGCCTTGCCCCACGTCCCGTATTTCCACGGTGGGTCGGCAACGATTGTGCGATATTTCAAACTTATTTCACCTTGATACCTTTGGCATGAGCGGGTTTTTCCACCACCTTGACGGCAGGCTTGACCAACTCCGCGTACCCGCCCCGTAGAAAGTTGTCACACGCAACGGGGTCTAACAGATCAACTTCTTGACCTTCCTTGAACCTGATAGATCTTCCGTCTACCAGCCCGTTGAAGTTCTGCAAAATTCGTATCTTCATGTTTATCCTTTGAGGGGGAGGGGTAACCCTCCCCCTGTCTTTACACTAAGTTCGCACGTATTGCGCGGCAAACGTTGCGAGGTTCGGGTCGGCTGCTACGCCGTTCCTCCCGTACAGCAGCGCAACCGCGCCATGCAAAACAGCCGCCGTGCCACAAGTTCCGTACAATTTCATGTGTGGTTTTGCGGAGTTGATCGGCACGTCGAGGATATACACCTTCGACGCTCCGGTTGTTCCGAAGTCTGTCAACGCGGCAGTGGTCGCTTTTTGGGTATAAACACCGCCGGATGTCGCGCTCTCGGTCACGGAGCATGACACGCCAGCGCCCGCGCCCATCGCTCCAGTGAGGAACAGGAACGCGGCACGCCCGTAACCAGTACCATCAACGGCGGTCGGAGCAATCGCAGCGCCCGACTTTGAAACAGGCACCACCGCCATTGCGGGTTTTACATAGGCAAATAATTCTTCCATAGCGTTTTTCCTTCCGGGGAGGGCATTACACCCTCCCCATTATTTACCCTTACGTTAGGCCATTGAGCCGATTGCAAACGCCTCTGACTGGAGGACTACGCCGCGGCCATTGAGCCGATTGCAAACGCCTCTGACTGGAGGACTACGCCGCCGTGCCGGAACACGGCCAGCAAGCCAACCTGGCGGTTACCAGCGTACAACTCATTCAAGCGCCGGATGGTCAAGCCCTTGCGCTCTACGAGGGCGTACATACTCCAATCACCGAACACGATTGCCTTGTATTTGGGGGTGGTGTACTTCGGCATGTAAGTCGAAGTGAACACGCGCTTGCCCATGATGCTCTCGTCGTTGATCTCGTGCGCGCCGAAGGTGAACACGCTCGTGGATGACAGCCCGCGTAACATTCCGAGGGTGTCGTCGTTCATTGCCCACACGGCGTTGTCGCGGTATTGCCCGGACAACTTGTGGTACAGTTCCGGGATTTCGGCTGCGGCAATGCTGTTGGTGTCGTCAAAGGTCAAGGCAGCGGTTCCACCTTCGGTCACGCCTTGAGGCGCGGTTGTTCCAGCGCCGATGAGCGCGTTGCGGTTCTCGGTCATGGCCATCCAGCGACCAAAGGAGTTCGCCAGGAACTGGTTGAGGTTCGCGGCTGAATCTTCCAAGAGGTCTTCGGACACTTTCACCAACTTAGTGAAATCGAACACGGTGGCGGTTGCCTGACCGATGGTCGGCTCGTCTTCATCAACAGCTGCCATGTCATGAGCGGACTGTGCAAAGTAGGTCTGCGAGGTCGCCTCAATCGGGATGTTCAAAACGTCACGTGAGGTTTGCAGGATGGTAGCGCCAGCCCGGCGCGGGATGGAGAGTTCGTTCCGCTTCTCAACGATTCCGGCGTAGAAGTCATCAGGTACTAAGTACCCGCCGACTCCGGAGGTGTTCTCACCCATCGCGGCTTTCAAGCCTTTGACCTTTTCGCCGGTGCGCAGGTAGTGCGTGAACGCGCGGTTCGGGTCGGGGTCGCCAAAGTTTTCGGCTTTGATCACGGCCGGTGCGTTGATAGGGGGAGCGTTGACCAGTTTTTCCAGCCGTGCTTCCATGCGATCCTCGAAACGCTTTACAAGCGCGTCGATGTCAATTTCTTTCTTTTCAATTTCTTTCTTTTCAATTTCTTCTTCCATAATTTCACTCTCCTGAGTAAGTTCGGTTTTTATTTGCTCCGGAGATTCGTCAACCGTCACGGCTTGCGTTTCCGCCTCCGCCTTGACCTCTGTGATGCCTTCCCCTTTTGCGTTGAAAACGGCGTAATCGTTCGCCGGTTTTCTCCATTCGTTTGTATCAAACAGTGCAAGTTCACCCAGCGGCCACGTGGTAATTTCGCCATCATCGTTATAGCGCACAAGATGACCGACCGCCCCGGATGACGCGCGCACAACGTCAGACTTCACTCCAGTTATCCGGCTGGTCAGCGTTTCTGTTTCGTCCAGTTTCACGTTGAACCAAAACCCTTTACTATCCGTGTGATCAAATTTAGCCACACCGATAACAGCAGGTACATCCTGCCAGGTATCAGGCGAGTCCGGCCCAAATCCGTGATAGTACGTGACGGGTATCTCCTTCTCAGGTGATAACCAGGCATCGGTATTCGCGGTGAACGTTTGCCCGTCTGAATCACGCCCATTGAATTGCCCGCCGAACGGCATTCCCAACACAAGGTACTCGTTGCCAGGCAATTCCTCGTAACGTTTCACGGTCTGCGCTGGTTCACGCTTCTCCGCCTTCATCCCTTCAGGTAATTTCGTCATGATCTTTAGCTGCATAATCTACCCCCTACCGTCAAGCGCTTTTTGAATAAACTGCCTTAGCACTTTAACAATGTCTTCCTTTTTCCCATCGAGCAGGTTTTCTGCGGTTTGCCAGCCCGTGCGCTTGTGATACCATGTCTGCGATTCCCGCCCCTGCACATAAGGCGCATACGGCGTGACATTGCCAATTACCACCTCTGAACCGTCATCGTCCACCGCATAAGTCCAGCGATGCCTCAGCGTTCCAGTCCTGCGGTAAGTTGATCTGGCTGGCGCGGGCGGGTATTGCTTTAGTTTCGTGGTGAGAGATACTGCCACAGAAGTCATTCCATCCCTGAGCGTCTTAGTATCACCGACCGCGTCCAGTCGCTTCAGCAATTCGTCAATTCCCTCTATCTGCACGCCGTAGCTCATTTATCCACCACCATGTCGTACATCACTTCACACCGGCAATTCACGTGTGCCGGAGGAAAATCCTCGCCCTCGATAACCTTTTCGTGCATCGGCCCGCAAATGTCACACACTCTATCATCGTTAGCCGTGATCCAAATCGGCTTGAAATGCAGGTTCGGGTATTCAGCCTCTAACACGTTCACCGTTGCCACCTCCGCCTGAACCGCTGCCCGCGTTGTTTCTGTTATCGCTATCATCGAGGCGCGGCGTTCATCGAATATCACGCTGTTTATATGCGCCGTCACTTCATCAAGCGTCCAGCCCTCTGTGTAGAACTTATTGATATATTCGCTGATCAGCTTCTGGTTAGTCTTTTCGTAACCCTCTAAGAAGTGGCGGGTATTCTCAATCGCCCAATCAGCAGCCCGGCTGTTTATCAGCGCCCAATCCACACCAATACCAACCTGCGTTATCAGCGCGGTTGCCTGCTCTCTAAATATTTCCTCGAATATAGGCGCGATCACCTTGCGAATCGCCGCCCTGCCATTATTCCAGTAGGATTGCGGCACGTTGGAAAGAGAGGGAGGGTCACCCAGTAAGCGCATCAATTCGTCACGCTGTTCCTTCCAGATACGCCCAAGTTTGCGCTCCATCTCGCGCTCGAATTTATCTCGCTGTGCAACCGGCGCTTTGAGCTGGCGTTCTATTCGCCCGATCACGTCACGCAGGTTCTGTAATGGGTTCATCCACGTCCTTCGTGTTTACCGTGATATGAAATTCCGGCTTATCCATGAGAGAGCGTTCCAGTAACTCATTTGCCCGCTTGAGTTCCTTGTATAGCCCTATGTCCTGCGGTGACTCATACTCGCCACCGAATACCCGCTTGACCTCATCAGGTTCAACGCACAATTTCAGCGCGGCATGTATTTCGTCCTGGATAGCAAGCGGTATCAGTTCGCTATCAAACTGGCAGTCCGCGCTCTTCCCGTCCTTGATGCGCTTCAGCGCCTTGCGTTCCCACTTCTCAAACTCTGCGGTTACGTCAAGCGGACTTTCAACTTCGACGGGTTCGGGCTTCTCCGCCATGAACGGCATGTCATCCGGCGCGTCAATGCCTAACATTTCCTTGACCACTTCGGGGTTCACGCCAGCGTTGATGTAGGTTGCAAAGGCGCTCGCCCGTTCAACTTCATCGGTCTGGAATATATCCATCTCATCAAAACTAAATTCGAGTTCCATCCCCAGCGACTTGAACAGTTGCCGGTTGAGTGCGCTCTCAATGAGTTTCGCGCGTGGCCGGATCACGTCCTGCCAGAAGCCCATGCGGTGCGAGTCCGCGCTTGCGTAGTTGTCGTCACCCATGAACATTGTCACCGGTATTCCAAAGGCGTTTGCGATATTCGAGGTCGCCTGCTGGTACAGTTCCGGCATGGTCATCTTGTCCAGGTCTTGACTGACCACTTCCGGCGTGAGTTTCGTCCGCGTTGCCAGCACGCGCCATGCATTACCAACACCGCTTGCCAACTTGCTAAAGAAGTTTTGGATGCGCTTTGTTTCATCCTCTACCAGCGTGCCATCTGCTGAAATCAGGATGATCGGCATTGCGCCGTTCTCAAAGAACCTTGATGCGAACCGCGTCTGGTAGTTCATCAGCCCGGCGTCATTCAAACACGCCTGCACGGTTGACGCTCCACTTGTCACGTCATCGGAGTAGGAAAACTCTTTGACGTACACCATGTCGGATTCCGGCCACACCTTGCCCGCCTGCGAGAATGTCAGTCCGTTGGCGTTGTCGTAGTGGATCGTAACTGTGAACGGGTTGAGCCGTTGCAGGTCTAACACCCTCACGCGATTGCGTAACTTCAGCACCGTTGAAACGCCCGCGCCTAACAAGTCCGCTTCCATGCGCCAAATGAGATCCCGCATATCACACGGAAAAGGCCAGTCCACCTCGTTGTCATTCTTGTAAATGTGTACCGGAACACTCGATAATGCGTCACACCTCATCTTGACCGCCCTGTATATCAGGGGGACTTGTGAGTATGCTTCTGCTACCGAACTGATCGAATTGGTAAAGTTACCCGCGTCCGCGAGTGCCTGCTGTTGCCAGGCGGGAAGCGTGACAAGTGCCTTTGTTGCTTTCTGCATGGTTGATAATTTCATAATCACGCTCCGAATAGAATCACGGGTTGCGCTCTATCTACCGCGTACCAGGCGAGGGCAAGCGACATAACACAATCGTCGTGCTGCCCTTCCGGCGCGCTGTAGGTAAAATTCCCGCTGTTTGTCTTTTTGCTCTCAAAACTCAAGAGTTCCCCCACTAATACGGGATCGTCAATAATCTTTATCTGGCCGTGTTCAAACGCGGATTGCAGGCTCTGGATAATGCCGTGCTTCGTTGCGTTGGTCGTGGTGAACGGGATAATGTTCATGCCCCTGTTTTGCAAGTGGTCAATGACTCCCTGCCCGATCGAGTTCGCCTCGATCACCATGCCGGTGAGATTCCACCTGGAATACGCCGCCGCGATCCTGTCCTCGAGCACCGGGTAATCCACACGGTTGAAGCGGTCAATGGCGACCATCTCTTTTGTCTTCGCGTCGAGTACCGTGATCACCGTGTAATCCACCGATGCCGCCACGTCTACGCCAGCCACGTACTGCCGCCCTGGTTGCGGCTCTGCTGGTTCGAGGATTGCCGCGTCGTGTACCCGCCGGAAGACAGCGCCCTCACTATCCACAAACTCCGCCAGGTATTCCTGCCTGAAAATGATCTCCGGCAATTCAGCCCGCGCCGCTTCGATCTCACCCGCAGGCATAAACGGGTTCGCGCTTGTCGGGTAGGTGAACGATGACCAATCCGGCTCTACTCCACCCTTGCGGTGAATATCCCAAAACCAGTTACGCCCGCGCGGGGTCGAGATGAACAGCGCCCTCCCTAACCTGTCTGACAACGCCGGTCTAATTGCCTCTATCCACGCCTCCGGCATAATGTACGCCGCTTCATCCATCACAACGAAATCAAGCCCTTCACCGCGTAGCGCGTCCGGGTTGTCAGCCGATCTAACAGCCACAAGCCCGCCGCCGGGTATAACGACTTCCCTCTCCGCCTTTCGTATCACAGCGCCGGGAATCCGGCTCGCCATTTGCCGGAGGGGTCGCCAGCCCACGTTGCTCATTTTGTAAGTCGGGCTGATCCACCAGGCGCGCTTTCCCTCGTTCGCAACCGCTAAGCATTCGAGGACTGCCAGCCGCGTCTTACCGAACCTACGCCCCGCAGATACCACCCGGAAACGGGAATCGCACGAGTTGATAATGTACTGCGCGTGATGTAACTCGAAAGTAGCGTCAATCAGTATCACCCTCAACGTCTACCCAGCGAATATTCATCGGCTTTCCATCCGCGCCTGTGACCTCTTGCCGCTCAACGTAGCCGCGCGATTTACCGATGGTGCGCAGCGAGAATTGCACCGCCCACGGCTCGCCAGCCATGACCGCCTGCTCCAATTTCAACTCCGCCTTGTCGATCAACTGACCGCGAAATGAGTCAATGCAATCCTGTATCTTCTTGTCCTTGTCGGCACGGCGGTAGATGGTACTCGCGGAGCAACCCAAAGCAGACGCGGCAAGGTAAATCATGCCGTGCGTCTTTTCAAGCGCCGCGAGAATATCAGCCTGCCTGTATTGCATTTATTGCATCCTTGTAATCTCCAGCTCAGGAAACGCCGTGTGCATCCGCTCCAGTATCACCGCGCAGTAGTTCGGTGAAATCTCAATGGCGCGGCACTTCCGGTTCAGGTTCTGACACGCGACCATTGTCGTGCCGGAGCCAATAAAAGGCTCGTAACATATATCGCCCTCGTCGGTATGGTTCATAATAGCGTTCGTTGGTAATTCAACTGGTTTCATCGTTGGATGGTCGGCAGAGTGACGTGGTTTATCAACCGCCCATAAAGACGTTGTAAATCCACGCTTATAACGTTTGTGAGTCTTATTCCATGTGAATAAAATAGGCTCATGCTGGTATTCATAATCCAGCCTTCCGAGTGAAAATGTCGGGCTATTTTTCACCCAGTTAAGCACGTGTCTTATCTCTAAACCGGCGTTCATCATCATCATCATCATCAGTCCAAGTGACCCGCCTTGCGGACTGCACACGAAAACGCTCGCATCGTCAGTTAATTGTTCCTTTGCTAGTTTGAACGCGGTCAATAACATCTCGCCCAAATCATGCTCCGATGCCGAGTCTGACTCGATGTCTGTTAAATTCCTTCCAGCCTTCTGGAAGGAATTTAACAGACGGTTCTTTTCGCCAATAGAAACACCATAAGGCGGGTCAGTAAATATAATGGTTGCCTTCTCCCCAGCCATCACGCGCTCCACGTCCTCGCGCTTGGTCGAATCCCCACACAACAGCCGATGCTCGCCAATCTGCCACAGGTCGCCCGTGACCACCTGCCACTTCTCGTTGAGTTCAGCAGCGCGGTCAATCTGCGGTTCAGCGTCAACGGGGTCACGCTTCGCATACTCCAGACGTTCCTTCTCTGCAATGTCATCCAGCATTTTCAGCACGTCCGCGTTCTCTGTTTCGATGCTGGCGAACAAGTCATCCAGTTTCGCCTTGTCAGTCACCGCCATAGCCGCAATCGGGTCTAAGGTGCTGAGTACCAGCGCTTCCTCGTCCTCGCTCAGGTCAACGTACTTGACTGGGATGGTCTTCGCGCCTTCCCTTGCCGCAAGTTGACAGCGCAAATGCCCGTCCACGAGGTGACCGGTGCGCTGGTTGATGATTACTTCCTGCACCCAGCCGACTTCTTCGAGTACGCCCTTTAGCGCGTTCTGCTGGTTAAGCGGATGCACCCGCCAATTACGCGGGTTAAAAAGTATTTGGTCAAGCGGTTCTTCGCCTGAGCCGATGATGCGGTTTTTATACTCCGTCAACTATCCAACGCCCCCGCCGCTCGACTTCGCCTGCCCGTCCTCGTAGGCTATAGCGCCGATGAGGACGATCACGAGCGCGTCAATCGCCGCCCAAATTTCGGGATCGATTGCCACGAAGTGAAGCACAACGGTCTGAACTACGCCAAAAACGCCAAGCCAAAACTTGCGTGATCTCAAAAGTCCTGCCATTAGTACACTCCTAAGTCTGTGAAAGTGATTTCGAATTTATCCGCGCGCCTGTCTGAGGCGTATTCCCGTTCCAGGTCGTTGACCATGAACTT
>ERZ1026814.474-NODE-474-length-22550-cov-4.184097_pt1 | contig 22550 bp, 20 predicted proteins | sample MGYA00520871_ERZ1026814 | MGnify/ENA primary metagenome ERZ1026814 (study PRJEB33270, sample SAMEA104284478) | anaerobic digester metagenome | biome: Anaerobic digester microbiome; feature: mesophilic sludge digester; material: Anaerobic digester biomass | place... | reverse complement strand
TGCCGGGGCACCTTCGGCGGCGGTGCGGACGGGCACGCCAGCCGGCTCGGGGCCAACCTCGCGGAGGAGGCGCTGGAGCCGGGCCCGCGGGGTGGCGGGGGGCGGGCGGGGCACGGCGAGGGCCCTGCCGGAAGTCAGGCTCGGCAGCGGGCCGGGCTGGGGGGGCATGCTGCGCCGGCGGCAGGTCATCGGCGCCGCCCCCGCGCTCGACATGATGCTCACCATGATCGCCAGCCAGCATGGGCCGGATCTCGCCTCAGCCGTTGCCGAAGCGGTGCTGCATTCGCCCATCCGCCACCACAGCGAGCACCAGCGCATGTCGCTGCCCGCCCGCATCGGGGCGCGGCACCCGAAGCTCGTGGGCATTATCGAAAAGATGGAAGAAAACCTGGAAAGGCAGCGCTCTGAACGGGATGAGATGATTGACATGTTTCTGGATGGATTGAAAATCCAGGATGAAACCCAACCACCCCGGCGACCACAGGAGATTGTCAATGAACTCTCCGATATACTGAGGATGCCATTGAAGCTGAGTTCCGACCAAATGCGTGGAGTGGCCGAAGGATCCCAGTCTGACATGGAAGTTGTGCGCAGCCAGGTTGATGGGATCCTGCTTGGATTGACACTTGCCCGTCTGGTGGGGACCCTGGAACGCAGGGTTGAGGACCTGGATTTAAAGGCAGGTCAACTGCTGGATCTTACATGGGAAGAGATTTCTGAAGTCATCCTTGGAGAAATTGAGAAAGCCTATCAACTACGGCAGGACAGGCTGCTTGGAGAGGATGGGCAAATTGCCCGTGACCTGGAACCGGTATTTGAAAAATTAGGTCCGGCAGTTTTTAATCCAAGGAATTTCCCGGCATTTTTCATCCTGATGTCCCAGGGCAGGCAGATGGTATTTGATCGTCGTACCCACAGGCAATCATACCGGCGGATAATCCGGGTGAATTATGTATTTTACGCAGCGACTTTAATTATTAATCGTGACGAAGAAGACCTGCTGGAAGAAGTTCTGGACCATTTAAAAAAAGCCGAGCAAGCCATTCAGATGGTTCGAGGCAGGGTGGAATTTGACCGGTTGCACCAAAATCAGGCAACCCTATCCCGGCTTGACCTAAACCTGCAGGAATTATTGGCTGGTGAATTTGGCAGTGATCGATTCCAATCGATGATGGAATTGCCATTGGTGGAACTGGAACCCGAAGAGCGCGATCAGGTGGTGACAATCCTTGGACAACGGCAACAAAATGAGGCTTATCGTGAATTGCTGCTAAGGATGATCTCCCAATATTGGGTGGAATATTTAACCCGAATTGAAGCATTGAGGGTGTCCATTACCATGGAATCGTATGCTCAAAAGGATCCCCTGGTGCAGTATAAAACAAGGGCGTCGGAATTATTCCAGGAATTACTGGTGGATATTCGATCCGGAGTGGCGACTGCCATGTTTACTTACCGTCCGACCAGGAGTGTGGAGGAAACAGTCGGTCAATCTGCTGGTGAAGTGGTAACCGCTGTTGAGGTTGAATCGCCACAGAGTGCACCGGGTAGAAAGAAAAAACGCCGCCGTCATTAATGGATAATGATTACTCATCTGTCATCCACTGGATATCATGAATTTCCGGTGGATGATTCATGGTGGGTATAAATATAATGAAGCCTGGATGACTTTTTTGTTGCAGAGGCTCATCTTGCGTGTTATAATCATTTTGCTCTTGAAAAGTCGGTGTCGGGTTACCCCAGCCAACTCAAGGGTTTGGAACTCCCAAAGATACTAAAAAAAATTCATAAGAAATGGACATCGAAAGACCTGCCAGGGCGGGTTAGGTTGGATTTTGGTTTGTCAATCGACCTCAAACAAGACAAGAGATAAATATGGATGTATTTCAATTGGAAAACACAACACTGGCTGAATTGCGTGAGAAAGCAAAAAGCCTGAATATTCCCAACGCCCATCGGTTGAAGAAAGAAAATTTGATATTAAAAATCTCACAGGCAGAGGCTGAACGCGAAGGGATTGATGTTCGCGGGGGTGTATTGGAAATCATGTCGGAAGGAATAGGATTTCTGCGCACCAATTATCAAATGGGACCTGATGATGTTTATGTTTCACAGGCACAATTAAGGCGATCTGAGCTGCGCAACGGTGATCTGGTAATCGGGACTGTCCGCCCTCCGCGCGAGGGAGAAAAACATTATGGATTGGTCAAGGCGGAAAATATTAATGGGCAGTCTCCTGAGGAGGCACGGGAACGGGTGTCATTTGAAAACCTGACGCCCATTTTTCCGGATGAACGTTATGATTTGGAAACCAACCGATCGATATTATCCACGAGAGTGATCAATCTCATCGCACCCATCGGACGTGGTCAGCGCGGCATGATTGTTTCACCCCCCAAGGCGGGTAAAACCACGATTTTAAAAGATATTGCCAATGCGATTTCAACCAAGTATCCCGATGTGCACCTGATCGTGGCGTTGATAGGTGAACGTCCGGAAGAAGTCACGGACATGGACCGGTCAGTGGAGGCTGAAGTGGTGGCTTCCACATTTGATGAACCGGTCACCTCTCATGTGCGAACGGCTGAAATTACTCTGGAACGCGCCAAGCGTCTGGTCGAAATAGGTCGGGATGTGGTAATATTACTGGACTCGATCACCCGGCTGGCAAGGGCTTATAACCTGGTTGTAAATCCTTCCGGCAGGACGCTCTCGGGTGGCATGGATCCTTCCGCCCTGTACCCCCCCAAGCGCTTCTTTGGCGCTGCTCGGAACATCGAGGAAGGCGGTTCATTGACAATCATCGCCACGGCGCTGGTGGATACCGGTTCACGTCTGGATGATGTGGTTTACGAAGAATTCAAAGGCACCGGCAACATGGAGTTGCACCTTTCCCGGAAATTACAGGAACGGAGGGTGTTCCCGGCAATTGATATTGAACGATCCTCCACGCGCCGAGAAGAATTATTGCTGGGTCCGGATGTTCTGCAGCGGGTGTGGCTGATGCGCCGAATGTATTTGCAGATGATTGCACAGGCACCCCAGGGAGCCGGAATGGATACGGCTGTAGCAACCGAAGCCATATTACAGCGATTGAACCGGGCACGATCCAACATGGAATTTCTGGAGAGCCTTACGGAGGATTAGTGGCACAATCAACAAATTCAAAACCCATTCAGCCGAACAAAGGGATCGACTGGCTGCAATGGGTTTTTTGGGGTGTGGCGGCAGTCATGACTGCGCTGATGATTTATTTTATTGTGCAAAAACTACCGGGAAGAGCCCACGCGGCTTCCCAGGTTAACAATCCACTGGTAACGAACAGCAACATTGGAAACCTCCCCCTGTCGGAATATTCATCAGTCAAGGGAATTGCTTCAATTTCCCGTTCCGTTGATGTCCACACAATCATTTCCACCCGCGAGCGGGAGGAGGTTGTCGATTATACCGTTGAGAAGGGGGATTCCATTTTCGGTATCGCCCATTCCTTCAAGATTGAACCGGAGACATTATTATGGTCCAATTATGATGTCCTCCGGGATGATCCTCATATGATCGAAATTGGTCTGGATCTAAAAATTCCTCCCACGGATGGCATTCTTTATCAATGGAAGGAAGGTGATACGATTGAATCGGTTGCCGCAAAATTTACAGCCTATCCATACGACATTATTGCCTATCCGGGGAATAAACTGGACATGACCAATCCGGTCATCCAGCCGGGAGCTTATGTGATGGTTCCGGGTGGTTCCCGTGAATTCCAGCAATGGGTGGTGCCAACCATCCCGCGCGGTCCAGCCGGAGTGAGTACAAAAATATTGGGTCCGGGTGGCTGTGAAGTTGGTGGCGGGGGGGCTTACGGCACAGGCACTTTCATTTGGCCTACGGTAAATCAAGTCTTGTCGGGTAATGACTATTGGTCCGGTCACCTGGCGATTGATATTGCGGCTTTTACCTGTGATTGGGTCTCGGCAGTGGATAGCGGTGTCGTAATTTATGCGGGACCGGTCAGTGGCGGATATGGCAACATGGTTATGATTGATCATGGCAATGGCTATCAATCCCTTTATGCCCACCTGAACAGCTGGACAGTCAATTGCGGTCAAAGCGTGTACCAGGGTAGTTTGATTGGTTATGCCGGTAGTACGGGTAATTCCACTGGTCCCCACCTTCATTTTGAAATTCGCTACATGGGTGGGTTTATAAATCCCTGGCAGGTTCTTCCCTAAAGCAGATCAGGTGGATCCACCTGAACCCGCCAATCGCCCAAAGGTTTGTCACGCAGCAAGGTTGCCGGGTCAGGTCCACGCAAAATAATCTGCCAGCGGTATAACCCTTTTATTTTGCCATAAAAACAGGGCACAGGTCCCACCAGGTCGGTGGATGCATATCCTCCGGTATCAATCCAATTCTTTAACCGGTCCGCCAGCGCCCGGGCTTCCTTTTCAGCTTCCTGAAGTCTGGCATGGCGGTATTCCAACCGGATCAACCGAGTGAATGGCGGGTAACGGTATTCACGCCTGCTTTCCAATTCGTGTTGATAGAATCCATCCAGATCATATGAGGAGGCGTAATGGATGGCTGGATGTTCAGGCTGGTAGGTTTGAAGTATGGCTTTTCCACCAAGCGGACTGCGTCCAGATCTGCCCATCACCTGCGTTAAAACCTGGAATGATCGTTCCGCAGCATGATAATCCGGAAAATTCAAACCCACATCCCCCAGAATTACTCCGACCAGGGTAACCAAAGGCAAATCCAGTCCTTTTGCCAGCATCTGGGTGCCGATTAACACATCCGCCCGATGATTGACAAAGTGTGAGAGGATGATATCGTGGGTTCCTTTTTGCTGCACCGAACTGGCATCCAGGCGCAGAGTGCGTATACCTGGAATTTCTTTAAGTAGCTCCGTTTCCACCTTTTCAGTTCCGGTGCCAAATTGGCGGATTTGATTTGATTGGCATCGGGGACAGCGCGCCGGCATCTGCCTGTTGTAACCGCAGGAATGACAAAATAGTGCAATTGGACCGGTATGAACCGTGAGCGGCAGGTCGCACCGTGGACAGCGGATGACCAGTCCGCAGTTCCGGCAAAAAACATACGTGGCTGAACCACGCCGGTTCAGGAATAAAATTGCCTGGTAACCCGCCTGGAGAACTGCTTTTAACCCAGCCAACAGGCTGCGGCTGAAAATCGATCGATTGCCTTGTTTCAACTCTTCCCGCATATCCACAACTTCAACCGGCGGCAGGGGAAGATAATCCATTTTTTCCTCACCGGTTTGTGTCACGGAGGTATGAGCCATCACCCGTTGGGGAAGGTGGAATACCTTCCAGTTCTCACGTTCTGCCCGGTAGCGCTGGGTGATTTCCGGTGTTGCGGAACCCAATAAAAGAAGACTGTTGCTGATTCGGGCATATAATTCAGCTGCACGGACAGCATTATAAAAAGGGGGATCTTCTGATTGATGATAGGATGAATCGTGGCATTCATCAACGATGATCAAACCGGGACGGGGCAGGGGTGAAAAGAGGGCGGAACGGGGACCGACAATCACATCCAGTTGACCGGAACGCGCCCGCCGCCAGGTATCGTAACGTTCACCTTCGGATAAACGCGAATGGATTAATCCCACCGCGCCTGGAAAACGGGAAAGGAAGCGGCGGACTGTCTGCGGTGTCAGTGAAATTTCCGGCACCAGAACAATGACCTGTCTGCCCAGGTGCAGCGCTTCGGAAGCTGCCTGAAGATAAATTTCAGTCTTTCCGGAACCGGTCACACCTTCAAGTAAAAATGGAGGGAGCTCCCTGCCCATCTCAAGGGTTTTTAAACCATGTTTAATGCCAGCCAAAGCGGTTTCCTGTTCCGGTGTTAAAACGGGAATTGGAGTGGCAGATGGAGACACATTATCCAGCGGGTCCCGCCAGATTTCAGTTTCTCCCAGTTGAATCAAACCGGCGCCTGCCAGCCAGGTTATGTCAGCAGGTTTGGCACCGGTTGCGGCAATAATCCAGTTCAGTTGAACGGGCAGGCGTTCACGCTGTAAAAAACGCAATACTGCCAGCCTGCGCTGGTTGACCGCTTCCACCCGGCTTGGATTCCCCCCCAGGATTTCCATTTCAGATTCAGAACATGCCAGTTGAGCTGTCCGGGCAGTTTTGGGATTGACCGTGGGTGAAGCCAGGACGGCTCTGGTGGAAATTAATCCTTCCCTGACGAGGGGCTGAATGGATTTTCTCCAATCGGTATGCGGCAGGGCTGCATTTATCTGACGCCCTCTTAATGCTCCACGCTGCAGGAGGATTTTTATCAGACGAGTTTGTAGAGGTGTATTGTTTCTCCGGGAAACCTGCTCTCCATCGATGATTTCGTAGAGGGTGTCACCGCTCTTACTCAAACCTGGTGGAATCATGAGATCAAGCATCATTGCCAGGGGATTTAGGGTTTCATCCGCCAGTTGTTGAGCAAGCCCAATTTGCAACCCGGTCACTACCGGGAAATTATCCACAAGGCTGCGTACAGGTTTTGTTACAGGCACCTGGGGGACATCTGTAAAAGTAAGGACTATCCCCTGCACAAGCTGGCTGCCAAACGGCACCTCAACCAGGCAGCCAGGCATAATCAGGTTTTGCATTTCCTCGGGAATATGGTAATCAAAAATCCCTGATTGCAGGGGCAGGTTTACCGCGACTTGAACGAACTGCCGTGAAGGAGCGGTCATTTACTCTGAAGAATCACAGCAGCACCGTACCCAACAACTGAACCAGTATCCCCGGTAGCATCTGCTGAGGTGGAATGGTGAAGGATTTGAACAGTATCGGCTCCCAGGCTACGGGCAGTCCATAGCATGGCAGCAACCGCGCCCACACCACAGGCGAATCCAATGTTATTTTGTTCAGCTTGAAGTGCCCCTTCGGGTGAAAAATTGCGGATATTCTCAAGCATCACTTGATCGTACTGTTTTGCGATTTTTTCAGGATTGAAGTGAGAGAGATCAGTACTGGCGACCAGCAGACAGGTCCGGTCTTTCACAATACTGGCGATTATTTCACCCAAATGTCTTAATATTTCTTCTGAATGAGTGCGAACCATGACCGGAAGAAGTTGGAAATCAGCAGCCAGGGAACGCTGAAGAAATGGGAGCTCAATTTCCAATGAGTGTTCGGGATCCCGTAACACCGGTGTCAGGTGAACTCCAGTTGTTTTATGAAGATTGGCATCCACCCGGTCAATGGCATCCTGGTCGATCAGAATCCTGCCCAAAGGGGTTTCATACCCCTGGTGACCGGATGTGAGGAGTGGCGCGGGATGATAAACGTGGAGGGGTGAAAAAACAACCACAGTTGCATAGACATGTCCCTTGACGGCTTTAAATGCGTAACCGGCTGTGGGACCGGAATAAATATAACCTGCATGGGGTGCCATGATACCAACCACGCGTCCATGCAATTCCGGCAGGGATGCACTGTTAATAAATTCATCCACCTGCCGGCCCAATCGGTCTGGATTTCTGTCATACCAGGTTCCAGCTATGGGTGAGGGACGCAGGTCAACGGCTGTCATCACGACTCCTATGGGACCAGATAACTCCAGGGGTTGACGAATGAACTGCCGCTGCGAAGCTCAAAGTGAAGATGGGATCCGGTGGACCGTCCGGTGGTTCCCATTCCGCCTATCACATCACCCTGGTAAACACTCTGACCACAGACCGTATTGATTATTTCCAGGTGGGCGTACAAGGATTGGAAGCCATTGCCATGATCCACTACAATGACATTGCCATAACCCCAGTCATTCCAGCCGGAATAAACCACCACTCCGTTATCAACTGCGTATATCGAGTCGTAGGTATCACCTGCGATGTCAATTCCCCAATGGTTGGTCTCGGGAGAGTAATCATAGCCGGACAACCATTTCTCAACGGTTGGCCAGATGAAGGTTCCGTTGCCGACAGCCCCGGTATAAATGGTGCCGCAGTATCCAGGACCATTAATGCGTGCCTTGGCAGGGTCTTCGCGGGTGATGAAAGGAGCTGACCACGTGACGAACTCACGGTATCCTCCCGGGGCAAAAATTAATGTGCCTTCCGGAATGTTCGGAAGAGCGTAATCACCTATTGTTGTTGGATCCAAATGATTTCCAGGCCAGTTGACGATATCCTCCGGTTCCACACTGAAAACCTCAGCCACTTTATTCAATCCATCACCCTTATGCCAGCGATATAAGACGCCATTGGTGGGAAGGATGTTTAATTCTTGTCCCGGCGAGAGGAAATGAGGGTTATCTCCAAGGGTTTCCTGGTTACCCCACAGAATGGTTGAAGGGTTAAGGTTGAATTTATCTGCAATTCCAAAAATGGTATCGTTCTTTTGAACCACATAAGTTGTAATTTCAAATCGGGGTCGGGAAGGCAGCATGGTGTGAAGTTGTGCCAGGCGGGTAATTCCACGGACCATCGAACTGGCATCCGGTAATACCAATGAGGGTGGAACAACCGTGGGGGTGGCTGTGGGAAGTGCAGCAGCCATTGCCAGTGCAGCGTTGTCAGATACCGTGACTTTCCCTTTCAGATAGAAGCTGGTCATGACCCAGATGACAAGTAATACCAGTAGTATGGATGCCAGTCCGGTTCCGACGCGTAATACCACCTCGCCCAAACCCTGACGGATTAAATTTTCCCACCAGTAACCCAGCCCTTTTTTATTGGGGATCGATTGTTCGGTTCCTGTTGATTTTCCAGAATCGTCATGGAACGGATTGTTCGATGTCGATGGATTATCCATGATTCTTTGACCTCAAAAATCATCTTATCATATGCAAGAACAGGGGTCAAGCAGGCGAAAACTTGTTTGTATGGTGATAATTATTCAGGGAGCTTTGATTTTTTATATTTATGGAAGGGAATCAGCAAGAGAAGACCGATGGCAATGATCGCTTGACCAATTTCCACCCCACGAGCCTGCCAGGCTCCAAAATAAGGCACTCCAGGCAACGGGTGACTGCCCATCCCAAATACATCAGCCATGCCGGAAAAGACTGCGATGACATATCCGGTGGCAACCAATCGTACACCGATATCCGCCGCTATGCTTGGCTGCTCGTTTTTCCAGAGCGCCATCATACTCACATAACCGCCGATGCAGATAAATGCCAGACCGATAAGAAAAGTGGCAATCTGGATAAATCCGATCACCGGACTGCGATCCAGACCGAACAAACCCGGGCGGGCGCCGATGAGAAATATAATGAAACCGCCCAGGGTTATACTCAATCCCCAGCGGATGCGTCGAATGGAGTAGGGACGGGATGGAGATGTGTCCTGCCGGATATCCTGAGGAAAAGGATTAGGATCCGGTGAGATACTCATGCGGGAAGAGTCCTTTCAAGGTGGCGCAGCCAATTACCACCCAGGATGTTTTGTACATCTTCAGACTGATAACCGTGTGATTCGAGCAATGGGACAAGTTTATGCAAATCAGCAATGGTGTCAATTTCGATCGGTACATCAGGTATGCCGAATCCGCCATCAAAATCAGTTCCAATTCCCACATGCAGGGAATTACCCGCAAGCTGACAGACATGGTCAATATGTGCAACCAGATGTTCCAATCGAATGGAATTTCTTGAATTTGTCGAGTTATAACCGGAATCCAGGAAATGGTTAAAGGGAATGACCCCCATGATACCGTTTCGCCCAATCAACATTTGAATTACAGGGTCGGACAGTTGGCGTTGGCGGTGATCAGTCTTTAAAAGCGAGCGTGCATTGGCGTGAGTGGCGACGATAGGACCAGTATAGCGGTCCAATGCCTCTGCTGCAGATTCTTCGGACATGTGACTGATATCCAGGGTAAAACCCAGCTGTCCCATAACTTCCAGGAACTCCAAGCCTTCGCGTGTGAAACGACCAGGATTATGGGTGCCGCCGCACAGACGACCTCCTGCCCAGACCAGGCCGATCATCCGGACACCTGCCTGCCACCATTCCTCCAGTTCCTCCGGTTTGTTAATTCCCTCGGCGCCCTCCATTAACATGACGATGCCGGTGGGATGTGGTTTCTGATTGTCCAATTCAGGCGAGTGATCCCAGGATTTCATGACCCAATCCAACTCCTGGCGGTTTCGGACAGGAGCAAATAAATCCGGGGCTTCCTCCCAAAGGCGTGTATAAGCAGAAATTTGTCCCTGATTTAATTGTCGAAATGAAGTGAAGTCATGATAGCATTGAATATCCCATTCAGGTGTATCATTTCCGGGCGGGGTAAGAAACAGGGTGCCAAAAATAATCCTGACATTTCCCTGTTGATACTCCAGGGCTCCAAGCAGGGTGTGTCCATTGCGTTTTGGGATGGATGTATTTTCTTCGCGTTGACGGGTGACCAGGGCGGATTCACGATAATCACGCCCAAAACAGAGCATGTTATACGCCAGGTCTTCATGTGAGTCGATTAAGTAGGGCATGGGATGCGTTTAAAGAGCGCACCAATCTGGTGCGCTCTTTGCTTTACAGCGGTTTAGCCTTCTTCAGATGTTTCTTCAGGGGTATCTGGTTCCTGTTCCTGACGTGCTTCCTGCAACAGATCTTCGATCGATTGGAAATCCATGTCAGCATAAGCCTGGGATTCCACCCGGCGCAGGCTGAGACCGATGCGATGGTTTTCAGTGTCGATTTTGATCACACGCAAGGTTACCAAATCGCCTTCCTTGAGGATTTCCTTGGGGTGTTCTATACGTTTTTCACTGATTTCCGAGATATGGATTAAACCTTCCATGTCATCGGCAATGCGGGCAAAAGCACCAAACTTGGTCAGACGGGTGATTGTACCTTCGACGAGTTGTCCAACCTGGAACTGTTCAGCCCGCAATGTCCAGGGATCCTCCTGCAATTGTCGGATGGACAAGCCAATGCGTTTCTTTTCGCGGTCAATACTGATTACTTTGACTTTGACTTCCTGTCCAACTTTCAAAACCTCACCCGGATGCTGGATGCGATCCCAGGAAATTTCCGAAAGGTGTACCAGACCGTCAGCTCCGGAAATATTGACGAATGCACCGAAATCTGCCAGACTGGTGACACGACCGGTGCGAACCTCACCTTCATTCAGTTCGTCAATCACGCGTTCCTTGAGAGATTCGCGGGTTTCCGTGCTTGCAGCGCGTTCGGAAAGGATCAGGCGGCGGCGTTCACGATCCACTTCGATGATCATGACATCAATTTCTTCGCCGATCATATGGCTCCAAAGTTGTTCGGGTGTATCGCCAGTCAGGCGGGTGCGGCGTGTAAGGCTGATTTGTGATGCGGGTACAAATCCACGCAGCCCGCCAACGGGCACAATTAAACCGCCTTTGTTGTAGCCAATGATGCTGCTATGTACTGGTTCACGGGCATTCTGTAATTCCTCAGCCTTTGTCCAGCTGACTTCTTCGCGGGCGCGGATGTAAGAAAGAACCACATTACCGTTTTGATCTTCAGGGTCCAAAACATAAACAGGAATTTCCTGCCCGACAGCAAGCGCCTGTAATTCATCCGGTGGGATCAACTCATATTCCTTGCCACTGATCACACCTTCTGACTTGGTGCCAACGCTGACCAGGATCTGCCCTGGGGTAATGCTGGCAATAAAGCCATTTCGGATTTCTCCTGTACGGGGAAACTCAATGGTGATGCCTTCCTGCTCAAGCAGGGAAGCCATGTTGTTGTTTTCTGCTGTCTGATTCTCGGGCGTAACCCCCTGCTCGAGTTGGGCTTCGTTTTCGTCCATAAATTCCAATACTCCGATGAGAAAGATAGAATGCAATTATATACTTGAACAGTATTCTTGGCAACCCTCAAAATATTATCCCGGTATCATAAATTACGGTTCCCAGGCGAAGTGTAAAAGGTCGTATAGATAGGGTTGTTCATTGACATATTCTACACCGATCCACCAGTAGTCCCAATCCAGCTCGGTGCCAGGGGTGCCGGGTTTATAAATGCTCAGGTGATTCATATTCTCCAATGAAGGCTGCCATTGAAAGGTGTAATTGGATTCAAAACCAGCGGGATTGCATTCAAAAGCTCCCCCAATATTGAGGGTATTGGAAAGAGTTGGATAAACAATGTCACTAAATGTTCCATATTTTTCCAACCCGCTTGCAGGGTGAATTCCCCAGAAAATGTTTTCGGTGCTTGTAAAGAATCCAGCAGTTTGATCACGCGTAAACGGAACAGGAATTGAGCCATTGTAAAACTGAATTTGAAGACCATGCCAGGGGCTTATCAAGCTGGATAGCAATGCTCCATCCTTGTTGGCGACAGCCTGTTTAAATTGAACAAGCATGGCAGGAAGAAGTGGATCGCTGCAGAAATCAGCCGGCAATTTCTGTCCGGTAAGGTATGTGCGATCCACCCATCCGGTCTGTCCATCGGGTAGATTTATTTCCACCCAGATGATGCCTTCAACATCCGTCTGTTGACCAGTCAGTTTAAGGTCAGCAGCATCATAAGCCAGAGTGACAAGGATTGGAGCGCCCAAACCCGGGGATTGCCGAACATTCAGGACTTCACTTGGATCTATTTCAATAACAGCAGTTAAGCCTGAGATTGCTTCAGTCGGTGTCAGCGGAGTGGGTTGTGCGATGGGAGTTGTCGCATATGGGAGAGTAATGATGGTGGGTTGAGGAATGTATGGTGTAGGTGTCACTGGGGTTGGAGTGCAGCCTGACAATAGGGATAGCATGAAAAGTGATGCAACAACAAGATAATTAATGATTTTCATATCAACCGTCCTCGATCAAATCCTATTATATTCTTCTTTCTAAAAATGATTGATATTGGATAAAAAATGGATATGAATTGTTAATATAATGGGGTAAAATATATACATTGTATCGATACAATTATACATTAAAGGATAAACAATGTCTTATAATAAACGAAATCCAATAATTCTAGTACTGGTCATTGCAGCTCTTCTGTTGAGCGCATGCACCACAGCCATTCCCGCGGTTACTGAACCTGCGGGTCAAACCAATACCGAGTCCACGGATGTTGTTCACTCCGGTCCCAAGGAAGTAATCCTGGCGACCACTACAAGTACTCGTGATTCGGGATTGTTGGATGCGCTGATCCCGGTTTTTGAGTCACAGTCTGGTTATATGATCAAAATGATTGCTGTAGGAACTGGGCAGGCTTTGAAAATGGGCGAGGAAGGCAATGCTGATGTTCTCCTTGTCCATGCCCCGGCTTCAGAAGTCACATTCATGGAAGGTGGCTTTGGCAAGGATCGCTACCTGGTGATGCATAACGACTTCATCATCGTTGGTCCTGCTGATGATCCCGCTGGCATTAAGGGAATGACGGCGATTGACGCTTATAAATCCATTGCAGCTGCCGGGACCGCTTTTGTCTCCCGCGGCGATGATTCCGGTACACACAAATCAGAGCTTGCTATCTGGAAGAAAGCTGAACTGGAACCAACAACCGATAACGGTTGGTATCTGTCCACAGGTGGTGGTATGGGTGATTCTCTCAGGGTGGCAACCGAGAAACAAGCGTACATCTTTACAGATCGGGCAACCTATCTGTCCCTCAAGGATACCCTTGAACTGGATATTCTGGTGGAAGGGGATGTATCCTTGTTGAATATTTATCATGTAATTACTGTAAATCCGGACAAATTCCCCGCTGTCAACGCAGATGGAGGAAACGCCTTCGCTGAATTTATGGTGGCATCGGACACCCAAAATATAATCGGTGAATTTGGGGTTGATAAATATGGCTCGCCATTATTCTTCCCGGATGCCGGAAAAAATGAGGAATCTCTTGGAAAATAATTACCGGACAGGTTATTAAAATATCTTTCACTGAACCGCCCCTCCTGGGGCGGTTCGCACACATGATCTTTCGTGATAATTTGTAAAAAAAATTAACAAATCGGCAGGTAAAAAATGGAAATGATCTGGCAGGGAATTGTGGAAGCAGTCCGGCTGCTTGCATCCGGTGATCCAGAAGTGATGAAAATAACAATATTTTCATTGAAAATTTCAGGCCTGGCGACCATCATCAGTCTCCTCATTGGAATGCCATTTGGTACTGTATTGGCATTGGGCAAATTCCCCACCCGCAAATTCTGGATGAGCCTGGTCAATACCGGCATGGGATTACCTCCGGTTGTGGTTGGATTGGTGGTTTCCATCATGTTGTGGAGGAGTGGTCCTCTGGGCAGCCTTCGCCTGATGTACACACCGACAGCGATCATCATTGCCCAGACCATCATTGCCGCACCGGTGGTCACAGGTCTCACAGCGGCATCTCTTCAGCAATTGGATCCCCGATATCAACAGCAGTTGCTTGGCTTGGGTGCCACCCGCTGGCAGGTGATATGGGCGTTATGGCGGGAAGCACGCCTGCCACTTCTGGCTGCACTGATGGCTGGATTTGGCAGTGTGATTTCAGAAGTGGGGGCTTCAATGATGGTGGGTGGTAATTTGAAGAATTACACGCGTGTTCTGACAACAGCAATTGTTTTGGAAAACAGCAAGGGTGAATTTGCCATTGCCCTGGCATTAAGTTTCATTTTGTTATTCCTGGCATATCTTGTCAATATGATGTTGACCTGGTTCCAGCAGCGTAAACCGAAAGCGTAGATGGAGGATTTTTATGAATGTCATTGAAATTGAAGGCTTGGAAGTTTTTCGCAGCGGGCAACGTGTATTGACGGTTGATCATCTTTCGGTGCCGGAAAAAGAAATTCTCGCAATCATCGGACCCAATGGAGCTGGAAAAAGTACGCTTTTATTGGTGTTAAGCCACCTGTTGAAAAAACAATCGGGGAAGGTTCTTTACCGGGGTCAGGAAGTGTCGGATTATGGAGAACTGGCATACCGGAGGAAGATTGGATTGGTATTGCAGGATCCGCTTTTATTGGATGGTTCTGTTTTTGATAATGTGGCATCAGGATTAAAGTTCCGCAAGGTACCAAAGGTGGAAATCAACAAGCGGGTGGATCAATGGCTGGAAAAATTGGGTATTTCACATCTGCGCGATCGACATTCGCGGACATTATCGGGAGGGGAGGCGCAGCGGGTCAGTCTGGCGCGGGCGTTTGTCTTGAATCCTGACTTGATGTTACTGGATGAACCCTTTACAGCGTTGGATACAATGACCCGGCTGCGATTACTGGATGATTTCCGCAGCCTGGTTCGACAGTCCGGGGTGACAGTCCTTTTCGTTACCCATGATCAGAATGAGGCATTACAACTGGGTGACAGGATTGGAGTCATGATGACTGGAAGACTGGCGCAGGTGGCATCACCGGAAATCATTTTTAACACCCCGGTTTCCGCAGAACTGGCTGAATTTGTCGGGGTGGAGACGATCATCCCTGCCAGGGTCGTCAAACAAAATCATGGGATGATTCTCGCCGAGGCAGATTCTTTCCAGGTGGAGGCAGTGAGTGATTTTCCAGTCGGGAAGACGATATTCGTCTGTATCCGTCCGGAGGATGTCACTGTTTTGTTGGAATCAGCTGAAAACTCAAGCGAGCCCAACCGATTGGATGGTATTATAGAACAGATCAACCCGCAGGGTCCATTGTCAAGAATTGTGATTGATTGCGGTCAGCCCATTGTTGCATTGATTACCCGTTCATCAGTCGGTCAGATGGGATTAAAACCCGGCACGAAAGTAAACGTGAGTTTTAATGCCACATCAGTGCATCTGGTTGGAAGGTAGCGGGTTATAATTAACAATAAATACCCATAGAGAACATACATGCCCAATATCCCCCTACGAATCGAAAATTTATCCTTCCGATACCGCAGCCGGGATGACCTGGCGCTCAAAAACATATCCTTTGAGGCTGCTGCCGGACAGGTATTATTAATCGCCGGGGCAAGTGGTTGTGGAAAAACAACACTTATCCGTTGCATTAACGGGTTGATTCCCAACAGCTACAAAGGTGAACAGACTGGCACTGTCGAAGTCATGGGGAAGCCCATCCATGGAATGCCCCTTGCTAGGATTTCACAAATGGTGGGCACTGTTCTGCAGGATCCTGAACGCCAAATTTTAGGAACCCGGGTCATCAATGAAGTTGCATTCGGTTTGGAAAATCTACACCTTAGCCGCACCGAAATATACAGCCGGGTGGATGAAGCCCTGACCCGGTTAAATATCATGCATTTACGCGATCGGGAGACTTTTAATTTATCTGGCGGTGAAAAGCAAAAGGTGGCAATTGCAGGTGTGCTGGCGATGCGTCCGGAGATTTTATTGTTGGACGAACCACTTGCCAGCCTGGATCCGGCGAGTGCCCACGAGACCCTTGAAATGGTACGCCGTCTGGCGGATGATGGCATGACGGTATTACTGGTCGAACACCGGGTGGAGGATGTTCTCAATATTTCACCTGAAACAGCCATGTTTTTGGATGAAGGGGAAATCCGATATTTGGGTCCCACGGAAGGGTTGTATCGGGCAGTGGATTACCACCGCATCAAATTACCCGCTCCCCTCATCATGGAACGGGCAGCTTTGGACCCTCAATTGGAACCAATCAGCCATTCCCTGCAGGGTGCATTGGAAGGTGTTCCCAACCAGCCACTCGTCAGCTTTAAGGAAGTCAGCTTTGGTTATGAGGAGGCGACCCCGGTATTGGAGGGAATCAATTTGGAGATCCGCCGGGGTGACATCATTGCAGTGCTGGGACCAAACGGAGCCGGAAAAACAACCCTGGTAAAACATGCCATCGGTCTGTTGAAACCAAAATCCGGCAGCGTACTGGTTGAAGACCGGGACACCAATCAAATGAGTGTGGCTGAGATTGCCAACACTCTCGGGTATGTATTCCAAAGTCCAAGCCACATGCTTTTTGCTGACAGTGTCAGGGCGGAATTGGCATTTGGTCCCACCAACTTGAAGCACAAACCAGATGAGATCGAGCATGATGTGGCGGAAGCCATCCGGATCGTGAACCTGGAAGGATTTGAAGAGAACCCGCCATTGGCGCTTTCTTTTGGACAACAAAAGAGGGTAAGTATTGCCGCCATCCTGGCAATGCGTTCGCGAATTTTGGTGATGGATGAACCGACTGCCGGTCAGGATTATAAGAATTACATGGAATTTATGGAATCCATCCTGAAGCTCCCGGGTTTTGAAGCGGTTCTATTTATCACGCATGATATCGACCTGGCGGTGATTTTCGCAAACCGGGTCATCCTGGTCAATCATGGAACTGTCGTGCGGGATGGAACCCCTGAAGAAGTTTTACATGATTTACACTTCCTTGAAGAAAACCGACTTGTACCGACATCTTTGTTAAAAACCAATCTGGAAATGTATGCACACACCCGAATGTTCCAGCGGGCGGAGGACCTGGCACACCTGGGTGACATGCGAAGCCGGCATGACCGGAATTTACCAACCCAACCATCCAATAATTGAAAGGAGTCGAGAATGACCAAAAAGTTGTTGTCTGTTGTCCTGACATTAATTGCCGTATTGGCTTTTTTCCTGGGCATCTGGTTGATTGGACGATTGATCAATCCGGATTTGAACCTGGATGAAACCGCCCTGCTGCGCTTTGTCTTCGTGGGGATTGGATTGCTGATTGTCTTTGTAGTCTATTTAGCCACGAAGGAAAGTAAAATCTGGGAAGTCGGCACCCGTGAAGTTGTGTACATGGCAATTGGTGCGGCGTTATATGCGATTTTCTCATACTTATTCAATGGAACCGTCTTCCTGGTTCCCTCCGTCAGCCAGGTTGCCCTTCGACCCGCGATATCCATCCCCATGTTCTTTGGATTTGCCTTTGGACCCGCGGTTGGATTCTTTACCGGGGCAGTAGGTAATATGTTCGGTGATGCTCTGACAGGTTTTGGATTGTCACCCCAGTGGAGTGTGGGCAATGGTCTGGTGGGTATGATTGCCGGCATGGTGATGCTTTTTAAGGATAAGAAGCGCAGTCTGAATACCGTACTGATCATCAGCGCGGTGCTGGCCGCGATTGCCACCGCCATCTTCCTGTTAAACCGGGCTATTCCCAATATGTTGTTCTATGATGTGGATAATAACATCTTTGGCGATCAACAAATTTCATGGTTTGCCGGTCTATCCGCGATCATTGGCTTGGTCCTGGTAGTCGTGGTGCGTTTCCTTTTCAGGGATAATATCAACATAGCCGCGGCAGTCACCTGGAGTATGCTGGGGAACATCCTTGGCATTGGTTTTGCAGCGATTTCAGATATCTGGATTAATGGTTTTTCACCGGCAGTCGCCATTGTGGGCGAATTCCTGCCTTCCGCCGGTCCAAATCTGATCTTTGCTGCCATCCTGGTCCCGATTTTGGTTGCAGCTTATTTTGCAGTGCAGCGCCAGACCGGGCGTTAATGGATTGAATTTGCCAGCCAGGTCGGAGATTAACCAATCATTATTAAAATCCTCCGACCTGACTGGAAGGATAAGGAAACCAAATGCTTGTCACCTGGCGCTATCGCGAACGCAAATCATTAATCCAAAGTTTTGATCCCCGTGCCTGGATCATCTTCTTCGGTTGTTTTTTGGCATCCACACTTTTCTTTTGGGATCTGCGTTACCTCAGTTTCTTCCTGCTGTTGGCGTTAATTACCCTCTTTACATCCGGGATTCGTTGGAAGGAAATTCGTAAAGCACTCATCTTTATAGGTTGTTTTATTTTATTCTTCTCATTTCTCACCTTCCTGACCGGTCGGGGTGGAATGGAGCTTTACAGCGTGGATCATGTCATCGCAGAGTACAAAGCTTCCTTTTCCATTCTGGGCTGGACACCCCGACTGCTGATTTCCGCTGAGCGAACCATATTTGCCATCAGCATGTTGGCAAGGGTTTTCAGTATTGCCGTGATGACCATTTTAATTCCGTATTCACTCAACCCGGCTCTTTATGGTGTCACTTTCCGGGGATTGGGTTTGCCGGATAAAATTGCTTATGCCATGGATTTAACCATGCGATTCATTCCCACGTTTGGAAGGGATTTTACCCTGACCATGGATGCCCAACGGGCACGGGGATATGAATTGGAAAAAATCAGCGGAGGGATTACAGCCCAGGTTCGCAAACTGGCACCACTGGTGGTGCCGGTGACCATCCATGCCATTGCCGGCAGCGAGGATATCATTGATGCAATGGACTTGCGGGCTTTTGGCATAGGTCCGCGAACCTGGCTTATTCAATTACATTACAAACCACGGGATTACGCTATAATCGCTTTTGGAATACTAATCCTGGTCATCAGCATTGCGTTTTCTTTATGGGGCTGGGGAAAATTCTGGGTGCCAACCGGCTTGCTTGCCCTTGCCGGATCTTGATGAATACCTCGGGAGGTTGCAATGATTTCAGATTTGGTTCGGAAGAGTAGAACATATCGCAGGTTTTATCAAAACGTGCCATTAACAGAAGAGATGTTGCGCGGACTGGTCGACCTGGCACGTTTATCCCCGTCCGGTCGGAATGCCCAACCATTAAAATACATGATTTCCTGGAAACCGGAAATGAATGAAAAAATATTTCCGATGCTTGCCTGGGCGGGCTATCTGAAGGATTGGGGTGGTCCAGTGGAAGGTGAACGACCGACGGGATACATCATCATTTTGGGGGACAAGGAAATCGCCAATAATTATGGCATTGATCATGGAATAGCCTCACAAAGCATAATGCTTGGGGCAGTGGAGCAGGGCTTGGGTGGCTGCATCATCCAGAGTGTACGCCGAACGGAGTTGTGCCAGGTTTTGAATATTTCGGAACGGTACGAGATTCTACTGGTTCTTGCCCTGGGCAAACCCAAGGAGGAAGTGGTGATTGAGCCGATTGGTCCGGATGGCGATATCATGTATTACCGGGATGCCAACCAGGTTCATCATGTTCCCAAGCGATCCCTGGATGACATTATCCTCTAGTTTCGCAGATAAATTTATTTTATTGATCAACCCCGGAGAAAAATCCGGGGTTTTTTCATTAACTGATGCAGCTTGTCCCAATTCAATAGGGCAAATTGATAATAAAAATGGGATTTTGTTGAGATCACAAAATATTGAATTGTATTCCTGCCAGCTCCATTTCAGTCAGCAAGGTGATTAACGACTGTTTCATTGGTAAGTGGCTTGTTGCTGCTCCTTAAGTTTTTCCCATTCACCGGTGGCTGCAAGGTGAGCCTGGACCATCCAATCTGCAGGATTGATCATCCTGAAACCATTTTTCATCAACGCCAGGCGTAATTCCTCCGGATCGGCATTTGCCAATTCTTGAAACGTTTGAATTCCATTTGCCTGGAGGTAGGCGGCAATTTTAACAGCAAACCCCTTGATAATAGTCAAGTCATCGGTTGCCGGAGGGGTGGAAGGTTCAACTGTGGCGGTTTCCTCAACGGAATGACGCCGGGCGCTGGAAGGCAGCTCGATCTCTGCTGGGATATGCCTGAAGCCTCTCTTCCTTTTATGTAAGCTGATGAACAGCCAGCCAAGAAGAATCCCCACCGGCAATGCCAGGAATAAATACAGCCATCGATGCCAGTGGCTTGAAATGGATGAATCGGGTTGGTGATTGTTCAACATGCAAGCTCCCTTCGCATATATTCCATCAATAACCGATCTCCTCCTGTGTTATGTATTATGGAGGTTGACAACAGGGAAGACAGGGTGTTTGGATGGCATACCAATGATTTTAAATCATATCCTCACCCTTTTGGGATTCCTTATTGCATTCAGCTTCAGCCGGGTTGTGAAGTGATCAGCTTGTGTGGTCATTCGGGGCAAACGTTGCCAATCAACCACTTACCGCGTATGGCACACTCTCCGGCGCCCAAACCGATTGGATTGGGTGAGGTTACTCGGATTCGTATTTGTGAAAGGGCAAATTTTCCCTGTGCCAGCTGGGGCGATTGCCAGATAAAATGATAGGGTGTTAACAATTCAATCTCATGAAAGATAAAATTCTGGTTCCATTCAGCGTAAAGATGAAGTGATTGATCACTCAGATCAATCAACCAGGCTTGCATCTGGGCATAATAGGAGCATTTTCCGGGTTCACCACATGGGCTGGTGATGGTGCGATAAAGATCCGAATTGTAACCCTTGGTTCCCTGCCAGGCAGCAACCATTGAGAGGTCAGGTGATTCGAAGTAGATGTCCACCTGGTTGATATTGGGTGTCAATAAAACCAATGGATCACAGGCAGCACAAAGCGCAAGATTTTGGCTGTTGCCCAGTTTGAAATCAAAAGTTTGACCAGTGATGGGGTGAGTGAATGGCGTCACCTTGACTTGGGTGTTCGTATCGTAGATTTGATTCAGGCTCCATCCCTGGGTGGTTCCATCATCAAACCGATAACAGCCGGTTTTTTTGATTCGAATGCCTGCTTTGGAAATATCGATTTCATGAGCCAAGAGGGATTGAATGGTTACTGCCTTATCCCAGCCTTCAATTTTAAAATCGCTGCACATGGTATTCTCCTTTACTGGTCGTCAGATTCCAGTAAGATAATCTTCGGGGAGAGAGCCACGTGGTAATGTTCCTGAAGAAATCAGCCAGTCGTGAACGCATGGCTTGTAATGCGCCTTGGATGGTGTCAAATTATTATCGCGCAGCCAAATCAGTGATTCAACGAGTAGTTAATAAAAATGAACCTGGAACAAAATGATGCTAAAGACTATTGACTTTGGGTTTATTCCGGGTATGATTGCAGCAGAACTTCTGAAAGAAATGTAAAATGGCAACTGAAAAAGGCACTCTTCATCTGGTGGCAACTCCCATCGGTAACCTGGGCGATATCAGCAAGCGAGCCCTGGATACCCTGGCTGCTGTGGATTGGGTGGTGAGTGAGGATACCCGAAAAACTGGTTTCTTGTTGAAGCATTTTGGGATTTCCAAACCCCAAATATCATTTCGTGAAGATAACGAAAAACGTACTCTGCCCCGGGTGATGGATTTACTGGAGGATGGAAAATCCATCGCCCTGGTGACGGATGCCGGAACTCCGGGCATTTCCGATCCAGGATATATCCTTGTGCGGGCAGCCCTGGATGCTGATATACCGCTGGTGGCAATTCCAGGACCAACTGCGTTAATTCCAGCACTCGTGTTATCCGGTTTACCGGTGCATGGTTTTACTTTTCGGGGATTTCCCCCTCACAAGCACGGACCGCGCATTCGTTTCTTAAAAGTGGACGAGACATCCCCCCACACCCTGATCTTTTACGAGAGTCCCTACCGACTAAAGGCATTTTTACAGGATGCCCTTGAGGTCTATGGAAATCGCCGGGCTGCCGTAGCAAATGACCTGACCAAATATTATGAGTCGGTTTACCGGGGTACCCTTCAAGAACTGGTTTCACTTTTCGAAAACCAGGAATTAAAGGGGGAATATGTGGTTGTCATATCCGGTGTTGCCACCTGAAAGCAGAAAAATTAAATCAGGATCTGTCTCTTATACACATCTGACGCTGCCGACGATCTACTCTGTGTTGATCTTGGTGGTCGCCGTATCATTACAAAAAAAAACAACAACAACAACAACAACGAAAGGAATTGAAACTTTGCAC